>ERZ1034980.265-NODE-265-length-42909-cov-72.136440_pt1 | contig 42909 bp, 24 predicted proteins | sample MGYA00520622_ERZ1034980 | MGnify/ENA primary metagenome ERZ1034980 (study PRJEB33766, sample SAMN09781791) | gut metagenome | biome: gut microbiome | host: Homo sapiens | place: Madagascar | study: EMG produced TPA metagenomics assembly of the PRJNA485056 data...
AGTCGTAATGATAGCATCGTTTTGAATTTGCAACAGGGAAGGCGAACGATGACGAGCACCGAAATCGACGAGAAGTTCATGCGCGAGGCGCTGGCTGAGGCGCGCGCCGCGGCAGCGGTGGGCGAGGTGCCCATTGGTGCCGTGGTGGTGTGCGCGGGCGAGATCGTCGCACGGGCGCACAATCGTCGCGAGCTCGATCGGGACCCTTCGGCGCATGCTGAGTTTGCGGCGTTGCGCGCTGCCTCGCAGACGCTCGGCCGTTGGCGCCTTTCCGACTGCGCCGTCTATGTGACGCTCGAGCCCTGCTGCATGTGCGCGGGCCTTATGGTCAACGCGCGCGTGGGGCGTTGCGTGTATGGCGCGGCCGATGCCAAGGCGGGCGCGTTGGGATCCCTATACGATTTGAATGCCGACTCGCGCCTGAATCATCGGTTTAATGTGACCGCCGGCGTGCTGGCAGACGAGTGTCGTGAGGTGTTGAGCAGCTATTTTAGTGGGCTGCGTGGCACCGATGGTGCTGGCTGCGGTTGTGGGGCCGATCTTAAGGCGCATGCCGCTCATGCCGAGGCGCTCGCGGATGCTGGTGCGGCGCCTGACTTTGGCCCCGTGCAGCGCCGACCGCGTCGCGTGTTGCTGGCGATCGATTCCTTTAAGGGCAGCGTGTCGAGCGCGCAGGCGGAGTCTGCGGTTGCCGAGGGCGTGCGCCGCGTGTGGCCCGATGCCGAGGTGAGCACGCTGCCGCTGGCAGATGGCGGCGAGGGAACGCTCGACGCCGTTGCCGCATGCGGCGGCGAGATCGTGACTTGCGAAGTGGCAGGGCCTCTGCACGAGCACGTGTCTGCCCGGATGCTGCTGGATACCGAGCGCGAATCGGCTGTCATTGAGATGGCCGAGGCTGCGGGCATTGGGTATTCGCCCTGCACGGAGTCGGCGGCGTTGGCCGCTACGGCCTATGGCGTGGGCGAGCTGATGCTTCGCGCGGTTCGCGCGGGGGCGAAGACTCTATATATAGGACTGGGCGGCAGCGCCACCAACGACGGCGGCGCCGGCATGCTACAGGCGTTGGGCGCGCGTTTGGTTGATGACCGTGGCTGCGATATTGCGCCGGGGCTTGCGGGCCTTGAGCAAGTGGCCGGTGTTCATCTGGTGCCGGCGGTGCGGGCGTTGGATGGCGTGCGCATCGTCGTGCTTTCCGATGTCGAGAATCCGCTTGTGGGACGTCGTGGCGCACTGGCGGTGTTCGGCGGGCAGAAGGGTCTGCCGACGGATGATGCCGAGGCGCTGCACAAGTACGACAGCTGGATGGTCGGCTACGGCCGCCTGCTCGACGCGGCAATTGCCGAGGCTCGGACCCAGGGGTTGCTGCATGCGCCCGAGGGTGCGCGGACATTTGGCTCGGTGCTCGGTGTGCCCGGCGCGGGCGCTGCCGGTGGGCTGGGGGCTGCTTTGCTGGCACTTGGCGCCGAGCTGCGCTCGGGCGTGGAGACGGTGCTCGACCTTGTGGGGTTTGACGAGCGCGTGCACGATGCCGACCTGGTCATAACGGGCGAGGGCAACATGGACGAGCAGTCCGCTGCCGGCAAGGCTCCGGTGGGCGTGGCGCGTCGCGCCAAGCGCTATGGCAAGCCTGTCGTCGCCGTCGTAGGCGGTCGCGCTGACAACCTGGACGCGGTATACGAGCAAGGCGTCGACCTGGTGCTGCCGATTTGTCGCAAGCCCATGCCCCTCGACCAGGCGCTCGATCAGCAGGAAGCCACAACCAATCTCATCTGCGCCGGCGAAGCCGCCGCCCAAGCCTACGACCTCGCCCGTATCTAAAACGCATCCCTTGATAAGTTGCGGTGAAATAGTTCCTGTTTTTGCGACCTGAGCAGCCAAACAAGAACTATTCCACCGCAACTTCGAGAATGGCCGTCCGAAGCAGGCTGTATTGAGCCTTGAATCGGACCGTTCGCCACGAAATGCGGCTATCTACTACGTTTAACCGGGTATCTTCGACCATCCCGGAATTTGCGAAAATAAAACCGCAGGTAGACAGCTTGCTGATTTTCGAAAAAGCCGGCTATGGTCGACCCCTACGGCCTAAACGTAGTAGATAGGCCCTTTTGGTGGCGTAGCCCCGTCCCAAAAAGACTGCCCGGGAAGCCCGGTTTGGCTGAGTAGTCAAAAAAGCCCCGTCCCAAATTAGCTACTTTGGGGAGGCGCGAATGGTTCGCTTTTACGCCTGAGTTGCAACCTGATGGGGAATTTCGGGTCACTCAAATTGCTACAATTTTAAGCATATAGCGATGACCCGCCTTGCGTTTCTGCGCGGGGGGGGGCGTATATTTGCATCGATGGGGACGACGACACACATATAGCGAGCCACTGCTTGCCGTCCTCATGGATTGGGGAGGGCCTTCATGAATCGCGTATATGCGAAAGCTCAAGAAATATTGAAGCCTTTGGGCACAAAAACCAATACAGTCAAGCGTGCTCTAAAGGTTTTGACCGTCCCGCTGGCGGCGTGCGCGCTCATGTTTGGCGCGACGAGCGCGTCTGCCGACCAGACGACGGTTCCCTTTAGCAACCATACCGTGCAGACGGTGAATCCTACCGGTACCACGGTCAACCTGTTCGACTACTGGGTCGTGGATGGCGACAACGACAATTCCGCCAATGTTAACAACTACAACAATAATGACAACACCGGCATCAATAAAGACCATCAGCTCAAGTTCAATGGTGGTGCCGGCACGGGCATTAACAAGTGGACGGGCAAAATCGGTACTGCTGGCTACGGTCGCCTTCAGTTTGTTAAGGACCAGCTTGTAAAGGGCTATCCGGAGATCAAGGCTGGCACCTACACCTCCCAAGGCCAGGACGCTAACTACACCGACGAGTCGCTGGCTTATCTCTTTAACAATGACAGCCAGGCAAATAAAAAGCAGAACGGCAAGGCCGTCTACAACAACGTGCAGGGCCTCTTCCAACTCGAGGATGGCTATTACGTTTACGACTCGTATGGCTCTGACAGCTCTGACGGCAACTATGCCGTGTATAACCAAACAACGAACTCCTTTAACGTCTACGACTCTGCGGGCGTATATAAGGAAAGCGTATCAAGTGAGAATCTAGGTCAGTTCTTCCCCTTTGACTCGGCTGACAAGGTTTTTACCGAGTCGGGTAAAAACCTCTCTCCTATAGGAATAAAGGACGGAGAGAACGATAAGCTTAACCACCACTTTGGTATGTCCATGACCACGGAGTTTGTCCAGCCTAACGGTGGCAAGACCACCGATGGCGAAGACATGACCTTTGAGTTCTCGGGCGACGACGATGTGTGGGTGTATATCGATGGCGTGCTCGTAGGCGATCTGGGCGGCATTCACGAGAAGGCGACGCTTGATATCAACTTTGCTACCGGTGATGTGAAAGTCGGTCATATTGACGGTGCGAATGGAGACAGGAGAGACATCGAAAAAACTACCATTAGGGAGAAGTTCGTCGCCGCTGGTAAGAACACCAACTTCTCCGGCAACACCTTCAGTTATAGCACCAAGCATACTCTAAGCTTCTTCTATCTGGAGCGTGGCGCGGGTGCATCGAACATGAAGCTCAAGTTCAACCTCACAACCCTGCCGTCGTCCGAGGTCGAGAAGGTCGATCAGAACGGCGGGGCGGTCCAAGGCGCAACCTTCAAGCTATATCGGTCCAATGGACCAAATGCCGACTGGAATGCGGGCGAGCTCGTCGCCCAGGGCACGACGGACGCCAAGGGCCAGCTGGTACTCCTGAAGTCGGATGGGAAGTCGGATGGCTCTGTTCTCTCCTTCGACGAAGAGCATGCCGCAGGGCACGACTACTTTGTACTCAAAGAGGTTGGCCTGCCTGTGGGACATCGCTCGAGTCTGACCTCGTCGACCTCCGCAACGCCGGGCGAGCTGCATTTGCAGTACAAACAAGCTGCGAGTGGCACGGGCGGCGTGGTCGTCGCACCGCAAACCACGGTCACCACGGCCGATGGCAAGCAATGGACAGGCAGCCGCATGTGGCTGAACGGAGGCTACTTGGCTGCTAAGGAAACCATCTCCCTGTCCAAAGACAAAAAAGACAACAAGGGCAAGGCTATCAGCTCGGGCACGACCTTTGCCGTGGTGCTCAAGCGCACCGACGAGAGCAAGAAAGACACGGACGAAAACGCATGGACGGCGGTCACGGGCAATCCGCTCGATGGCTACAAACTGTGCTCCAAACACGGCATTGCCGGTGCCGTCGAGGCTGCCCAATCGGCCGACACGAGTGTCTTTGCCGTCAACACCAAGGGCGATTACGAGGTGACGGTCAGGTCGCTGCCCGGCGATATCGAGAAGTACGCCGCCATGTTACAGGATAAGTCTCAGTCCGAATATACCGTGGCGGCGTATCACACCACGGCGTCGTCTCTGGCAGAGGCAACCACGGAGAACACCTCTATGGTTGAATACCAGTCGATAAACAGGCAGTTCTCAACCGTGATCCACCTTACGAACGTTCAGAACCGTCTGTTTGTGCAGAAGGTCGATGACCTGGGCGAGCCCGTGAACGGCGCGACGTTTGAGCTGTACAAGGCCGCGGATGTTACCGGCGATAGTCCCAGCACGTATGCCATCAAGTCCGGTGCCACGCCGTATGACACCGTGCAGGCGAACGGCATGAGCTACCCGTATGAGATCAAGGGCGCCGCATGCTTCCCGATCGATTCGGCAAATCACGCGCCCCTTATCAAGGGGGTCTACTACCTGCGAGAGTCTGTAGGCCCGGATGGCTATGAGATTAACAACACGATTTCCAAGGTGATCGTGGATGATTCGGGCGTGTACGTGGACGCCGGCGATACGGACGACGGTGTGCGCAGCATGAGCGGCCCGGGCTCGCTCATTGCCTCGCTGGCACAGTTTGGCTCTCCCGACTCGATCGATAACACGCTTACGCACATCAAGGGAAAGCTGCAAAGCGCGACCGTTGACGCCAGCGGAAACATGACGTGGGGCCAGACGAGCACCGCCGAGGGAGTGACGCCTTCTCTGGCGGACGACTTGATGCACATGCGTTATGACAAGGCGCCTCAGGGCACCAAGACCGTTCTGCGTTATGTCGAGGACAAGGGCGTCCGCGACGGCCAGCTGGCGACGATCTTTGCCGATACGGGTATCAACCGTATGGCCCTCTACCAAGAGGACGACTCATCATATATCGATGATGCCTCCAAGGCTCGTACTAACCTGGGCACGCTCCAGCTCAACCATCTCTTTACCACGGCAACGGCCGTGCAGTATACCGATCGTCGCGTGGCGCGCCTGCAGGTGACTAAGACCGTGACGGCGGACAGTGGCCTTACCGCGCCTACCAAGGATGCGAACGGCAAGGACCTGACCTTTACGTTTAAGTTCACCCTGCCGAATTCCGAGAAGGGCTACGAGGCGCACGTGTTCGATGCGAATGGCGAGGCCGTGGGCGATTCCTTTACGCTCAAGAACGGCTATACCCATTCCATCAAGGCTGGCGAGACCATCCGCGTGTACGACCTTAAGAAGGGCGACGAGTATAGCGTGAGCGAGCTCACCTCCAAGGGTGAGTCGGCGAGTGGCAACGTGCTGGCGAACATCGTCAATACCGTGACCGGTTCTGCCAACGAGTCGGTGCTTCCGGCCGGCTTTAGCCTCGTGGAGCGTAAGGCCGGCGGCGTGAAGCAGGCGGGAACCGGCAACACCATCACGGGTAAGATCGCCGCGCTCGAGGGTGGAGAGATTCCCGCCGATAACACGCTTGAGTTTACCAACAACTACAGCGCTAACCACGTAACGCTCGACGCCCAGAATGGTCTGAGCGCCAAGAAGGTGCTCAAAGGTCGCGATTGGGCCGATGGCGATTCCTTTACCGTGCAGCTTACGGCCGACGACGGCGTTCCCATGCCCGGCGGTGCCAAGAGCAAGGTGGCTACGGTTGAGCTCACCAACGACCAGCCGGCGACGTTTGGCGACATCACCTATGCCAAGCCAGGCACGTACACCTATACCATCAAGGAGGTTATCCCCGGCTCCAATGCCAGGGCGGATGGCATAAGCTACTCTGCCGCCTCCTATACCGCGACGGTCGTGGTGGAGGATAACCACGCCGGTGCTCTGGCCGTTGCGAGCGTGAAGGTGGTGAAGGTGCGCGACGACGCGGGTGCCGACACCAACACGGATGTTGCCGATAAGGTCGCAACCTTCACCAACCGCTACGATACGCATGAAGCGAAGATCATCATCCATGCTCAAAAGATCCTGGCCGACAACGCCGGGACGTTCCCGCTTTCCCAGAACGCCTTTAGCTTTACGCTCGAGGGTATGGGCGGCTATGCGGACGTCAACGCTGTGTTCAACCCCAAGACGGTCGATCCGCGCGTGACGGCTCCCATGCCCGAGGGCAACATTGCGACCGTGGGCAACAACGCCGATGGCACGGTAACGTGGCCGGCAATTTCCTATACCGCCAAGACAGATGCGGGACACGCCTATGTGTACAAGCTCACTGAGAACAAGCCCACTGAGAGCTCCGGCGGTGTCGCGGGCGTGACCTACGACACATCGGTCTATTACGCCGTCGTGCGCAATGCCAAGAAGGGCGCCGGCATCCAGACCTCGATCGAGTACTACAAGGCCATGGCGGACGGCTCGGTAAAGCAGCTGGACCAGAACGCTACGCCCCTCTTTACCAATATATATAGTGTTGAGCCCACGAGCGTGACCCTGCAGGGCCAAAAGACCGTGAGCGGTCGCGACTGGAACCAGGGTGAGAGCTACACCTTTAACCTTGCCGCCGCTACGGACGACGCTAGCGTGACCGGCTTGGGCAAGACCACTGCTCAGGCGGTAAAGGACGGGGCCGTTGCCATCGGTGTCAACCAGGCTGTCGCCAGCGCGCCCGAGTCGGGACGCGTGGCATCCTTCGCCTTTGGCGCCGAGGCCGCCCCGACCGTGACGTTCAAGCGCGCGGGCACCTTCAGCTTCAATATCACCGAGGACACCGCGCAGGATCGCCAGGCGGGCATGTCCATGGACAAGCACACCGCACGTGCGACCGTTGTGGTGACCGATCTGGACGAGTCGGGCAACCACACGGGCAAGCTGCACGTATCGAGTGTGACCTACACCAACACCGGCGCCTCCGATGCAGACAAGGCCGTAACCGACAAGGCTGCCTTTACCAACGCATACCATGCGTCGGGCACCTTTGGCGGCGTTACGGTGAGCAAGACCCTTGAGGGTCGCGCCTCTACCGCGGGCCAGTTTACCTTTGCCGTGACGGGCCTTTGGTACAACGGCGCCCAGACGTCGGTCGATGGCGCCGAGGCCAACCTGTCCAACAAGGCGGCGAAGGCCGGCGTGTCCGGCGCCGTGGTGGGCACGAACGGGGCGGAGAAGCTCTTTGCTCGTACGATCACCGAGCAGGATTTGGGCCATACGTTTGCCTATCGCATCCACGAGAACCAGCCTGCTACTGCTGCCGGCTACACCTATGACACCGGCTACACCGGCGACGCCATCGTGCTCGTTAAGGTTCTTGCGCGCGACAACGACCCCGCCAAGCTCTATACCGTGACAACTGTGCTCAAGGGCGCGGGCGTGACGGCGCTGCTGGGCGATGGCACCGATGCGAGCGCGCTGACGGACGTGGAGATCGCCGAGCTCAAGCAAGATCCGAATACCTACGTGTGGCAGTACGATGCAAGTGAGGCCGGTACCACAACGCCTGCCGTATCGTTTGTGAACCGTTATGCGGCAAGCCTCGACTATGGCGCCTCTGGCGGTATATGGATCGAGAAGACGCTGACGTATCCCAAGGGTGCGACGGTGTTTGGCTCGCCCAAGAGTACGTTCCGCTATATCGTCAAGCCTGCCGATGAGACATCTGCCAAGAAGGTCGGCATTACCATGGACGGCAAGGTCTTTGAGACCGCAAACGTCGAGGCCAATACCCCCAAGACCGTGAGCTTGGTTCCAGAGCGCGGGCTGACTTTCACTCAGAATGATGCCGGCAAGACGTTTACCTATACCGTGGCCGAGATTGACGACAAGGCGACGGGCTATACGTACGACAAGACGGTCCATACGGTTAAGGCTGTCGTGGCGGACAACGGCGACGGCACGCTCAAGGTCACGACATCGGTAAGCAAGCCGGGTGACGATGGCAAGGACGAGCTCGAGGGCCAGTGGATCTACCCGTCGGATGCGACGTCTACCGGTGTCGCGAAGGTCAAGTTCAAGAACACCTATACGGTCACCGAGGCGGCAACCTATACCCCGTCCGTGACGAAGGTGGTTGCTGGCCGCGATGCTGAGGGCAAGTTCACCTTTGCCATGACCGCGGCTGACGATGCCACCAAGGCGGCCATCGATAGCAATCTCATCACCGGCTCTTCGATGAGCAGGGGCAACGGCTATATCGAGCAGAAGCAAACGAGGGAGGGCCTCAAGGACGGCGAGCACGATAAGATTGACTTCTCGACGCTCACCTTTAACAAGCCGGGCACGTATACGATCGCCATTAACGAGGTGGCTCCGAACAGCGGCCTTGGCGAGTGGAAGTATGACCAGCACGTCTATACCGTGACGGTCACCGTAACCGATGAGGGCGGCAAGCTTGTGGCCCGCGCCGATGGCACGACCGGCTCGGAAGGCTTCATCTTCACCAATAGCTACAAAACTTCGACGAGCTACGAGCTCCAGGGCGGTCTGGAGATTGCCAAGACGCTCAAGGGCAAGGATCTGCATGCCGGCATGTTTGGCTTTACGGTGACGGGCGAAGACGGTGCCTCAACTGCAAAGCTCGAGGCACTGCTGCGCGCGGATAAGGGCAAGCTCACCGTCACCAACGATGAGCCCGAGGCTGACGGTGCGTCCCACACCGGTATTTTGGGCGGACTGACCTTTACAACGAACGAAGCGGGCGAGACGTTCACCTACAAGGTGGTCGAGAACAACGACAACAAGGTCGGCTATTCCTTCGATACGTCCTATTGGACGGTGGCGATTGCGGTTAAAAAGCGCACCGACGGTTCGCCCTATACCGTGACTACCGTCAAGCACTTTGACGCCAATAAGAAGGAGCTTTCCGCGGATCTAAAGGTCTTTAACTCCGAGAGTGGTACCGAAGAGGCTCAAGTGTTCTTTACCAACAGCTACGTCGCGACCGGAACGTTTGAGGGCCTCACGGCCGAGAAGGTAATGGACTCCCGCGATAAGATCGAGGCTGACCAGTATACGTTTGACCTGTATGCCGAGAAGGCCGACGGTTCGCTCGAAAAGATGGATGAGGGCAAGACCCAGGCGAGCGAGAACGGTATCGCGACGGTCGACTTTGGTAAGGTCCACTTTAAGCTCGGCAAAACTTTCGGCGGATCCCATGAGCTGACAATTGATCTTGACAGCGCCGTCAACGATGGCGTTGCCACCAAGCGCCACAATGCCGACCACACCACTACCTACAGCTTTAACCTGGTAGCAAAGGAACGTTTCGCCAACCTGCCAGATGGCGTTCGCCCCGTGGATACGTCCGCGACGTGCCGCGTGCTGCTCGAGGTGACCGACGACAACAACGGTAACCTTACGTCCAAGGTGACCTATCGCGATGGTACCGAGGACGGCAAGATCGTCTTCCACAACACACGCGATAAGGTCAAGACGATCGGCACGGTCGCGGAGCCCAGCGTGGATATCGACGGGCAGCTGCTCTCCGTGGGTGACTCCTATGTCTACACCATCAACTGGGTTAACAACGAGGCCGATGATAGTGGCACTGCCAACGTGACCGTGACCGACAAGCTGCCCGCCGGCGTTGTGTTCGAGGCCTTTGAGGGCGAGAACGCCGATAAGGGCGCCGCGGACGGCCAGTTGCTCACGTGGAGCCTGGGCAAGCAGCCTGCGGGCAGCCACGGTTCGGTACGCGTGCGCGTCAAGATTACCGAGGACGCCGTGAAGGATGCCCGGGGTGCGGTTGGCGCCGTTGAGAACAAGGCTACCGTTACGGTTGCCAACAAGAGCTATACCGGCACTACGGCTAACTACGTGCCCAAGAAGTCCGAGAGCGATGCCCAGGATTCGACGGGGTCGGGTGTGACGCTGGGCGATGAGCTCACCTATACCATCGGCTACAAGAATACCGAGGGCGCGCCGGCTACGGTGACGATTACCGATGCCGCTCCCGCGGGGACCGAGTTCGTGGAGTTCGCGGGCGACCATGCGAACGCTGGCTCCAAGGACAAGGACGGTAACCTTGTCTGGACGCTGACGGATGTTCCCGCCGGTAAGGAGGGTACGGTCCAGTTTAAGGTCCGCGTGACTGAGGACGCGTTTAAGAGTGGCGGTGCTTCGGGTGACATTTCCAACCAGGCGTCGGTGACGGTTGGCAACAACCCCGCCGTTAAGACCAACACCACTACCGATGAGGTCTCTGACGGCCACTTGACGCTGAGCAAGACGGTTGCGGCAGCCGAGGGCATTACCGCGCCCAACAAGGCATTCACCTTTAAGGTGCTGCTCTATCAGGCCGATGGCGCAACGCCTCTGACCGGTAGCTTTGCGTATGCCGGCCGTCCCAGCGGCACCAACGGCACCTATGTAAGCGGACAGATCAAGAGCGGTGACACCATCGCGCTCAAGGCCGGCGGCTCCGTGACGGTTACCGTGCCCGTGGGCGCGCACTACGAGGTGCAGGAGCTCGACTCCAAGGGCAACCTCATGACGAGCGAGGATGGCTTTACGGTTGCCGATAAGGCTAATACCCAGAAGGGAACCGTCGGACAGGCGACGCAGGTCGGATTCACCAACATCTATAGCGTGGAGTCCACGAAGGTGGAGAGCGCCTTTAAGGTTCAAAAGAAGATCTCCGGACGCAGCTGGACTAAGGCGGATGCCTTTACCATGACGCTGACCGCCCAGGGCGAGGCGCCCATGCCCAAGGGTGCCAAGGACGGTGTGTCGACGATTACGCTGAAGAAGGACGTTCAGGTCGGCAACTTCGGAACCATCGAGTACGCCAAGCCCGGCACCTATACCTATATGATTGCCGAGCAGGCGGGTGACGAGACGGCGCTCACCTTCTCGAAGGCCACCTATCGCGCCATCGTCACGGTGACTGACGACGGCGCCGGCAAGCTGACTGCCAAGACCAAGATTGCACAGCTGACCGACGATGCCGGCGACGCTGTCAAGCGCACGGCCGAGGCGGCGGTCTTTACCAACACCGCTAAGACCGGCGCCCTCACCGTCAAGAAGACGGTCGTCGGCGGCGACAGCCAGCGCGAGTTCGGCTTCACGGTCACGCTGACCGACGGGGACGGCGAGCCCGTCTCCGGAACCTTCGGCAAGGGCGAGAGCGCCGTGACGTTCACGGACGGCAGGGCGACCTTCACGCTCAAGCACGGCGGGGAGAAGACCATCGCCGGCCTGCCCGTGGGCGCAAGCTACACCGTGACCGAGGAGGCTGCCGAGGGCTACACGACCACGGCCGACGGGGCCGAGGGCACCGTGACCGAGGCCGGCGCGACCGTCGCGTTCACCAACACGTACGGAACGGCCACCGAGGGCCGGGACGTCTCCACTGCGGGGCTCTTCACCAAGGCGCTCGAGGGCCGCGACTGGGCGGAGGGCGACGGCTTCCAGTTCACGCTCACGGGCGAGGACGGCGCGCCCATGCCCGAGGGCTCCGTTGACGGCTCCAAGACCGTCAGCGTGACGGCTGCCGGGACCAAGGCGGGCGAAAAGGTCGCCTTCGACTTCGGCCCCATCCGCTACACGCTCGACGACATCAAGGACGCCGGGTTCGCCAAGGTCGGCGGCAAGCGCGTGCGCGCCAAGACCTTCACCTACACGGTGCGCGAGGTCAGGCCCGATGACGGCACGGCAATCGCCGGCGTTGCCTACGACGGCCACGTCGCCACGATGACGGTGACCGTGACCGACGACGGTTCCGGCAACCTCACGGCCACGACGCCCGCGATCGCGCAGGCGAGTGGCGGCGACTTCGTCAACACCTACACGACCGGGCTCGACTACTCGGCCCGCGCGGGCGTGCGCCTGTCCAAGACGCTCACCGGCCGCGCGATGGAGGCGGGGCAGTTCGCCTTCACCGTGACCGCCGACGACGAGACGGCCGCCAAACTCGGCCTCAAGACCGGCAGGGACGCCTACGCCGTTTCCGCAGCTGGTGACGGACAAGCCGACTTCATCGACCTCATCGGCGGTGCCGCAAAGGGCGACGTGAAGTTCACCGACGCCGACGCGGGCAAGACCTACAGCTTCACCGTCGCCGAGACCAAGCTCGGCGGCGAGGGCTACACCAACGACACCGCGCCGCGCACGGTGACCGTCGCGCCCGCCTACGATGCCGCGACGGGCAAGCTCATGGTCACGACCACGGTCGCCAAGGACGGCGTCGAGGTCGCCCGCAGCGAGGTCTCGACGGCCGATGACGCTACGGCGCTGCCCGCGCCCGTGACGGTCGCGTTCAAGAACTCCTACGAGGCCACCGGCACGCTCGGCGGCGAGGGCAACGTGGCAATTAACGCCACCAAGACGCTGACGGGCCGAGCCGCGGCGGCGGGCGAGTTCTCGTTCTCCGTCCGCGATGCCCAAGGTAACGTGGTCGCGACCGCGACCAACCGGGCCTCCGGCGACGGCGAGGCCGCGGGGCTCGCGTTCTCGCCCATCGCCTACACCACCGACGCCCTCGAGCGGATGGTGGCGGACGGCACCGCCACCAGGGCCGGCGACGGCTCCTGGGTCATTCCCTATACCGTTTCCGAGGACGGCACGGACCGGCTGCCCGCGGGCGTGACGGCGACCGCCTCGAGCTTCGGCATCACGGTCAAGGTGACCGATAACGGCAAGGGCGGGCTGGATGTGGCCGTGACCTATCCCGAGGGCTCCGACGGCACGCTGTCGTTCGTGAACGGCTACAGCGCCGGCGAGGCGACGGTCGACCTCTCGGGCACCAAGACGCTGGCGCTCGGCCAGGCCGGGCTCGGCCTCACGCAGGCCGACATCGCGGGCAAGTACACCTTTAAGATCACGCCGCTGGACGGCGCGCCCGCGCCGGTCGACGCCTCCGGCAAGGCGGTGACCGAGGCGACCAACGACGCCGCCGGCAACGTCGAGCTGGGCCGCGTCACGTTCGGGCAGCCGAGCGACCTCGACGACGCCGAGATCGACGGCCAAGGCCTGCGCACCAAGACGTTCGCCTACCGGGTGAGCGAGTCCGGTTCGGTCGACGGCGTGGCCAACGACGCGACGGCGACGAGGACCTTCACGGTCAAGGTGGTCGAGGACACCAACGCGGGCACGCTCGTCGCGGAGGTCCTGCCCGCAGAGGGCACGCCCGAGGGCAAGGGCGCGTTCGAGTTCACCAACACCTACGGCGTGAACCCGACGCCGAGCTCCGTCACCGACCAGATCAAGGTGAACAAGAAGCTCAAGGGCCGCGACCTGGCCGAGGGCGAGTTCGAGTTCCAGCTGGTCGAGCTTGCCGCCGACGGCGGCGAGAGCGTCGCGGCGACGGGCAAGAACGCCGCCGACGGCACGGTCGCGCTCAGCCCCGTCACCTACACCGCGCCCGGCATGCACAGCTACGAGCTGCGCGAGGTCGCCGGCACGGCGGGCGGCGTGACATACGACAAGGCGACGTACCGCGTGCGCACGACGGTCACCGACGCCGGTAACGGTACGCTCGCCGTCAAGCACGAGCTCATGGATGCCGAGGGCAATGCCGCGAACAAAACCTCGGTGACCTTCACCAACGGCTACGAGGCCGCACCCGTCACCCTCAAGCTGGGCGCCGCCAAGGTGCTCAAGGGCGCCGAGCTCAAGGCGGGCCAGTTTAGCTTTGAGCTCAAGGGCCGGGACGGCAAGGCCATGTCGACCGCCAAGAACGCCGCGGACGGCAGCGTCACGTTCGACGCCCTGACCTTCAAGCAGGCCGGCACCTACACCTTCACGGTGAGCGAGGTCGACGACGGCCAGGCGCACGTGACCTACGACAGGGCCGTGCACAAGATCGTCGTCACGGTGAGCGACGAGGCAGCAGACGGCACCAAGACGGGTTACCTGTCGGCGAAGGTCTCCTACGAGGGTGACGCCAACGTGCCGCCGGTCTTCACCAACGGCTACGTCGAGGAGCCCGGGACCCCCGGCACCCCCGAGAACCCCGGCACGCCGGGCGGCGGATCCGATAGCGGCTCCGGCAGCGGCGGCTCCGGCTCCAAGGGCACCATGCCCGACACCGGCGACCGCAGCCTGCCGGCGGCGGCCCTCGCGGCCATGGCCGGCATCGGCGCGCTGGCCGTCGCGGGCGGCGCGGCCCTGTACCACAGGCGCCGCTAGCGATGTGCACGAGTGGGGCGAATCCATCCGATGGGTTCGCCCCACTTGCCCTGGTGGGCGGGATCGGGTAAGATATACCGAGCGCCTAGCGCGTTCGATGGGTTCGGATGACGACATGTTCCGAATCTGGTCAGGTCCGGAAGGAAGCAGCCATAAGGAGCCTCTGTCGGGCATCCGAATCCATCGAGTGCGCAGGCGCTTTTTGGTGCCGCGGCAATCCGCGAGAGCCGGCAGGGCGTTTGGTGTCTCGCTGGTCCTCGGCTTCGCCTGCGGGATCGCTCGACTACCAAATATCTCGCCGCCGGCCGGGCCAAATCGTCCAAAAATCACCCGTAAAGGCGCATTTATCTGAATAATTTAATCCCGTGCTTTGTGCTGCTTGCTGGCGTTGCCGGGAGCGCGGTGGCCACGTGGTTCATGAGACGGCGGTGCTGTCTCCTTTTTTGCAAGTAAAGAGGTCCGTTTGCGAACGAGCTTCGACTACTGAAGATGCGATGTTCGCACTAACGACATAACGTAATTACGGCATTGTTGATTTACGCACAAATTGAAGAAATCTAGAAGATGCGTCGATTTCACTTCGCCCGCAGCGTTACGGCGCGAGAACGTCCAATGGAACAACTTGGACGCCGCGGTCGGTAACATAGGCTTGTGAACCAAATCCAATAATCGCTACTTTAGAAACCGGCGGGGTGTTTCCGGCAGCAACCATCCGCTCTTCGACGGCAACAAGATTGTCAGATGCCTCTTCGATTTGAGCGGAACTGAGCTTGACCTCAACGGGAATCCACATCCCACCTGGAGCCGCTATGACAGCGTCGACCTCAAGATCGCGGGAATCGTGATAGTGATAAAGGCCCATTCCGTTTGCCCTCGCATAGACCCATAGATCATGGAGCGCCAACGATTCGAAAAGCAGCCCAAGCGTCTTGAAGTCTGACAACAACGTCTCCACAGTCGCCCCGAGCGCAGCCGCTGCAAGCGACGGGTCGGCAAGATGATGCTTACGCGCTTCCCTCAGATGCACCGGAGGTCTCATCGCGGGATTCCATGCGGGGATATCGCAGACGAAACTCAATCTGCTAAGAAGAGATATGTATGATGCAGCTGTTTGTCTCGATACGTCGCCGCCCAAATCGGCCACAAGCGTCTTGAGCGTCGCAAGAGTGGATTCGTTGCGCGCTAACGACGCGATGACGGCTTTCACTTTCTCAGGATCTCGTCGAGAGCCATCGACGCGGGGGATGTCTTCCTCAGCGACTATCTCGATATATCGTTTTGCCGTCGCGGACGCAATTCGCGCATCACGCCCAATCGACGCCGGCCATCCACCGCAAACGATGCGCTCGGCGATCTCGGCAGAACCCATCGATCCGAAGGCGCCACTGAACTTTTCGCCAGAAATGATGCCCGACAGCTTAACCGCACCGCTAGATTTCCCAAGTTCGAAAAGCGTCATGGTGTCCATGCGCAATTTAGCGAACCTTCCAGCGCCACTGTGCATCGGCCGCTCATTGTCTCGCGGTGTCGCCGACCCCGTAAATATGAACTGGCCAGGCTCGCCGCCGCGGTTGTCGCACTCAAACCGTGCCGCGTCCCAAAGTTTCGGAACCTCCTGCCATTCGTCGATCAGCCGCGGCACCTCGCCGGAAACGGCAAGCGCCGGGTCCGTCTCGGCACGGAAGCGATTCTCGAAGTTGCGCGACGGGTCCATGAGGAGGAGCCTGGACGCCGCACGGGTCCCGGCCGTGGTTGTCTTCCCGCACCATTTAGGTCCTTCGATGAGAACGGCACCGAATATCCCAAGCATCTGGTCGAGCTCATTTTCGATAATTCTAGCGTAGTACTTTTTTGGCATAGTTTTCACTGAGTCCTAGGCCCTTTCGACACCACCTATATTGCGAATCAGCACCGCCGCCCACCCGACCGAATATTGCCGTTCGGCACCGCCATTAAATGCCTTCCCGCGCATCCCCGTTACGCTCGGGCTGCCATGCAGTCCAGAGAACGAGGAGGTTCCACATGGCGAGAAGGATCAGGGCCAGGGAGGTCCTGAGGCTGAGGTCGGTGAACGGGCTTTCGCAGAACGCGATCGCCCGCACCGCCCACGTCTCGAAGCACAGCGTCCAGGACGTGCTGGAAGCCGCGAGGGAGCGGGGCGTCTCCTGGGAGGACGTCGAGGGGATGTCCGAGGAGGCCGCCTACGCGCTGCTGTTCCCCGGCAGGGGCGACGCCGGGCCGGTGCACGCCGACCCCGACTGGGCACGCGTCCACCGCGAGCTCGCGAGGACCGGCGTCACGCTCAAGCTCCTGCACGCGGAGTATGCCGACGGGTGCGCGGAGGCCGGCGCGCCGTCGATGTCCTACGACAGGTTCTGCAAGCGCTACCGCCAGTACACGGTGTCGCGCAACGTGGTGAGCCGCGTCGGGCACAAGGCGGGCAGGAACATGGAGGTCGACTGGTCGGGGCCCACGATGCGGCTCGTGGACCCCGCGACCGGCGAGGTCAGGAAGGTGTACCTGTTCGTGGCCTGCCTCCCGTTCAGCCGGTACAGCTACGTCGAGCCGACGCTCGACATGAAGCAGGATACATGGCTGCTGTGCCACGTGCACGCCTTCTCCTTCCTGGGAGGCGCGATGCCCTGCATCGTCCCCGACAACCTGAGGACCGGCGTCACCGCCCACCCCAGGGCCGGGGAGCCGGTCCTGAACGCGGCCTACGAGGAGCTCGCCGCGCACTACGGCTCCGCCGTGATCCCGGCGAGGGTCAGGAGGCCCCGCGACAAGCCGAGCGCCGAGAACGAGGTCTGGGCCGCCGCGACCTACGTGATAGCGGCGCTTCGCGACGAGGTGTTCACCGACATGGCGGCCCTCCGCGCCGCCGTCGCCCGGAGGGTCGCGGAGCACAACGACGCGCCGTTCGCCAAGCGCGAGGGCTCGAGGCGCGAGGTGTTCGAGGAGGTCGAGCGCCCGCTGCTGAGGCCCCTGCCGGCCGAGCCCTTCGAGGTGTGCGAGTGGGTCTACGGCCGCAAGGTCCAGGCCAACTGCCACGTCGCGCACGCCCGCAACTACTACTCGGTGAGCCACCTGCTCGTCGGCTCGACGGTCGACCTTCGCGTCACCGAGGGCAAGGTGGAGGTCTTCTCCGGCGGCGAGCGCGTGGCCACGCACCCCAGGTTCCCGTCCTACGCGAGGAACCGCTACTCCACGCGCGGCTCGGATATGCCCGAGGGCAGGGCGTGGTCGGACTGGGACGCGCCGCGCATCCGCGCCTGGGCCTCGAGGGTCGGGCCCTCCTGCTCCGAGCTGGTGGACAGGGTGTTCGCCTGCTACGAGTTCGACGAGCAGGGCTTCAACGCCGCGCTCGCCGTGCTCAGGCTGTCCAGGCGCTACACCCCGGCGAGGCTCGAGCGGGCGTGCGGGATGGCGCTCGCGACCGGGAAGAGGTCGCCGCGCTACCGCGACGTCGAGCCCGTGCTGAGGTCGGGGCAGGACAGGGCGCCAGCCGGCGAGGCGTCCGGGGACTGCGGCTACGTGCGCGGCGCCGGCTTCTACGGGGAGGAGTGAGCATGGACGTCAACGCGGAGACCGCCCGCAAGCTCAGGGAGATGGGGGCGGCCGAGCTGCTCGCCGCCCTCTCCGCCCAGGACGAGGCTGTGTGCGCCGGGATGGCGTTCGCCGAGCGCGTCCAGATGGCGGTGGACGAGGCGCACTCCGACTTCATCACGCAGAAGGTCCGCAACCTGACGAGGAGGGCCGGCCTCAGGTACCCCGAGGCCGACGTCCGCTCGGTCGACTTCTTCGAGGGCCGCGGCCTCGACAGGGTGGCGGTGGCCGAGCTCGCGACCTGCGGGTTCGTCGGGCGCGGCGAGAACGTGGTTCTCCAGGGCCTCACCGGCACGGGCAAGACCTACCTGGCCTGCGCGCTCGCGAAGGCCGCCTGCGCCAGGAGGGTGAGGTCGTGCTACGTCCGCCAGCCCGACCTCGAGGACCTCTGGCGCGAGAGCCGTGACCGGCCCGGCGGCGAGCGCAAGCTCGTCCGCAAGTACGGGGCGTTCGGCCTGCTCGTGATAGACGAGTGGCTGCTCGACAGGCCGGACACCGAGTTCAGGTCGATGCTGCTGGAGCTGATGGAGCTGAGGTACGGCACGGCCTCGACCGTATTCTGCACCCAGTTCAAGAAGAAGGACTGGCACCCGAGGCTCGGCGGCGGGGTGCATGCCGACGCCATCATGGACAGGATCGTGCACAACGCGGTCTGGGTCGACATGGGCGAGGCCAACATGCGGCAGCGCCGCGGATAGACCGGTAGCAATAAAAAAGCACCGGGGCCAGTGTCGGCCCCGGTGCCCAAGCGCGATATCGGCGGTGCTGTTTCGCGATATTCAACAGTGCTCAAGCGAGCAAATACTCATCACCATTGCTTACCAGCACGTTTAACTAAATTTACAGTTTTCATTTAACCAGATTTCAATTATTTGATTAACCAGATTTGCGTATTTCAGTTAACGAGACAGATTAAACATGAACGAGCCAAGTCAGATGAGAATCATCTACTCGACACCGCGCATGAGCTCCGAAATGGTGATGCGAAAGCCGTCGGCAATCTTCTTGAGATTTGAAAGGCTGACATTGCGCCGCCCGACCTCAATGCTCGCGTAGTAGGAGCGATCCATCTCAATCAAATTAGCGGACGGAGTGCCCGGGCTCGTTGCGCCTGGGGCGTGGCGGGGTTCGCGACGCCGGAGGCGATAAAGCCGATGCCCGCGAGAACGATGCCCGCGGCAATAAGCCCGCCCGCCACGGCGAGGTAAATCTTCTTCGCGCTGGTCATGGTACTCACTCCTTTCTACGCCGCGAGATACGCGGCAGCAGCCCGGAGAGCGTCGCCCCCGCCGCGAACTCCTCATCCTGGACGAGCTGGGCTACGTGCCGCTGGACATCGAGGGCGCGAGGCTGCTGTTCCAGGTGATGTCGGTGCCGGAGGGCAGGCAGAGCATGATCGTCACGGCCAACATAGAGTTCAGCAAGTGGGTGACCGTGTTCGGCGACGACAAGATGGCGGCGGCTGTCGTGGACAGGCTCGTCTACACGGGCAGGCTCGTGGAGTTCAACGGCGCAAGCTGCAGAATTGAATCCCGTGTTTTGTGCTGCTTGCTGGCGTTGCCTGGGCATTGATGGCTACGTAGTTCAAGAGACGTTGCTGCTGCTTGGATTTTGCAGTTAAAGAGGCCCGTTTCCCCGGTTTTGGTTGGGGAAACGGGCCTCTTTTGCCTCTGGGTTTGTGGATTGACGAAGGTGATGCCCGCCGGCAACTATTTTGAGTTCTTGATGCGGCGTGTGGCTGTGGCGGTTAGTCCGAGGCCTGCTGCGGCGATTCCTGCTAGCGCGATTGCGCTTGGCGTTGTGTCGCCTGTGTTTGCGAGTTTGCCGGTGGTCGTATTTGCTTGCTTGCCGCTGCTCGTGGTCGCTTGCTTGGTGGAGCTCTGCTGAGCGTCTTTGCCGGTCGCGGGTGAGCTGGCGGGCTGTGCCGTCTCGGCCGGTTGCGTCGAGCCGGAGGGTTTTATCGTCTCGGCGGGGTTCGTTATCTCGGGCGAGGCGGCCTTATCTGCCGCGGCTTTTGCCTCTTCGTATGCCTTGCAGGCGTCGTCATAGGCCGTTCGTGCCTTTTCCAAATCGCCGAGGAGCGCATCTCGCTTGGCTTTGCTTTCATCGATATTGGCTTTAGCTTCCTCCGCCGCACTCTCGAAATACTGAACCTGTCCTTTCTGGCTCTCGAGCTTACGCCGATATTGGTCAAGGTCCGATTTGTAAGATTCTTCTTGCGCTTTTGGCCCTATGATCTCTTGGTGCAACTGCTTTATTTGCTGTTTAGCAGTTTTGACAAGTTCCTCGTCGCCGAGTGCTTCAAGTGCCTTAAGCACCTCACGTTTCTTGTCTAATTTTGCTTGAAGCTCGCTTACCCGGTTGTGGGCCTCATCGTATTTGGCTTGGGCTGCATCGACGTCCGCTTGCATGGTGGGAAGGGGTTCCCTCCGTTTGGCGGCTTCCGCCGCCATCTTGTCGCGGAGCTCTTGAAAACCGGCAATGTCATCATCGATTTCCGCAAGTTTCTCGGAACTTGCGGCGGCTTTTGCGGCTTCGAGGTTTTTGAGCGCTTCCTGCATGGCTGCATACGCTTTTTCTTTTTCGACTGCTGCGGTTTCGCTCGAGGCCGCGGCAGCCGTCTGCAAGGCAACCGCATCGACGGGGGAGCTGGTTTCTGCCGCGATCGCCGTTACGGGGGCGATTCCCGCGACAAGTGCCGCGGAAAGGGCGATGCCCATGGTTGCTCGTCTTGCTCTTCTTGCGAGAATGTCGTTCATCTCGGCACCTCATTTCAAGGGTTGGCGACTCACTTGGTAGCACTAATGTAAGTATATCAGGCGATTAACCTGCTCTTGAATCTCGCCAGAAATAACGAGCTGTTTACTCGTCTTTTGGGGCGACAGTACTATCATGGTTCGAATTGAGTGTGAATGATGATAGGGAGCGCCTTTTTATGATTGAGCTGCTCAGGCGTTTCGGCGGTAAGTTTCGCCGGTATATGGTGATTGGTCCTGCGTGCAAGCTGATTGAAGTGGTGTTCGACCTGCTGACGCCGCTGGTGATTGCCCAGATGATCGACAAGGGCATTGGCGCGCACGATGTCAACGCCGTCGTCCGTTACGGCGCGGTGCTCGCCGCCATGGCTGTAATCGGCATCTCGTTTACGCTCGTCTGCCAAAAGATGGCGGCGCTCACCTCGCAGGGCATGGGCACCGATATTCGCGGCGCACTCTACCAGCACATCAACAAGCTGAGCTATGCCGAGCTCGACCGTTTTGGCACGCCGTCGCTCATCACGCGCATTACCAACGACGTCAACCAGGTGCAGCTGGCCGTGGCGTTGGGCGTGCGCATGCTCATCCGCTGGCCCTTCCTGGCGGTGGGCTCCATGGTCGCGGCCCTTGCCATCGACCTTAAGCTCGGCATCATCTTTTTGATCTGCACGCCCGCCATCGGCCTGGTGTTTTGGTTTGTCATGGCGCGCTGCATCCCGTACTACAAGCAGCTGCAGGCAAAGCTCGACCGCATCGCGCTCATTTGTCGCGAGGGACTTTCGGGCGCTCGCGTGGTCCGCGCGTTTGTGCGTGAGGACCACGAGCGTGAGCGTTTCGCCCAGGCGGCCGATGACCAGGCGCATGTCGCCATCGCGGTCGGCAAGCTCTCATCGATTCTCAACCCCGTCACGTTTCTTGTGATGAACCTGGGCGTGTGCGCCATCCTGTGGGTGGGCGGTATCCAGGTCAACGTGGGTGAGCTCACGCAGGGCCAGGTCATGGCGTTTGTCAACTACATGACGCAGACCCTCACCTCCATCGTGTATGTCGCCAACCTAGTCGTGGTCTTTACCAAGGCGAGCGCCAGCGCGTCGCGTATCAACGAGGTACTCAATTGCGTGCCGAGCATCACCGACGAGGATAACCAGCCGGTCGCGCTGCCCGAGCCGAGCGAGCTGGCGGGTGGCGCTGTTCTGGTCTCCGCGCTGAGCTTTGACCATGCGAGTTTTTCGTTTGGCGCGGGCGCTGCCAACGCCGTCGACGATGTGACCCTGGAGCTGCCGCTGGGCAAAACGCTCGGCATTATCGGCGGCACGGGCAGCGGTAAGTCGACGCTCGTTTCGCTTATCCCGCGCCTGTACGATGCGGGCACCGGCAGCGTGAGCGTGATGGGTGCCGACGTGCGCACTTGGCCGCTCGACCAGCTGCGCCATGTGGTCGCGACCGTCCCGCAGCGCGCGTCGCTCGTGAGCGGCACGATTCACAGCAACCTAACCTGGCGCGACGATGCGGCGACCGACGATGAGCTCTGGTCGGCGCTCGATATGGCGCAGGCGAGCGAGTTCGTGCGCAAAAAACCTCAAGGTCTGGACGCGCCGGTCGAGGCGGGTGGCAAGAACTTTAGCGGTGGCCAGCGCCAGCGCCTGACCATCGCACGTGCTCTGGTGGGCTCTCCGCAGGTCCTAATCATGGATGACTCTGCCTCGGCGCTCGACTTTAAGACCGATGCGGCGCTTCGCCATGCCATTCGCGAGCGCAGTGTGCGCGGTGCCGCCGAGGGCGGTCTGCCGCTGACTACGGTCATCGTGAGCCAGCGCGTATCGACCGTGCGCGACGCCGACATGATCTGCGTGCTCGACCACGGCTCGGTCGCGGGCCTGGGTACGCATGACGAGCTCTACGCAGGCTGCCAGCTCTATCGCGAGATCTGCCAGTCGCAGCTTCGCCGCGAGGAGCTCGAGGGCCAGCAGGGGAGCGCGACGCCCGCTTCGGGCTCCGCTCCCACGTCCGTCTGCGCAAAGGAGGGCTGCTAGATGAATCCGTATACTTCTTCCGGTTCGGTCGCCACGATGACGGCCAATGTGTCCGGCAACGATAACCTTAACGACCTGGGCGACGGCCCGCGCCAGCCCGGCGACCCCGAGCGCTATCCCATGGGCGCGGTGACCCGTCGCCTGATGAGCTACGTGCGTCCGCATCGCATTTCGTTTACGGCGTCGTTTGTGAGCGCAGCCATCTCGGTGATCCTGCAGCTCTACACACCCATCCTCATCGGCGAGGGCATCGACCTCATCGTCGCCACCGGGCAGGTGGACTTTGACGCGCTGCTGCCGCTCGTCACCAAACTGGCAATTGTCGTGGTGGGCGCCGCGGCGTTCCAATGGCTGCAGGGCTACTGCGTCAACCGCCTGTCCTACGAGACGGTGCGCGACATGCGTGTGGAGGCGAGCGACAAGCTCAGCCGCATGCCGCTCAGCTTTATCGACGGCCATGCCCACGGCGACCTTATGAGCCGCGTGGTCAACGACGTCGACCAGGTGGGCGACGGCCTGCTGCAGGGCTTTACCCAGCTCTTTACCGGCGTCATCACTATCGTGGGCACGCTCGCGTTTATGCTGTCCATCAACCTGACCATGACGCTCGTGGTGGTGCTCGTCACGCCGCTCTCCATCTTTGCGGCCGGCGCCATCGCCAAGCTCTCCAACAAGAGCTTTACGGCTCAGCAGCGTATTCAGGGCCAGCTGGGCGGTCATATCGAGGAGTATGTGGGCGAGCAAAAGCTCGTGGACGCTTTCGCCTATGGCCCGAACGCGCAGCAGCGCTTCGATGCTCTCAACGCCGAGCTCTACACGGCAGGCGAGCGCGCGCAGTTTATGGGTTCGCTCTCCAACCCCGGCACGCGCTTTATCAACAACATCATTTATGCCGTGGTCGCTGTGATCGGCTGCGTGGGCGTGATCACGGGCGTGCCCGCGGCGCTCACGGTGGGCGGCGTGCAGATCTTCCTGTCCTACGCTAACCAGTACACCAAGCCATTCAACGAGGTCACCAACGTCATCACGCAGATCCAGACGGCCTACGCCTCGGCGCGCCGCATGTTTGCGCTGCTCGATGCGCGCGAGCAGGAGCCCGACGCGTCGGACGCCGTAGAGCTTGCCGCCCCGCAGGGCGAGGTTTCCTTTGAGCATGTGGACTTTAGCTATGTGCCCGACCGCAAACTGCTGCAGGATATCTGCATCGATGCCAAGCCCGGCATGCGCTTTGCCCTGGTCGGTCCCACGGGCTGTGGAAAGACAACGCTCATCAATTTGCTGCTGCGGTTCTACGATATCGACGCCGGTCGCATCACGGTCGATGGCCGTTCCTCGCGTGACTACACGCGCGCAAGCCTGCGCCGTGCCTTTGGTATGGTGCTGCAAGATACTTGGCTGTTCGAGGGCACGGTGGCGGAAAACATCGCTTACGGTTGCCCGGATGCCACGCGAGAGCAGGTTATCGAGGCTGCCAAGCGCGCGCACGCGCACAAGTTTATCGTTCAGCTGCCAGGCGGCTACGATACGGTCATCGGCGAGGACGGCGGCACGTTTAGCCAGGGCCAAAAGCAGCTGCTGTGCATCGCGCGCGTCATGCTTACCGACCCGGCGATCTTGCTGCTGGACGAGGCAACGTCGAGCATCGATACCCGCACCGAGTTGCAGGTGCAGGCAGCATTCGACGAGCTCATGGCTGGCCGTACAAGCTTTGTGGTGGCGCACCGCCTGAGCACCATCCGCAACGCCGACTGCATTCTGGTGATGCGCGACGGCCAGATTATCGAGCGCGGCACGCATGACGAGCTGCTAGCGGCAGGCGGCTTCTACGCCGAGCTCTACCGCAGCCAGTTTGCCCAGTGAGCAAGCCCGTGGGGCTAATTAATCAATCGACAGACGGTGGTTTACATCTGTCACGTTAGTACTAAGATAATCATCTAATAAATTGTATTAGTGGCTTTAGTTTTGGGGGAAACGAGGCAACGTGACTATGACGTGCTCTTTGGTGGTTAACAGCAAGAGCGGTAATACCAGGATGGTTTCGGGCGCGATCAAGCGCGCTCTGCAGGCTGCGGGCGTTGAGTTTGTCCATGCCGCGGCGTTGAGTGACGATGCGGATGCAGAGCAGGTTGCGCTCGAGGCGCAGGGCGCCTGCGCGGCCGACACGGTGCTCGTCGGTTTTTGGTGCGACAAGGGCGCGTGCACGCCTTCGGTTGCCGCGCTGCTCTCCGCTCTGCACGGCAAGCGCGTTTTCCTGTTTGGTACCTGCGGCTTTGGTGCCGACCAGAGCTATTACCAGCAGATTATCGACCGCGTGTCGTCCAATTTGGCCGAGGATGCCGAGCTTGTGGGTTGGGCAATGTGCCAGGGCAAGATGGGTCCCGCGGTCAAGCAGCGCTACGAGGCCATGCTCGAGCAAGATCCCGACAATGTCCGCTTTAAGATGCTGCTCGACAACTGGGTTGCCGCAAAGGATCACCCCACCAAGGAGGATCTGGACAACATGGCTGCAGCCGCCAAAAAGGCCGTGCTGGGGGAGTAGCTCCCATCGCTGACGGCGGTCGGTCCATCTTTCTAAATGTAACGTCCTCTCGGGCGTCGGGGCACGAAGTTCCCTGCTCTACAGTCCTGCGCAAGGCGAAGGCCACATTAAGTGGCCTTCTTTGCGTACGGAACTCGCGATGAACTTCGTGCCCCGCCGTCCGGGAGGACGCCTCTTTATTGATGGGAGGCCTGATAGGTCGATGGTTCCGTGTCCGGATGCGTCCAAAGTGGGACGGGCTTTCCGGATGGGCAGGCTTTCGGAAAATGCGTCCCGGAATTTGCCTTTGGAATGGGACGTAGTTTCCCGTTGAGGTGCTTTGCGGAAAGTGCGTCCCACTCTGGGCGGTCGAAGTGGGACACACTTTCCCAAAGGCGCTCCAACGGGAAATCCCACAATCAGCCCTCAAAGTGGGACGCCGGGGACCTCGGACGTTTTTCCGGACCATGCCTCGGCGCTATGCCGCATGGCCCCTTTCCTCGCGATACTCCCTAATGGTCTTCCATCCTAGGTCCTTCTTGAGCTTGCCGTCCCTGTACCACTCGATGTATTCGCCGAGCAGCCGGGAGAACTCGCCGAACGGCACCCCGGTCCAGTCCCTGCCCTCGAAGAAGTCGCACTTGAGCGTGCCGAAGAAGCCCTCGGCGCGCGCGTTGTCGGGGCTCCGGGCCCTCCTGGACATGGAGCGCCTGACCCCGGGGCCGCACGCCTCGCGCCACTCGCGTCCCATGTAGACGGCGCCGCCGTCGGTGTGCACCGTGAGCGGCCGGTCCTCCGTCGGGCCGACTATCCCCACCAGGTCCCTGAGCATGCCGACCATCAGGTCCGAGTCGGCGTGGACCGAGACCCTCCAGCAGATCGGCCACCCGTCGAAGCAGTCGATCGCCGGCGACAGGTACGCCCTGTACCCGTCGAGCCTGAACTCGGTGACGTCGGTTGACCACGAGCAGGCCGGGCGCGTCCGCGTGGAAGTCGTGCGTCCCGTCCCCGCGCAGCGGGACGTTGGCCGGGCGCTCCGCGAGCTCGTCCCGGTAGCTGCAGTACCTCGCCCTCCTGCGCATCTGCGCCGCCTTGCGGGCGACCAGGCCCTCCTCGCGCATGATCCGGCGCACGACCTTCTCGGACGCGACGACGGGGGTCTCGGCGTCCCCGGGCGCGAGCGCGCGCCACGAGACGGGCTCGCCGGGCCCTCTCCTGAGGTCGGCCGTCACGGACTCGGGCCCGTAGGCCCCGCCGCTCGCCTCGAACGACGCGCGCACGCGCTCCCTGAGCGCGGCCTTGGGGTCGGGCCTCGAGATCCTGGACGCCTGGTCAAGATAGGTGCTCTTCGGGATCGACAGGGTCCTGGTCACGTCCGAGAGCCTCACCGCCGGCGAGAGCCGCCTCGCCGCCTCTCCCGCCCTGTGCTTCTCCTCGTTCGTCAAAGAGCCAGGGCCTGGTGCTTTTAGGACGTCCAACACCGCCAGCGCCTCGGCGAGCCTGACCTCGGCCTCGCGGGCGCGCTCGGCGGGGTCGTCGGGGAGCCCCTCCAGGCCCCAGTCCCGCCAGTCGGTCTGCTCGGGCGGCTCGCCGCCGGCCCCTCCGCGCCCCGTCCTCTTCATCCCGCCCGCGCCCCCTTCGGCTCGACGCTTCCGCGGGGAGGCGGGCTCGGCGCCCGCGCGCCTCGCGGCGAACGCGGGGCTGCCCTCGCCGTGCGAGCAGTGCATCCGCTCCGCCCGGTCGGGCATCTCGCGGGCGGTCAGCTCGCCCGCCTCCTCCAGCTTGAGCCAAGCATACAGGTTGTCCTTGTTCGGGAAAAGCGGCAGGCGCCTGCAGGCGGCGGGGGCGGACAGGCCGCTCCGGTGGAACTCCCAGAGAATCCCCTCGCGCTCCTCTTTCGTGTACATCGGACTCCCTCCTGGACCCAGATTGGGTCCGAGATTTTGTCCGAGGTCCCCACTTTCCCAATCGGGTCCCAAGCGGAAACTGCATCCCATTCCGGACGTGAATTCTGGGACACGGTTTCCGGATGCAAAAAAGGCCACAAGACGTGGCCTTCGACTTATATATGTTCAGCGGATACCCCTATGACAAGCCGCGCTTCAACAACAAGGCGTCTGTCCGGGCGGAGGCATATAAGGTTCATCGCGAGTTCCGCACGCAAAGAAGGCCACTTAATGTGGCCTTCGTCTTGCGCAGGACTGTCCGAGCAGGGAACCTTATATGCCTCCGCCTGGACAGACGTTTCAGTTGTGGCTCAGCAGCTAGCAGCTACTTAATCTTGGTCGTACCCGGCGCCAGGTTGGGGTCGGTCTCGTTGGCCTCGGTCTGGAAGTGCTCGGTGTACACGTTCTTGCCGTCGCGGAACATCTCGTAGTACTGCATCTTGGCGTAATCCTCGCGCGCCTTGGTGGCAGCGGCGGCAACGGCGTCATCGCCGGTGACGTTGGAGGAGAGCGCCCAGCGCAGGCTGGCGTCCTCGTAGCCCACGGAGTTGATGGCGGGCAGCGACTCGCGCAGCGTCATGTGCGCTTTCTGGTAGTCGGTCAGCGGTGCGCCGATCAGCTGCATGAGCTGGGTGGACAGGTAGTTGGTGGACAGGTCGTCGGTCTCACTCGTCTGGTCGCAGCCGGCAACGTCGTAGTTAGCCCAAATGATGTAGTCGGTCTGCCACAGACGTTCCTGGTGGGTGGCATCGTCCTCGCCGGTAAACCACTTATCGTTGAACTTGGACGGGAAGAACGGCTGGTGGTCGCCCCAGAACACCACGACCACCTTGCGGTCGAGCTTGCTCAAGGCGTTGAGGAAGTAGCGCAGCGCCTGGTCGGACTGCTCGATGCACGAGACATACTCGTCGACATCGGAGAGCGTGCCGTCCTCGACGGTCTTGGCGTCCAGGTCGGTCGTGTCGATGTTCAGGTGCATCTGCTTGTCGACCGGCAGCAGGCCCGTGTCGTAGCCCGAGTGGTTCTGCATGGTCACGTCGAAGATGAACTGCGGGTCGGCGTTCTGGTCGAGCAGCTCAAGAATCTTGTCGTAGGTAGCCTGGTCGGTCACCATGCCGCGCAGGGTATCGGCGCCCTGGAAATCGTTGATGGACAGGAACTGGTCAAAGCCAAAGTCCTTGTAGACGTTCTCGCGGTTCCAGTTGGTCGCGTGGTTGGGGTGCATGGCCGTGGTGGAATATCCAAGCGACTTAAACTGCTCGGCCAGATTCTCGGTCGTCTCCATGTTGTAGATGGTGTAGGGGTACACGCCCGAACCCAGGTTGGTCATGGAGTTTCCGGTCAGGAACTCAAACTCGGTGTTGGCGGTACCGCCGCCGTAGGCGCTCACGTAGAGCTTGCCGCGGCTGAGGCAGTTGGACAGGCTCTTAAAGTACTGCGGGCCCTCGTAGCCGGCACGCATGTTCTGGTAGATTGAAAGGTCCGAGAACGTCTCGTTCATGATGGCGATTACCGTGGGCTTCTCGCTATCGAACTGCTCCTTAGCGGCAGCGCGCTCGTCGCTCTTGGCGGCATCGGACTTGTCGTAGGCCTTGGCGTACTTTTTGAGCGTGGCCTTGGCGTCGTCGACGGAGTAGTCGGCGGGTTTGGGCGGCTTGATGGACTGTGCCGCGCTAATAAAGGCAGGCAGGTAGCCCTCGCGCCAGTAGCTCTCGAGCGGACGCCAGGTGTAGACGGTGATGCCGAGGGTGTTGTAGTAGTCGATGAGCGTGACATGCGCGGTCACGCCGCCCAGGCACAGCACCGCCACGAGCAGGTTGGTGAGCAGCATGCGCTTGGCGTTGGCGGCGCCCTTCTGACGGTGCGGCGCGACCAGGCCGGCGTACTCGCACAGCAGCATGGCGATGGCGGTAAAGCCCATGGATAGCACGCAGAACAGCGAGATCGAGAAGGTGTAGCCGTTGCCGGCGACCGCGGCGGCGGTGGAGATGGCCGAAAGGTCGCCCGGCTGGATGGGCATGGATTTAAACGTGATGACGAAGAACTCGGCAATGCCCAGGACAAAGAGGGCGAAGGCCAGGACGGCAGGAGCTGCGCCGTGGCGCTGGAACAGGAAGAACAGACCGGCCATGAGCACGGTGATGATGGCCCACTCGAGCAGGATGCACAGGGGATAGACCCAGGTAAAGTCGTGGTTGGACGAGACCTCCATGCCCAGCAGCGCAAAGACGCCGGCGAGCAGCAGGCACAGGACGGCCGCGACGAGCGGGCGGCCTACAAAGGCGCCGCGCAGACGAGCGAGCTTGCCGGTGGGGGCGGGGGCGTCGGCGGAGGCGAACGCAAAGACGCGCGGGATGATGCGGTCGCGGGTGATGCTGGCCCAAGCGCAGCCGGTGAGGATGGCATTGGTCAGGATGAGCATCACAAAGGCGAGCGGCTCGTTTTGCGCTACGAGGCCAATAGCGCCCCAGACGGTCAAAAAGAGCTGGAACAGGCCAAAGACGACGCTCCAGGCGAAGGCGCCCTTGGCAACGGTGCCCGACTGGGCGCGAATGGCCTTGGCCTCGCGCAAGACAAGGTAGACGGTCGCCGCAAGACCGACGAGCGAGATGGCGGCAGCGAACATGCTGAGACTCCTCACAAACTTAAAACCTACGAAAGCGGGGATTTACCCGATTGTTACCAAGATATGCGCAGCATTTGACGGTTGCGTACAACAACCAGCCATAATAACGCGCGAGTATGGCGGTGTTGCGCAATGGAGTGCCCACCTGCGCGATAATGGACGGGAATTACACGGAAACGTAAAGGCTTCTTAAAGAATTGGCGAGGGTAGAGCGATGAGCGAGCAGGTTTGTACGACGAGTGTGGGCGACGGCACGGCTACGGGCGTGGACGCAGGCGGCTATCCGCTGGAGTCCGCGGGCAACGCGGTGCTGGACATCTTGGAGCAGCGTTCTTCTACGCGTGCCTTTGCGCGCGATGATGACGACCGCCCCGTGACGGTAACCGACGAGCAGCGCGCGGCGATTCTGCATGCCGCGAGCCGCGCCCCTTCGGCTGGCGCCATGATGATGTATTCCATCGTGAGCATTCGTGAGCAGGCCACGCTCGACCGCTTGGCCGACCTGTGCGACCACCAGCCCATGATCGCCAAGGCTCCGTGGGCACTCATATTTGTGGTCGACTATGCCAAGTGGATCGATCTGTTCGACCACGTGGGCTGCTTTGAGCCCGAGTTCGTCGAGCGCACGGGCAAGGAGCCGCGCCGCGCGCCCGGCCTAGGCGACTTTGCCATTGCCGCGCAGGACGCCGTGATCGCGGCCCAAAACGCCGTGGTCGCCGCCGAGTCCCTGGGGCTGGGGAGCTGCTACATTGGCGATATCGTTGAGAATGCCGAAGAAGTGGCCGCGCTGCTGGATCTGCCGCCCTACACGATGCCGCTGTCGATGCTCATCATCGGCACGCCCCGCAAAGAGCGTCCGGCGATCGCGCATCCCGTGGTGAACCTGGTGCACGAGGAGCGCTACTGCCGCGCCGACGCCGCGACCATGGACGCGCAGGTGGCCGAGATGGACGCGATGTTCCGCCCGCATGCCCGTGAGGTGGGCGAGCGCGTGGTGGACATCTACACCCGCAAGCACACGAGCCCCTTTATGGCCGAGATGAGCCGATCGATGGAGTGGTGGTTCAAAAACTGGCTCGGCAAGTAACGGATGTGACGGATGTGACAAAGGGGCTGCTCCTTTGTCACATTGCATATCGCGGCGGTGGCATAAAGGCCGCATAAATGTTTATCTAGCTGGGTAAATGGCGTCTGGTCAACAGGTCCCAAGCACCTATAATCCCTTCGAACATTAAAGTTGGGAGGAAACCGGCTTATGGAACAAAAGGCCAAGGAGGCAGCCTCGCACGCTGCGATTCCTGTGAGCATCTCGGCGATGCTCGTCACGCTGGGCGTGGTGTACGGCGATATCGGCACCAGCCCCATGTATGTAACCAAGGCGCTCGTTGCCGGCAACGGCGGCATCGGAAGCGTGACGGAGGAGTTCGTGCTCGGCGCGCTCTCCCTTGTCGTGTGGACGGTCACGCTGCTGACGACCGTCAAGTACGTGCTGATCTCGCTGCGCGCCGATAACCACGGCGAGGGCGGCATCTTTGCCCTGTACAGCCTGGTCAAGCGTTGCGGCAAGTGGCTTATCATCCCCGCCATGCTGGGTGGCGCCGCGCTGCTGGCCGACGGCATCCTGACGCCGGCCGTTACCGTGACCACGGCCATCGAGGGCCTGCGCACCATCCCGGCGGTCCACGCCGTGCTGGGCGATGACCAGGGACGCGTTGTGGCCATCACGCTCGCCATCATCATCGTGCTCTTTTTGGTGCAGCGCATCGGTACGGCCAAGATCGGCCGCGCCTTTGGCCCCATCATGACGCTGTGGTTCCTGTTCCTGGGCGGTACGGGCCTGTTCTTTGTCTTCCAGCACCCCGCTGTGTTGCTGTGCCTCAACCCGCTGCGCGGCATTAGCTTTTTGCTGAGCCCCAACAACCACGCCGGCATCATGATCCTGGGCAGCTGCTTTCTCGCCACCACCGGCGCCGAGGCGCTCTACTCCGACATGGGCCATGTGGGCCGCGGCAATATCTACGCCACCTGGCCGTTCGTTAAGTGCTGCCTGCTGCTGTCCTACATGGGCCAGGGCGCTTGGCTCATCAACAACGCCGGCAACCCCGAGCTCATGGGCATCGCCGACCTCAACCCGTTCTACCAGATGCTCGCCCCGGGTCTGCGTCCGTTCGCCGTCGGCCTTTCCACCATCGCGGCCATCATCGCCTCGCAGGCACTCATTACCGGCGCGTTCTCGCTGGTGTCCGAGGCCAGCCGTCTGGACCTGATGCCGCACATGCAGGTCTTTTACCCTGCCGAGACCAAGGGCCAGCTCTACATTCCCATGGTCAACAACGTCATGCTCGTGGGCTGCGTCATCGTGGTGCTGCTGTTCCAGAACTCGGCGCATATGGAAGCCGCCTACGGCCTTGCCATTACGCTGACTATGATGTGCACCACGCTGCTGCTCTTCTTCTACCTGCACGAGGAGCGCAAGCTCAAGGTTGCTCCGTGGATCTTCGCGGCCTTCTTCCTTTTGCTCGAAGGCTTCTTCTTCGTGAGCTCACTCACCAAGTTCTTCCACGGCGGCTACTTCACCATCCTCATGGCCGCGCTCATCATGGGCATTATGGTGTGCTGGTACAACGGCACGGCGGTCGAGCAGCGCCAGTTTACGCTGCTGCCGCTGCGCAGCTATCTGCCGCAGCTCAAGCGTCTGCGCGACGACGACCGTTACGAGCGCATGAGCGACAACATCGTGTACCTGACCAAGGACACCCATACCGACTACATCGACCGCGACATTGTCTACTCGATTCTGGACAAGCATCCCAAGCGCGCCCGCGCCTGGTGGTTCGTCAACGTCGAGACCATGGACGAGCCGTACACGTTTGCATATTCGGTCGAGACGTTCGACACCGACTACGTCTTCCGCGTGCACCTGTACCTGGGCTATAAGGTCAACCAGCGCGTCAATGCCTACCTGCGCCAGGTCGTTCAGGATCTTGCCGCCACCGGCGAGCTGCCCGCGCAAAAGCACGACTACTCGGTCTACAAGGATCCGGGCAACATCGGCACGTTCAAGTTCGTCATGATCCGCAAGCTGCTGGCGCCCGAGAGCGACGTGGAGCCCAGCGAGCGCACGGCCATCACGCTCAAGTACATCATCCGCCGCGCCGCCGGCACGCCCGCGCGCTGGTACGGCCTGGAGAACTCCAACGTGAGCTTTGAGTATGTGCCGCTGTTCACCAAGTTCAAGGCCGTGAACAAGATGCAGCGCCTGGCGCCCAACGAGCGCCCGTAGCGCCTGTTGAGTTTTGGCTGCGAAAAATAAGTTGGAATGACAGGGCTTAAGGCCCGGGAGGAAACCATGGACGCAAAAGCGCTCGACGGCCGCGAGATTGCGACGGAGCTTATGCACGAGGCGGGCATTGACGCCGCCGAGGATCGGTTCTTTACGAATCGCGCCAACATGGACATGACCGATCGCGTGATTTCGGTTATTGCGCTGGTGTTTGCCGCGGCGTGTGTGTGCGCCCTGCTCGCGCACGTGCTGTTTGTCTAGCGACAGCAGGCTGCAAAAGGTTTTACACTAAGAACCACCACGAGGGAAAACCACCACAAAGGTGCCTGTCCCCTTCGTGGTGGTTTTTGTTTTGAGGGAGGGCGCGGTGCTTGTGGACGCTCGTGTTGATGGCGATCTTGCCGAGAACTTTTGGTGGCGGCGCATGACCCTAACACGCCGCGGTCCTCTGTATGACACTTGCGTGTCGATGGGGCTTTTGGCGGCGGCGACGGTCGTGGGCGCGCTACTCGACCGACCCGGTCTTGCCCCCAGCGTCATGATCGTGTACGTGCTCGCCGTGCAGCTGTGTGCGTTTTTCACCTGGAGCCGCCTGTACTGTCTGTTGAGCTCCGTTGCCGCCGTGGCGCTCTATAACTTTTTGTTTATCGAGCCGCGTTACTCGCTGACGTTTATCGATCGCATCCATCCCGGCATGTTCTTCATCATGTTCGTGGTCTCGCTCGTGTCGAGCTCCATCGCCTTGGCGCTGCGTCGCGCGCTGGCTCAAGCAGCTGCCAGCGACCGCCGCACGCAGATGGTGCTCGAGACTAACCGTATGCTGCAGCGCTGTGCCGATCAGCAGCAGATCGTGCATGCCATGGCAACGCAGCTGGCGCGGCTTTCGGGCTGTCCGTGCGTATGGTACAGCGCCGATGCTGACGACGATGACCTGCTGCCGCGCGCGACGTATACGGCGGTGGGCGATGCCGCTCCGGTGCATCAGCTGGCGCCCCAGATGCCGCCGCTGCTCTCGGCCTCGGCCTACGTGGGCACGCCGCTCGACGCCACCTATGGCGGTTCGGCGTTTTACGGTATTTACCTCACGGTGCGCTCGGGCGAGAGCATCGTGCGTTCGGGCGGCCCCGCCTCGGTGGTGGGCGTGCTGGCTGTCGTTGCCGAGCCCGATGTGCTGACGCACGAGGAACGGATGCTGGCCGATGCCATTGTGAGCGAAGGCGAGCTGGCGATCGACCGCGCCCGTGCCATGAAGGCCCGCGAGGAGGCGGCGGTGCTCGCCAAGAACGAGCAGCTGCGTGCCAACCTGCTGCGCTCCATCTCGCACGATTTGCGCACGCCGCTCACGAGCATCTCGGGCAATGCTGACGTGCTGCTCGACCAGGGCTCAACCGGCACGGCGGTGCTCGACGCCCAGACGCGTCGCAACATGCTGCTGTCCATTCGCTCGGATGCGCTGTGGCTCAACGCCACCGTCGAGAACCTGCTTGCCATCACCAAGCTCGAGGGCGGCGGTATGCATCTGTCGACTACGCTCGAGCTCATGGACGATATCGTCGAGGAGGCGCTGCGCCACGTAAGTCCGGCCGTGCGCGAGCACGACCTTAAGGTGGTGGCGTGCGATGAACCGGCGCTCGTTAACGTCGACGCGCGTCTGATGGTACAGCTCGTGGTGAACCTGGTGAACAACGCCATCACCTATACGCCCGCAGGCTCGCATATCGTGATCTCGATTGACGCCGGCGATGGGCGCGTGGCGTGCTCGGTGGCCGATGACGGGCCGGGCATTGCGCCCGAGGACCGTGAGCGCATCTTTGAGTCGTTCTACACCGCCAACCATGGCCTGGCCGACAGCCACCGCAGCGTGGGCCTGGGGCTTTCGCTCTGCCGCTCCATTGCGCTGGCACATGGCGGTAGCATAGAGGTTGCCGCGGCGGACCCGCACGGCTCGGTCTTTACGATTGAGCTTCCCGCCGCCGATGTTTCGTTTGATAAGGAGTAGCGCCGTGCCGAACTCTGCCGTAAAACCGCTCATCTTGGTCGTTGAGGACGATCCCGCCGTCCGCAACCTTATCGTCGCCGCGCTCGAGGCGCACGGCTTGCGCCATATGGCTGTGGAGACCGCCCATGCCGCCATCGCCGCCGCCTCGTCGCAGGCGCCGAGCATTGTGCTGCTCGATCTGGGCCTGCCCGATATGGACGGCGTCAAGGTGGTGGAGTCGGTGCGCACATGGTCAGGCATGCCGATCATTGTGGTTTCGGCGCGCAGCGAGGACGCGGACAAGATTCGCGCACTCGATGCCGGTGCCGACGACTACCTGACCAAGCCGTTTTCGGTCGAGGAGCTGCTCGCGCGCATTCGCACGACGCTCAGGCGCCTTTCGTATGCGCAAACGGGCGGCGTTGCCTCCGAGGGCTCGTTCGATACCGGCGAGCTGCATATCGACTTTGATGCCGGCATCGCCACGATGGATGGCGAGGAACTGCATCTGACGCCGATCGAGTACAAGCTCCTGTGCCTGCTGGCGCACAACGCCGACAAGGTGCTGACGCACCAATATATCCTGCACGAGATTTGGGGCACGGCGACCAAGAGCGACCTGGCGAGCCTGCGTGTCTTTATGGGCACGCTGCGCAAAAAGATCGAGTCCGACCCCGCGCATCCGCGCTATATCCAAACGCACGTGGGTATCGGTTACCGCCTGGTCACCCAAGGCTAGATCGCCAACCACCATCCCAATATGAGTTGCGGTGAAATACGGACGGAAATGGCCTATTTGGCGGCCAAACAGTCCATATTCCACCGCAACTTTTCTATTTGCCCTTGGGCTTGCTGGCGTAGAACTTCTTCTTTTTGGGTTTGCCGGCGGGGGAGGGGTTGCCGTCGCCATGCGGCTTGCTGCCGCCAGCGGGCATCGAGCGGGGCGCTGCCGCACGGGGCTTGCGGGCCTCGGGGTTGCGCAGCTCCTCGACGCGCTCGGCAATTTCCTCGGCGCTAAAGCCGACCTCGGCCATGGCGTCCTCGATGGGCAGGCGCCGCACGATATAGCAGTGGTGCACCTTCTGATTGCGTGCGAAGTCCTCGGGAATGGTCTGCGCCGTAATGTCCTGCAGCACCACGCCCGCGCGCGCAAGCTTGCGCGTCTCGGGACGGAAGCCACGCAGGTTGCAGCTAAAGATGGCATGGCCACCCTGCGTGAGCAGGCGCGACACGCCGGCCAACAGCTCAACGTGGTCGCGCTGGACATCCCAGGTGCGGCGGCCCATCTTGGACGAGTTCGAGAACGTGGGCGGGTCGACAAAGATCAGGTCCCAGCGGTTGCGCGTCTGGCGCTGGTCGCGAATCCAGGCGAGCACGTCGTCGCGCACAAAATGATGCTGCGGCCCCACAAAGCCGTTCTGGCGCATGTTGCGCTCGGCCCAGTCCAGATAGGTATTCGAGAGGTCGACCGTCACGGTCTCCTCGACGCCGCCATCGGCCGCGTAGCAGGTGGCAGTGCCGGTGTAGGCGAACAGGTTGAGGAAGCGGCGCGCCTGCTTGGCGTGCTCGCGCACCAGGTTGCGGGTGACGCGGTGGTCCAAGAAGATGCCGACGTCCAGGTAGTCGTCAAAGTTGACGGCAAAGGTGAGGCCGCCCTCCTCGATGAGCGGGAGACGACGGCGCGCGATGTTGGCGCGTTCGCCCGATCCGCCCTTGCCGGCGCCCTGCTTGCCGTACTGCGAGCCGCCACGCGAACGCATGCGGGCCTTGGCGTGCACGTGTTCGGCCGGAACATCTAGGATGCGCGGTGCGATGGCCAAGATGTCGAGCATGCGGGCCTGGGCCAGTGCGGGGTCGATGGTCTTGGGCGCGGCATATTCGGCAATGACGAGCCAGCGGCCCGGCGTCTGCGGGCAACCCTCGTACAGATCGATGGCGGCAGAGTAATCGGGCAGGTCGGCATCGTAGACGCGGAAGCAGCTCACGCCCTCGCGCTTGGCCCACTTGCGGCGCAGGCGGGCGTTCTTGCGCAGGCGGTTGGCGAACTGCTCGGACTCGGGGATGAGCACGGGCAGCGGCTTGCCGTCACCCAGGTCGAGCGTGGCGGTAGGTTCGGACGTGGGGGCGTTGGCGGCCTCGTCTTGGGCATCCGTGGCCTCCTCCTCGGCGTCCGCGCTGGTCGCAGCCTCAAACGCTGCAGCGGCGTGGTCGAGCGAGGGCCAAACCTCAATAGCTGCTTCCTCGTTATTGGGCATGATGGCGATGGAGCGTTCGGGCTCGGCGTGGAGCGCACGGGCCATGAGGCCATCGCGGGTGAGCGCGGCGACCGGAGCCGAAGCAAGCTCGGGCGCGCGACGCAGCTCGCCCACGAGCGTCATGGCATCGTGCATAAGCGAGAGCGGCGTCTCGGTGGTGTCCGCGACGATGGCGGCACCGGCGACGGCGCCCGCGTGGTCCAGAACAGCGCCGGGCTTGGCGGCGCAAAAATCGACAAAGCGCTTGTAGCCGGCGCACTTGACCATGCGCTCGGCGGTCTTGCGGGCGGCTGGATCGATGTCCACGGCAACGATGCGCGCCTGGCGTTCGCGCGCGGTGGCCTCGCGCCCGCGCGCCTCGGCAAGCATCTGCTCCCACAGGGCGGCATCGTGCAGCTGCCAGCCCTCAAAACCCCAATGCTCGCGGGCAGCGCCCGGCGCACGGTCAGTCAGGATATTCACAGCCTCCAGCAGCAGGCCGCCGCCGGCGCACGAGGCGTCGATCAGCGTGGGCAGGGCCTCATTCTCGTAATCGTCGGCCGTCAGCTCGCGCTCGCACAGCGCGGTCCAGCCGACCTGCGCCAGCACCAGTGCGGCGTAGTCGGGGCGCAGCACGTGCGTGCCCTCGCCGGCGTGGGTCGCTGCGGGCGGCAGGCGTTTGAACAGCGGGTCGCCCGAAAGGTCCAGGCTGATGCTCGCGCGGCGCTGACGCAGCGAAAGCAGTAGGTGAACATCGGGGTCGGCGGCATCGACGTCGGCGCGACGGCCCGTGGTCTCGGCCAGACGGTCGCACAGCGCGTCCTTGGCGCGCAGGGCCGAGAAGCGCGTGTTGCGCAGCTGCTCGGTCACGCCGCGGGCGGTGATGGCGATGGTGGCGTGCGCGCGGACGATGCCCTCCCAGGCGATGTCGTACACGCCGTCATACAGCTCATCGGCATCCTGCGCCTCAAAGCGCCCGAGCACCACGAACACACGGCTGGCCAGGCGCGACCACAGACATGCTCGATAGCCTTCTTCGAGCTCGCCCTCAAACGTAGCGCGGCCCTTCAGGCGGCGGACATGCGAAAGCCCGAGCCGTTTAAGCTCGTCGGCGAGTGCGGATTCAAAGCCCTCGGGGCAGCTTGCATAAAATTCCATGGGTGACCTCTCTGGTTGCGTCGCTCCATTATATGATGGATGCTTCGTTTGCCCTTATCCTCGAAAGGAACCCATATGATTGATGCGTGCCCCGATTCCGCCGTGCTCTTTTTTGACGTGGACGGCACGCTGACGTCGTTCGACCCCGACGATATGACCGATAAGGATTTTTCGGCGGTTCGTCCTTCGCGGGCGGTGGTTGAGGCGTTCCATGCGCTGCGCGATGCGGGGCACAAGGCGTTTATCTGCACCGGTCGCCCTCTGTGGCTCATCGCGGACAGCTTGCGTGCGCTCGATCCCGCGGGCATCGTTGCCATGGCGGGTGCCACGCTCGAGGTCGAGGGGCATGTGGTGCACGAGGACTGCTTTGCCGAGGACGTAGTCGAGGAACTTGCACGTCGCATTATCTCGGCAGGATTCGAGGCCTTTTTCGAAACCAATGGAGCAACCTTTGCTCTGGAGCCTGCGGGTGTTGAGGAATCGTCTCTGATCGGTACCACCGTGGTGCATGGCGCCGAGGAGATGCGCATCGACGGTCGCCTGCGCGTGGGCAAGGTATGCCTCAACGCGCCCAACCTGGCTCGCGTGGCCAACGACGACGGCTTTATCGATCGCAACTTTGAGCTGTGCAACACCGGCGGCCAGAACCGCGAATTGAGCCCCAAGGGCATTGACAAAGGTGTGGGCGTGGCGCGAGCGCTGGAGTATCTGGGCCGCGAGGGAAATGCGCGTACCTTTGGCTTTGGCGATTCGGGCAACGACCTGGGCATGCTCGCCGCCGTGGAGACGGCCGTGGCCATGGGCAATGCCATGCCCGAGGTCAAGGCGGTTGCCAATTACGTGACCGACGACGTCGCACACGACGGCACCGTTACTGCCATGAGGCATTTCAACCTTATTTAGTGGTCCGCCGTTCAAAATACCGTTCGCCCGCAGCGGACGGCTCAAGTCAGCCCGCCCTGCAAAATCGTTTTGCCGCTGGAGCGCATGGTCAAAAACGCTAAAGTGTTTATACCGTTCACCGACAAGATGAAAAACCGCAGTTCACGCCTTGATAAACATAGGTAAAGTGTTTAGCAGCTCAATGCCCGTATGCAAACGAAAGGAATCAGGCAGATGGCAATCAAGGTGTTCGCTGACGGCGCAAATCTCGAGGGCATGCTTGACATGTACGAGAACGGCAACGTTCAGGGCTTCACGACCAACCCCTCCCTTATGAAGAAGGGCGGCGTGACGGATTACCGCGCGTTTGCCAAGGAGGTCCTGGCCCACATCACCGATGTGTCCGTCTCGTTTGAGGTCTTTGCCGACGACGTCGAGACCATGGAGGTCGAGGCGCGCGAGATCGCTACCTGGGCCGAGAACGTCTACGTCAAGATTCCGTGCGTGACCACCAAGGGTGAGTCCACCGCCGAGCTGGTGCGCAAGCTTTCGGCCGACGGCATCAAGGTCAACGTCACCACCATCTTTACGCCTGAGCAGGTCGACGAGATGGTCGAGGCCGTTGACGCCGAGACGCCGTCCATCATCTCGCTCTTTGCCGGCCGCATCGCCGACACCGGCGTCGATCCCATTCCGTTTATGACGGAGTCGGTCAAGAAGGCTGCCGCCAAGCCCAACTGCGAGGTCCTGTGGGCGTCCACGCGCGAGCTCATCAACATTTACCAGGCCGAGGCCTGCGGTTGCCAGATCATCACGGTGCCCAACAGCATCCTGGCCAAGCGCAAGAACATCGGCCGTGACCCGTACGAGGTCTCGCTCGATACCGTGCGCGGTTTTGCCAAGGATATCGCCTCGCTCGGCTTCCATATCCTGCCGTAGGGCGAACGCGAGCCGCGGGCGTTGCCGCGGCGCAGGGTGAGAGGGCCGGCCCCTTTTACTCTGCGCTCACGTGCTTCGCGAGGGTCGCGCCGAGCAAAAGGGGCCGGCCCTCTCACCCTGCGCCTGGGGCGTCCTTGCTCGTAGGGGTTCTGAGCTGAATAAGACTTTGTTGGTGCCGCTTCTTTGATGGGGCGGCACCATTTTTGTTGCGGTATCTGCAAGTTTTTCCCATCAGGTGAGAAAAACTTGCAAGTTCAACGATGGGCGGCGGTGGTTCGCCTTTTGCTGTTACTTCCCTTGCACCATGGTGAGCGAGATCTTCTTGCGGTCGCGGTCGACCTTTTCGACCCATACCTTCACCGTGTCGCCGACGCGCACCACGTCGCTCGGGTGCTTGACGAAGCGGTTGGCCAGCTTGGAGATGTGCACGAGGCCGTCCTGGTGCACGCCCACGTCGACGAAGGCGCCAAAGTCGACGACGTTGCGCACCGTGCCCTTGAGCTCCATACCGGGTTTCAGGTCATCGATGGAAAGTGCCGAGCGGCTAAAGACCACCTCGGGCGCGTCGTCGCGCGGGTCGCGGCCGGGCTTCTTGAGCTCGTTAACGATGTCGATGAGCGTGAGAGTGCCGCAGTCCAGGTCGCTTGCCAGCGCCGAGATACTGCCCAGACGGCGCTCAATGTCGGGCACGCCGCCGCGGCTGAGTTCGCTGGCGGCAACGCCGGCGCGCTCCAAGACGGACGTGGCCACCTCGTAGCTCTCGGGGTGGACGCTTGTCGCGTCGAGCGGGTTCTTGCCGCCGCTAATGCGCAGGAAGCCTGCGGCGTTGAGATATGCCTTGGGTCCCAGCTTGGGGACCTTCTTGAGCTGGCGGCGATCGGTAAAGGCGCCGTTTTCCTCGCGGTAGGCAACGATGTTCTTGGCCACGCTCGGCGTGATGCCCGACACGTATCCCAGTAGGCTCGCGCTCGCGGTGTTCACGTCGACGCCCACGCGGTTGACGACGTCCTCCACCACGTGGCCCAGGGTGCGCGAAAGCTCGGCCTGGTCAAGGTCGTGCTGGTACTGGCCCACGCCGATGGACTGGGGCGGAATCTTGACGAGCTCTGCCAGCGGGTCCTGCAGGCGGCGGCCCAGGCTCATGGCGCCGCGTACGGTGACGTCCAGGTCGGGATACTCCTGGCTCGCGAGCTCGGAGGCGGAGTACACCGACGCACCGGCCTCGTTCACGATGGTGTAGCGCAACCCGGGCGCCTGCTCGGCAATGAACTCCGAGACGACTTCCTCGGTCTCGCGGCTGGCGGTGCCGTTGCCGATGACGATGGTGTTGACGCCGTCCTTCTTGACGAGGCGGGCGAGCTCGCGCTTGGTGCCGGCGACGTCGTGGCGCGGCTTGGTGGGGTAGACCACGCCGTGGTCGAGCAGCTTGCCGGTCTCGTCCATGACGGCGACCTTGCAGCCGGTGCGGTAGCCCGGGTCGAGCGCGAGCACGCGGGCGCCGCGGACGGGGCGGGCCGAGAGCAGGCCTTCAAGATTCTTGGCAAAGACGTTGATGGCCTCGGTTTGGGCGCGGACGGTGAGCTTGGCGCGGGCTTCGCGCTCCAGCGAGGGGGCCATGAGGCGCTTGTAGCCGTCGGCGATGGCGGCGTCAAAGACGGACGCAAAGACGCCCTGGCGACGGGGCCAGCGGCTGCCGAGGCGTGCCGTGGCGGCGGCGCCGTCGACGTTCACGCGCACGCGGAGCTTGCCCTCGCGCTCGCCGCGGTCGATGGCCAACACGCGGTGGTTGGGGATGCGGCGCAGCGGCTCGTCAAAGTTGTAGTAGGGCTCGTAGGGAGTCTTCTCGGCGGGGTCGGTTGCCTCGACGACGATATCGGCGGTGTTTTGCGTAAAGGCGCGCAGGTCGGCGACGTTCTCGGGGTCCTCGGCCACCGTCTCGGCCACGATGTCGGCCGCGCCGGCGAGCGCCTTTTCGGGCGTGTCGAAGCCGGCCTCCTCGTTGACGTATGCCGCGGCGGCGTCGAGTGCGCTGCCCTTGGCCGAGGCCTGCATGATGATCATGTTGGCGAGCGGCTCCAGGCCGGCCTCGCGGGCCTTCTGCGCGCGGGTCATGCGCTTTTTGCGGTAGGGCTTGTAGAGGTCCTCGACGCGCTGGAGCTGCGTGGCCTCGCGAATCTGCTGCTCGAGCTCGGGCGTGAGTTTGCCCTGAGCGTCGATGAGCAGGATGACATCGTCTTTACGCTGCTCAAGATTGCGCAGGTAGGACAGGCGCTCGTCGAGTGCGCGCAGGGCGACGTCATCCATGCCGCCCGTTGCCTCCTTGCGGTAGCGCGAGATAAAGGGGATGGTGTTGCCCTCGTCGATGAGATTGACAGCCGCCTCGACGTTGGCGGCCTTAAGGTTGAGTTCGCGGGCGAGCTGGGCGATAAGATCCATGAAACTCCTTGCGTTTAAGGTGCGTTTGCAGCACAGAGCTACCAAGGATACCACCTGCCACTTCGCTCAAAAAAGACTGTTTTGGCGCGGAACCACGAAAGCGGCCTATCTACTACGTTTGAACCGTGTGGGT
>ERZ1034980.266-NODE-266-length-42888-cov-50.044382_pt1 | contig 42888 bp, 65 predicted proteins | sample MGYA00520622_ERZ1034980 | MGnify/ENA primary metagenome ERZ1034980 (study PRJEB33766, sample SAMN09781791) | gut metagenome | biome: gut microbiome | host: Homo sapiens | place: Madagascar | study: EMG produced TPA metagenomics assembly of the PRJNA485056 data...
TGGTGGTCCAGCCGCGAGCGTGGGAGAACGCTCTACGTCCTGCCCGGCGGGCTGCTGCTTCGCGCGAGGATGGCTGCCTAGCACATGCTGCCAGGCGTCCTCGTTACGCCCTCATTTGGGACACAAGTCAAGCAAAAAGGCCCCCACCGCCGAAGCGATGGGGGCCGTCGCTTGTCTGTGGGCCTACAGGACCATCATTGCCAGGCATAGGCCGAACACGGCGCCGATGGCGCCCCAGCAGAGGGCGTCCACTAGGACTTCGCCACCGTGAGCGAGTGGGAGAGCATGGCCCCGGATGCGTCGAAGCCGTAGAATGTGCCGTCGATGAGCTCCACCTCGTCCGCGCTCATGGAGCCGTCGGGGTTGAGCCAGTACCACTTCCCGCCGACCTGCTTCCAGCCGACGTGCATGGAGCCGTCCTCGTCCGTCCAGTACCAGCTGCCGCCGTCGCGCACCCAGCCCGTGGCCATCGAGCCGTCACCCGTGAGGAAGTACCACTTCCCGCCCACCTGGACCCAGCCGGTGCGCATGGAGCCGTACGGCGGGTCGCCGTGGGTCTCGGAGAGGTAGTACCACCTCCCGCCGACCTGCTGCCAGCCCGTGAGCATCCAGCCGTCGGCGTCGAACAGGTACCAGCGCCCGCCGATGCGCTCCCAGTCGGAGGAGGTGTAGGAGCCGTCGGCGTGGCGGTACCACCAGCGGCCGTCGCCCGCCTGAACCCACTCGTCGCGCGCGTCCCCGTAGCAGCTCGCGGGCGGGCGCAGGATCCAGTTGTACCGGTAGTCGTAGTAGGCCCGCACGGTAACCTCGTTGCCCGAGGAGTCTCCGCGCCTGCCGTCCCAGTTCCCCTCTGCGCCGACGATCATGCCGTCACCGAGATAGACCACCGTGTGCCCCGTGGAGTCGCCCAGCGCGCGCAGCAGCACGTCGCCGCGCCGCATGGCGGCCTTCGAGAACTCCGTGGCGGTCCAGCCGCGCGCGGTGAGGGTGGAGACCTCGCTCCAGGTGCCGAAGTCCGGGTAGTCGGACACAGCCACGCCCTCGCAGGCTGCGGCGTACATGCGCACGAGCCCGGCGCAGTCGGTGCCGACGCCGTAGTCGCGGCAGCGCAGCTCGTAGCCGTGGCTGTCGTCGTCGGCGTAGGAGGTGACCAGCGCGATGGCGTCCTCCACCCTACTCATCCTTGGGCCTCTCGTAGCCCATCGCCTGCTCGGAGTCGCCCGTGCCCTTGGTGGTCGGGTCGGTGACCGCCGTCCAGAGCTGGACGAGCATGGCCACAACGACCACGGGGTTGCCGAGGGCGGCGAGCAGCGTCTGCCCGAGCTTGGCCCACGTGGTCATGTCGCCCCACTGCGCGCCCACGCCGCACACGAGCGGCAGCACGATTGCGCAGACCACCTGCGCCCACCACGTGGGGTTGTGCAGGCGCACCTTCCAGTTGATGTTCATTTCGTTTCTCCTTGTCCGTCGCTTGCCTGTCACTCGTCCACCTTCTCGCGGGCGTCGCAGCCGCGCTCGATGCGCTCCACGCGCTTGAAGAGCGTGGCTATCTGCTCGGTGTGGCGCACGAGCGTCTGTGCGTGGTCGTCGAGCTTGCGGCTCATGTCGCGCACCGTGTCCCTGGTCTCGCGCGCCATCTCGTTGTTGCGGTCAAGCTTGTCGTTGACGAGCTGGTTGCGCATGACCTCCTCGTTGGAGGACTTGTGCCTGTTGCCGAGAAAGACGACGAACGCGAGCAGCAGCGACAGCGCGCCGATGACGGAGCTTGCGAGCGCGATAATCTGGCTTACTTCCATCCGGTCACCTCCCCTCGGCAAAGAAGCGGGGGCCGCGCCCGAAGGCGCGACCCCCTTGGCGGCTAGGCCACCCTCGCGACCGCGAGGGACGTCTGGCCGATGGTGCCCGAGACCCCGGAGAGGGTCAGGGACAGCACGCGGCCGTCACAGCCCGCGCGCACGATGGCGGACACGGGCAGCGTGACAGTTGAGCCTGCGGCTACGGTCGTCGCAGAAGACGTGACAGCGGCCCCTCCCGCGAGGAGCGTGACCGCCGCCGTGCCGGCTTCCGCTGCGGTGAGGGCGACGGTGCCGGTGACGAGCCACCAGGTGCCGCCGCATCCCCCTGAGAGGCGGATTGAGCCGCCGGAGCCTGAGACCCCGCAGCCGTATCGGCTTTGGGCGCTCCCGAGCGGGATGGTGCCGCCAGATGCGACCGTGGTGCCGCCGGGGCTTGAGAGGAAGGCTCCTCCGAGCATGGAGACCACCCCCTAAAACCCGCACCCGCCACAGCAGGACTGCCCGTAAAACGGGTTGGCACCTGCCGTGTATGCGGTGCTGTTCGGATATCGCACCACGCCGCAGAGCTGCGCCTGGAGGTTCAGCTGGTTGATCTGGTTCTGCTGGGCGGCGATGGTCTGCTCGAGCTGTGTCTTCTCCAGAGCGGCAAACTTGGCGTCGATGTTGGCGTTGACCGCGTCGATTCCTCGCTGCGTAGTGCAGCAGCAGTCGGCCACCTGGCGGGACAGCGCGTAGTTGCCGTCCTTGACGGCGTCCTGCGTCTGGGAGAAGTTGCGCAGGTTCTCGTAGCCCACCGAGGACAGTCCCTGCGAGAGCTGCATCATGTGCAGGTCCTCCTTGTCGGAGAGCCTGCCGACCGCGTTCTCCAGGTTGTTGAAGTTCATGGCATCGCACAAGCCAGCCTCGGTCACGGGCTGGCCGTTGGTATTTCGGTTCCAGCCGTTTCCGAACATGAAGAGGAACAGGACGATGATCCACCAGGCACCACCGCCCCATCCGTCACCGTTGCCGTTCCTCGTCGCCATCTGCAGTGCGTCGCCCAGGCCTACGCCCATGGTCTCCTCAGCCATGATTGGCTCCTTTCGTTTTCGGGGTGAAAGTGAATGCGCATGAGAAAGGCCCCTTTTCGGGGCCTACATCCTGCCCATCGGAACCACCTCCCAACAGGTTTGTCTCTTTGGTTGATTTGATCGTCGCTTACCTGATGCCGAGTACCTGGGCTATCTGTCTTGCCTCGGCGATGGTCCTGTTCAACTGGTCGCTCGTGATTCCGCGCTCAGCGCAGATGCGCTCCACCTGCGCCCTTGCCTGCTCCGGCGTCATCGTGTTGAGCATCCGGCTCAGCTCCGATAGGTTCGGCTGCTGCGCCTGCCTGGCCGATGCCTGCCGCCCTGCGAATAATGGGTTCATACTGCTTCCTCCACTCCTCGAAGCTGACCTCGCCTGCTGCCGCATCCTCGCTCACCTCGTGGAACTCGTAGGCCTTGACGGTGGACACGTTGTCGAAGCCCGTCTCCTTGACGTAGAAGCGCGGCTCGCTGGCGTCCATGAGCAGCACGCGGCTGCCGAGCGGGCATGCGCACTGGCGCGCCTCGGCCTCGCCGGAGACGGTGCGGACGTTGGTGAGCCCGTCGCTTGCCTGTGGATGTGCCGTTGCGGACGGGTACCACCACGAGGGCTGCGCCGCGCCACCGCTGAGCTGGTACGGCTGGTACGGGAACTGCTGGTATGGGTACATCGCTTCTCCTCCCTATCCGATGGGCCAGGACATGACGCAGAAGACGTCGCCAGACCCGTTGTTATAGAGCCACACCTGCCCCGCCGCGCCCGACTCCTCGGAGCCGCCGACCCACAGCTGCGCCGTGTTGTTCTCGTGTCGCGGAGTGGCGGACTGCCACAGGCTGTGGTCCGGGCACGCGGACGCGGGCAGCGTCCCCGCCATCCAGCCCGACGAGTTTATGTCGTTAACTCGGTGGGCCTGCAGGTAGCAGACGCCCATGAGGACGCGCCAGCGCACGAAGCGGTCGGAGCCGTCCTTCCATAGGTAGGCCCACTCGGTCGTGGTGGCCGCGAGGGAGAGGAGCCCCATGAGCCTCGACAGCGGGTGCGAGGCGGCGGCCGGGGAGGTCGCGCCCGTGAGCGTGAGCGTGCCGACCGACAGGCCCTCGGTTGGCGCGGCGGAGAGTATGCCCACGCCGAGGCCCCTGTTGGCGACGTCGATGGGAACGGCCGCAGCAGGCACGACCGCCGAGCGCGTGGTGCTGCCGCCCAGCGAGTCGGTCACCGTGACCTCGACCTCGTGCGCGGCGGTCGTGGACGCCGCGAAGGCGGCGTAGCAGGAGCCGGACGCCCCCGTGGTCCCGCCCGAGACCGTGGCCGCAGACCACGCGCCGCCCGCCTCGCGGTGGCGGCACGTGACGGACTTGGCCGCGTTCGAAGCGCTCGTTGTCTGGTCCACCGACCAGCCCCACGCGGCACGGACCCAGCCGCCTGCCGGGCTCTCGGAGGTCGCCTGAGCCGTGGCCGTGCGGAACGCCGAGAGGGCCACGGACGGCGGCGAGTACAGCAGCCGCCACACGGCGTGGAGCGCGAGCGCGGCGTCCTTCGCGTACGTCGCCCCGGGCGCGTAGGCCACGGAGCCGCCGGCGCTGGTCGCCCAGCCAAGGAACTCGTGGTTCGCGCGGGTGGGCCTTGTCGAGGAGAGCGTGAGCGCGTCTCCCGCGTATTTGGTCTGGGACGCCGGTGCGCCCGTGCCGCCGTTGGCGTCGTAGGTGACCGCCCACGACGGCTTGGCGGGCATGGTGACGGTCGCGGTGGCCGTGCTGGTGCCGTTGCCGAAGCCTCCCGTGACGTTGAACCTCGCCCAGAACGAGACGCTGCGGGCCGTCTTGTCGCGCGTGTACCAGGTGTCCCACTGGTAGAAGGTGAAGTAGCCGCCGGCGGAGTTGGAGAACGTCCCCTCCCAGTAGCCGTCGGAGTCGTTGGTGGCCCCGACCGTGGCGTTCGCGTGGACGTCCATCGCGCCGGATGACCACGCCTGGCACACGACGCGGTAGTAGCAGCGCGTGGCCGTACGAAGCGAGGTGTCCTCGTAGACGATGACGCCCGCGTCCCACCTCTGGCCGGTGCCGGTCGAGACGTAGTCGCCCCAGGCCTCGGCCACCTTGGTGTCGTAGGCCATCACTCGCCCCCTATGTAGACCAGGCTCACCCTTGAGCCGTCCTCGGACTGCCGCCACTGGTAGGAGCCGAGCGTCAGGCGCGCGGCCTCGACCGAGCGCGTCTTGGCGTCAAGCGTCATCACGGCGTCCTCCCCGCTCCTGAACTCCTGCGCGTCTGGCATGATCGCGACGGACATGCCGCCGTCGCCCTCGCCGCCCGATATGACGAGGCCGTCCGTGGAGAAGGACATGTGCCGCTCGATTGAGCGTGTGACCTCGCCCTGGCTGGCCACCTGCGCCGCCGTGACGGACAGCGCGTCGCTTGTCTGCTCCAGCTCGGTGCGCGTGGCGTACTCCGCCATGCCGCCCCTCGTCTGGTAGGTCTTGGCCACGGCGGAGGTGATGGAGTCGGCGCTCGCGGTTATATCGGCCTTGGTGGCGTACAGCTTGTCCGCGTCGGCCGTCGAGGTGTAGTTCTTCGAGAGGTTGAGCTTCACGGCCTCTGCGGTCTGCTGCGCCTTGGAGGCTGCGGTGACCGCGCCATCCGCCGTGCCCTGCGCCTTGCTGACCGATGCGGTCAGCGCCTCGCTCGTCACCTTGAGGCTTGACTGGGTGGCGTAGACGGCATCCGCCTCCGCCTTGGTCTGGTAGTCCTTCGTGATGGTCGCCGAGATGCCCTCGGCGGTCTGCTGGGCCTTGCTCGCCGCCGTCACCGCGCTGTCTGCGGTCTTCTGGGCCTTGGTGACGCTCGTGGTGATGGACTCGCTGGTCTGCTCGAACGTCGACTTGGTCACGTAGATCGCGGGGATGTCGACCTTGAGCTTGTCCACGTCGCCCTGCGCCTTGGAGGCCGCGCTCGCCGCGTTGTCGGCGGCGGTCTTGGCGGTGTTGGCGCTCGACTGCGCGGCGTTGGCCTTGCTGGTGGCGGAGTCAGCCGTGGTCTGGGCCTTTGACGCGGCGGTGCTCGCGGCCTCGGCGCTTGTCTGCGCCCTGCTCGCGTCCTGGAGCGCCTTGGTCACGTCTGAGTCCTGGTTGAGCTCCCAGGTGTAGGTCTCGCCGTCGTCGGTGCCCCAGCGGTAGGCCTTGCCCGTGGCCTTGTCGTAGTAGAGGTCGCCGTTGTGCTGCTTCTTGAGGGCGGCGGTGGTCCAGTCGGAGGCGGGCTTGTTGCTCGCGGTGGGCACGCCCGTGCCGCGCCACGACTCGATGGCGTTGTCGGCGATGTTCTGGAGCGCGTCCACCGTGGCCTTGGTGGCGTAGGTCTTCGATACCTCGCTCGCGATGCTCTCCGAGGTCGCCTTGAGGCTGGCCTTGGTCGCATAGAGCTTGTCCGCGTCGGCCTTGGTCTGGTACTCGGTGGTGAGCTTCGCGCTCACCTCGTTGGCGGTCTGCGTCGCCTGGCTGGACTGCTTGAGGGAGCTGCTGGCCGTCTCCGCCGCGCTCTCGGAGGTGGTCTGGGCCTTCGTCGCGGTCTGGGTGGCGGTCGTGGAGGCCGTGAGGGCGGTCTGGCTGTCCCTGTATGCCGTCTCGGCCTTTGTGGTCGCCTCGGTGGCTGTCTGCCTGGCCTCGGTGCTTGCGGTGAGGGCGCTCGACGCGTCGGAGGTCGCCTGCGTGACCTTGGTGGTGAGCTCTCCCAGCTCCGTGGCGTGCTGCTCCACGGTGGCCTTGGTGGCCGAGAGGTCGGAGGCCACGCCCTCGGCCTTGGACTGCGCCTCTGCGGCGGCGGCCTTGGCCGCTTCGGCCTTCGCCTCGGTCTCCTGGAGCGACTTGGAGGTTCCGTCGACGTCGGTCTGCGCCTTGTCCGCAGCTGCCTTGGCCGCGGCCGCCGCGGCATTTGCGGCGTCGGCCACCCTCTGCGCCTCTGCGGCCATGTCGCGGCACGTGACGGTCTCGTGCGAGGACTCGGCGGAGACGTTGCCCGCCACGTCCACGGCGACGGCATGGCAGTCGTAGGACTTGCCGACCTCGGCGGAGACAGAGCAGCTGCCGGCCCTCTTGAGCCTGCCGACCACGAGGTCGCCTGCCCTCAGCTCCACGTGGTCGAGGTCGGCGGGGACGCCGCCATCGATGGTGCCGTCCCACACACCGGTGACGGAGCCGTCGACGGAGAGCCACGAGAGCCCCGTTGGCCGCCCTGGCGGCGTGGTGTCGCCCACCCACTGGCGCACGCCCACGCTCGCGCCCGTGCCGTCGGTGCCCGCACCCGCGCCTATCACGGTGCGGGTGCCGTCCGCGTTCCTGATGCTGACCGTGCCATTGGGCGCGGTCTGGTTCCCCCTCGCCTCGGAGAGCGCGGCCATCGCCACGCGCGCCGCCGCGCCCCTCCAGTCGGGTTCGAGGTCCCTGTGGATTGCCATCTATGCCTCCGCCGGGTCTATCATCGGGTCGAACTTGTACTTGACGGTGGTCCCGAGGTCGCCGGACATCTCCATCAGGCGCATGCGGTACTCCCCGTCGGGAAGGGTCGGGTAGCCCTCGACGCGCAGCGTGACGGCGTCACCCGGCCACAGGTCACCGGGTCGCGGCACCTGCGGGTCGCCCAGGTCCACCTCGCAGGTCACCTGGCACATGGGCCACCAGTCGGCGTGCAGCCTGCCCTTCGCGTGCGAGACGAGCAGGTCGTGCTCGTCGCTGTCCGTGTAGCTAATGGCCTCCTCGACGAGCGGCCACGGGTCTGCCTGGCGGCAGTACGTCAGGTCCTCGGCGAGGTAGCAGTCCTGCTCCTCCTCGGAGCCGGTTCCGGTGGCGTAGACGCGCTCGACCGGGCCGAGGTGGGCCACCGTGAGCGAGTGGACGCTGCCCGCGCCGTGGAACCACTGGAGGACGAACTCGCGGTCCTGCCCGAGGTAGACGTCGGCGTCCGAGCCCCCGAGGAACCTGAGCCTGACGTGGTGGGCGTCGGCCATGTAGGGGCGGAAGGTGAGGTCGGGGCCGCCTATGACGTTCGCTATCTTGGTAAACACGTCTGCGCAGCTTATGTTGCCGACGTTGTAGGGCTGGTACGTCCTCTCATGGCCGCCCTTCTCGTAGTAGTCGCCCCAGTCGATGGGCAGCGACCCGCCGGGCTTGCCCTCGGTGGCGTACCAGCCGACGTTCGCCGCGATCGCCCGCAGCGAGAGGTCGTGGAGATGGAGCGGGGAGCCGCCCTTCACGAAGTGCCCCTCCTCCACCACGTAGCGGCTGGAGAGCAGCGTCATCACGCTGTCCAGCGAGAAGGAGGTGTCGAGCGCCGTGTCCGTGCGCTGGCCGATGGCCCCGAAGACCACGGGGCGGAACGTCCCGCCCTCCTCCCAGCCCAGCACGATGCCGCGCTTGCCCGCGGTGAGCTCGCGGGCGCGCTCCCTGGCCGTGGTGCCCCAAACCTCGGTCCAGGGCACGGTTATGGAGGACGCCTCGCCCTCGCCCGTGCCCTTGTCCCTGGTCGTGGACAGGCTGGCGTCCGATATGGAGAGCGACCAGCTGGCGCTCGGTATGTCGATGGGGCGGCGCAGCTCGCCGGTCATGACGTCGCAGGTGTGCATGCGCCACATCAGTCGGGAATCCTTCCCACGTCCACCACGAAGAGCTTCTGTCCGGGGATGTAGCCGGACTCGTACTGCGTGACCACGGAGCTCACGACGTCAGAGCCGCTGCCCCACAGGCGCGCCGAGACGGTGTGGGTGCCCTCGCTGAGGGAGATGGGCAGCGTGAACGTCTGGCTAGTTGTAACGGCCGGGTAGCACGCGAACTTGAAGCACGAGGCGACGGCTCCGTCCACCAGCAGCTCCACGTAGCCGGAGCCCATCCAGTCGTAGGTCTCGCAGTCGGCGGCCCACACGGAGACCATGGCGAACACCAGGTAGGAGCGCGCGCCCTCGGGGACCTGGAAGGTGACGCTGCCGAACGTCCAGCTCTCGCCCTTCCTCACCTTCCGCGCGTTGGACGTGTTGCTGGCGATGCCGACGGTGCCGGACGAGGTGCCGTACGGCACGGTGTAGGACGTGCTCTCGCGGTCCCAGCAGTCGCTCGCGAGCTGGGATGAGTTGGCGTCCACCCACACGCCGCCGAGGTAGACGGAGCCGTCCGGTATCTTGCCGACGTCCTCGGCGGTCGGCTTGTCGGCGGGCGTGCCCTTGGTGACGCCCACCTCCACGCGGTTGTTCGCGTCGCCCTGCGCGGCGTCGTTGGCGCGCATCCAGACCACGTCGTAGCGGTCCTTGGCGTCGGGCGTCTCTATCGTTACCTCGCCGCCCGGCCAGTAGGCCTCCACGTAGCCGTCTGCCTCCGAGCGGGAGAGCACGGCCATGCCGGGGTTCACCCTGAGCCTCATGCCGCCCACGGGCTTGAAGTCGAGGCCGGAGACCACGCCCGTGCCCGTCCACTTCGACTGGATTATCTTGCGGTGGGTCGCGGCGTCCAGGCCGTTGCCGTCCTTGTCCTGGGCGATTCCCAGGGCCGTCACGTTGGATGTGGTCACTCTCTCCTCCTAGATGTAGGTGTCCCTCACCCGCACGAGCGCCGAGCCCGTGCCGGTCGCCTGGAGCGTGCAGGCCGCCTCGCCACCTGCCGGCACCGGGGCCCAGCCCGTGGCCGTCACCTGCCTGGTGACGTCGAGCCGCCCCTGCGAGGCCGTCCTCGTGCGGAAGTCCACGGTGACGGACGTCCCGCCGGCGACGGCGCGGCCGATGGTTACAGAGGCGGTGGAGCCCCCGGCAGACACGGTGACGGTCGCCCCCGCGTCCAACGGCCCCGTGAGCGTCACCACGGGGTGGGCGGGCGCGGAGCCCGCGTTCCTCACCGTGGCTGAGTTCCTTGAGTCGGTCGCCCCCGCGCCGTAGTCAAGCGGGTATCTGAGGCCCGCCCCGGACGCGCCGTAGGACAGGCCCACCCCGCCGCCGTGCGCCTGGGCGGGCAGCAGCCACGCATCGCTCGGCTCGGTCGCCAGCCTGCGCGGGTCGGGGCAGACGATCGTGAGCGTCCCCTGCTGGTACGGGAGCAGGTAGTTCCTCTCTCCGTCCCACTTGCACGTGGCGTATCCGTACGCGTACGTGTCGCTCGTGGCATCGACCACGCGCACGCGCACCGTTCGTCCGGAGAGCGAGCCGACCAGCGCCTGCTGGGCGAGGACCTGCGAGCGCCCGTCCCCGAACGCCACGACGCCGACGGTCACAGTGCGGGCCGCGTAGAGGACCTGGTCGTCGGGCACCTCGTGCGCGCCGTCGCTTGTCTGTCTCTCGGTGAGCGAGACCTTTGCGTCTGGCGTCCCGTACCATCCGACAAGCCCGCTCGACCAGTCCACGGCGAGGCACGGGTAGTCGGACGAGGTGGCCCTGTTGAGGATGGTCACCCTGCGGTCGCCATCGCCCAGCTCGATTCTGAAGCGCGTGGGCGGCAAGCTACATCACCCTCCTGGCCTCGTTCATTGCGTCCCTGTAGATGATCGGAGCCGCCGTGTAGAGGTCGCTGTCGGCGCGAACGACCTTCGTCTGGAAGCTCTGGTTGATGGTTGTCCCGCCGCCACCGGAGAGCTTCGAGAGGCGGTCAATGACTGCGTCGCCGATGATGTCGGCGAAGGGCTGGCTGTAGCGCCTGTTGGTGAGCGGGACGATGGCCTCGGCCCCCGCCTCGCCCACGATGTCGAGCGGCACGGCGCGGGTGGCGATGGCGCCTCCCGCATGCAGCCTAACGCCGCCGTCCGCGTGCGGGCGGATGCCGCCGCGCGCGTTGCCGTTGCCGCCGAAGAAGTCGGTGATACTGCGGACGATGTTCACGGTCGCGGTGGCGGCCTTGTCGAGCCAGCTGCCGGTGTTCCAGTTCTCGCGGTCGTCGAACGCCTTCTCGACGCCGTTCTCGTTGATCGTGATGGCGCCGTCCTTGCTCTGGAGCGCCGTGCCGTTCCACGTCCAGAGGTTGCCCTGGGCGTCGGTCAGCTCAGTGTCCTCCAGCGCCACGTTGCCGTCCTTGTCGACGAGCGCCGTGCCGTTCCAGGTGTAGACGTTGCCCTGGGCGTCGATGAGCTGCGCCTGGTCGATGTTGATGTTGCCGTCCTTGTCCTGGATTGGCGTGTCGTTGTAGTGCTGGATGAAGAAGACCATCGAGTCGATGTTGCCGCCGCACGCGTCGGCGAGCTGCTTTAGGTTGTCGCTGCCGATCTCATTCAGGTCCTCGGTGGACACGCCGGCGTCCGCGAGCTTGATGGAGAGCTCTCCCAAGTCGCTTCCGACCTCCGAGAGCTTGTCGCCCATCCCGTCCATTCCGCTGAGGGTGTCGACCATGGCGTCGGCGACATTCTTGGCGGAGTCCGAGATGCTTGACGCAGCCACCTCGGCCCTCGCGGCCCAGTAGTCCTGGGCCTTGGCCGCCCTCTGCTGCGTGGCGGTGAGGTCCGAGACGTTCTGCTCAAGCTCGGGGATCTCATCGTTGAGCCTGAGGGTCTCGTCGACCTCCTCCCTTGTCTTGTTCGCGCCCTTCTCGTTGAGCTCGCTAAGACGCGCCTGCTTATCCGAAAGCTGCTCCTTCGCCATCTGGAGGTTGTAGGTGGCCTCTGCCTCCTGCTCTATGTACTTCGTGGCGAGGTTGCTCATGGCCTCGGCCTGCGCCTTGCGCTTCCACGCCTCGGCGTTGTCGTCGATTTGCGCCGTGTTCTCCTGAACCACGCCGGACTGGTCGGCAATGACGCCGTTGACCTTGTCCACGATCTCGTACTGCGCGCCGGTGACGTCGTTGTAGCCCTTGACGGCCTCCTCTAGCCTCCACTGCTCGGTGGCGGTGAGACCGCTCTTGTTGGCCAGCTCGTCTATGACCTTCACGTACTGGTCGAGCTTGGCCTCGCTCTTGTAGTACTCGGTGAACGTGTCCTTGACCGACTCGTTGAGGTCTGCCATGGACTGCAGCACGCCGTCGGCGTCAGGCTTGATGGAGCCGATGGCGTCACCGAGACCGGACGCGGCGCCCTGCGCGTCACCGAGGATGCCTGCCGTGGTCTGCGTTGCCTTTGCCAGCAGTTCCTCGTGCTCCTTTGCCTCCTTGAACTTGGTGACAAGGCCACCAATGACGGCCACGACGCCCGCGACGGCGAGGCCGGCGAGGCCGACCTTGAGCAGAGACAGGCCCTTGTTCATGAGGCCGCTCGCTGCGTTCGCGAGCTTCTGCTTCGTGCTGAGCCCCTGCATGGCCTGCGCGAGTATCTGTGTCTGCGTGGAGCCGTCGGCCATGGCGAGCGTCGCCTCGCCGATGCCGCTGGCAAGCTTGCTCCACACCGTGCGCCCCGCGCTCACCTTCTTCCTCAGCCCGTCGAAGTTGATGCCCAGGGTCGACATGATGGACAGGCCGGGGCCGAGGGCTGCGGCGATTCCGCCCGCGTAGACCACCATCTGCTTCTCGCCATCGGACAGCTTCATGAAGCCGTCGTAGGCGCCCTGCGCGAGGTCTCGGAACTGCTGGAGGGCCGGGAGCATGGCGTCGCCGAGCGCGCTTCCCGCGTTCTGCGCGATGTTGTCGAGCTGCGAGAGGGTGCCCGACAGGCCCTCGGCCTTCTTGTTCGCCTCGTTCGCGGCGTCTCCCGCGTTGCCCCACTGGTCGGAGACGCCGTCCCAGGCGTCGTTGCTCATCTGGAGGTTGTCGTTGAGGCTAGACACGCCGTCGCCGGTCTTGTCGATGACCTGCATAAGGCCCATGATGGCCTGCTTCTGGCGCGACGCCTTGATGTCGACGCCCTCGAGCGCTGCGTCTGCGGAGCCGCCCGCCTCCTCGATGCCGTTCAGGCCGCGGATGAAGGCCTCGAGCGCGGCCGTGGGGTCGCTCTCCCACGTGGCCGCAAAGTCCTCGGCGCTCATCTGCGCGATGTCGGCGAAGCCCTGCAGGGAATCGCCGCCAGCTGACACGGCCGTCTCGATGTCGGAGATGGTGTTGCTGATTGCCGTGCCCGCAGCCTCGGCGCCCTGGCCAGTCGACGCGATGGTCGAGGACCATGCGAGGATGTCTGGCGTGCTCATGCCGACGATGGACGCCATGGAGCCGATGCGCTCCGCGATGTTGGCGATGTCGGTCTCGGTGGACGCGCCGTTGTTTCCCAGGCGCACGAGCGAGTCGGCGAAGCCCTGCATGTTGGAGCTCGTGTCGGTGGTGATGTTGGAGAGGTGCCCCAGGACGCTCGCGGCGTCCTCGGCGTTGAGGTCGGTGGCAACGTCGATGTTGGAGACGACCTCGGAGAATTCCTTGAGGTCGCTCGTGGCGATTCCCAGCTCGCCGCCGATCGCCTGGATCTCAAGTATCTGGTCGGCTGAGGTGACGTGGGTGGTGGAGAAGTCGATGGCGGCGTCCTTGAGCTCCTGGAAGTCGCCCTCGGTGCCGTTGACGGTCTTGCGCATGTCGCGGTACGCGCTGTCGATGTCGGCTGCGGAGTCGAGCGCCGCCTGGCCGAGCTGTGTCATGGCTGGCGTGAGCGTCGCCGACAGCGTCATTCCGAGGGACTTCACGTTGCTCCACGTGACGCCCGTCGCGTCGTCGGTCTTGCGCATCGCGCCGGCGTAGTCGTCGGCCGCCTGCTTGGCGTCCCTTATCTGGGCCGTCAGCTCCTGGAAGCGCTTCGCGTCGGAGGCGTCCGAAAGGGCCTGCTCGGCGGTCTTTGCCCTGTCCGCAAGGTCCTCGACCTCGCCGCTGGCGCGCGTGATCTCGACGGAGAGCGACCTGTAGTTGTCCGAGGAGGTGTCCCCGGCCTGCTCAAGCTTCCTCTGGGCGTTCAGCAGCTCGGATAGCTCGCCCTTCGCCTTGGACAGCTCAGAGTTGACCTCGGCGTAGTTCGCCTTGGCCTGCTCCACGGATACGTTGACGTTCTCCATGGACTCGGCCACGCGGTCGATGCCCCTGTCCTTGAGCGACGAGAGCTCCGTGCCCAGGAGCTCGGCCTTCCTCGCCGAGAGGTCGGAGAGCTGCGCAAGGTCGCCCATCTTGCGCTGCGCGGCCTCGACGCTGCTGGGGTCGAGCCTCAGCGCCTCGTCCGCCGCCTTGAGGTCGTCCTTGAGCACCTTTGACGCGTTGTCGATGCGCTCGACCGCCGCGCGGGTGGACTCGAAGGACTGGGACGCGCTCGTGGGGAGCTTCACCTCGTTCATCTGGCGCGCCAGGCCGCTCACCTCGGCGGTGAGCGTCTGCGTGGTGACGTCCAGGCGCTCGAACTCTGCTACCTGCTTGGTCGCCTCGTTCTCGTCGAAGGCCTGCTGCCACGCTCCGCGCAGCTGGATGAGGCGCTGGTACTCCTCGTCGGTGATGACCCCGAGGTCGCGCAGCGCCTCGGCGGTCTCCTCGACGTTCTCCTCGGCCCTGATGTCGAAGCCCTTGCCGAAGTTCTCGGCAGAGGACGCCGCCTTGTTGATGGACGCGTACACCTTCTCAAGAGACGCGTCGACGGCGTTGTAGCGGTCGAGCGCCTGCTTGGCAGCCAGCCCCGCGTTCTCGGTCTGGCTGGCAAGCTCGCGCACGGTCATGGTCGTGCCGGTGGCGCGCATGTCCCCCAGCTCGTGGTAGGCGCGCGTGGTCACGGAGAGCTGCGCGCCCAGGTCCTCGGCGCGGTTGGAGAGCAGCTTCAACTGCGTCTTTGCACTGCCCATGTTTCCGCCATCGAAGCGCATGGCCTTGTTGACGGCGGAGAGCTGCCTCTGAGTGTCGCTGGCCGCCTGCTTGGCCGCGCGCAGCGCCGCGGTGAGCTTGGAGGTGTCGCCGCCGAACCTGATGGTCAGTCCCTTGTAGGTCTCGGCCACGGGAGAACCCCCAAGCTATCCGATTCGTCTATCCGAAGAAGGCCTTGATGTCGGCCTGGGTGGCGTCCCTCACGTCGGGGTCGGCGCCACGCCTCCCGCCCGCTCCGCCGCCCCTCGGGGCCTGCGAGTCGAGCATCATGAGCAGACACTGGAGGGGCATGCGGCACAGCTCGTCGAACGGGATGCGCTCCCGCAGGCCCGCCATGAAGAGCGCCGTGAACGCGAGGCGCTCGTCCGGGCCGTTGCCGCCCGAGTCTCCGGCGCCGTCACTTGTCTGTATCGGTGCCGGCTCGAAACAGGCCGCGCTGTGTCTCCTCGTACACAGCCGAGTTCACGTCGATCATGTTCACGGGGCCGAGCTTCGAGACCCACTCGTCGAACCCTGGGAGCGGTCGCGCCTGAGGCGCGCCGTTCGAGCGGTCGACCTGCTCGCCCGTCTTGAGCATCGCCCACATGACGCGCAGCGACGCCTCCCACTTGCTCGCGGTGTAGTCGAGCACGGTGTCGACCTGCACCGGGAAGGCGGCGCGCACGAGGGCCTTGACCTCAGGGGCCAGCTCGCCCCTGCTCGCGCGGGAGAGGGCCGCCATAACGACGTCGGCGGTGATCCACTCGCTGTTCTGCGCCCCTCCCTTGAGGTCGACCTTGTCGTACCAGTCGGCGATGAGCGAGGAGTGGAAGGTCTGCTCGTAGATCATGAGCGTGTATGGGCTGGCGACTATGGTGCGCTCGCCCGTCCCGTCGATGTCGAACTTCGTCATGGCCCATTCCTTTCGGTAGGTTGCAAAAAAGCCACGCGCGGGGCACCGACCTACCAGCGGTGCCCCGCGCGTGGCCATTTCGGGAGGGGCGGGCGCACGGGCCCGCCCCCGTTGACTTGCCGCGCCTGCCCTACTCGCCCTCGGTCGGGAGGAGCACCGCGCCCATGAAGCCGTCGTACTTCGTCTTGTTCTGCTCGGTGTTCTCGATGCTGCCCTTGACCACGTTGTGCGTGGCGCCGTTGACCTTGAGGTCGCGCCCGATGGCCTTGAAGGAGAAGGACTGCGTGTCGGGGTTGGTCTGGTCGCTCTTCGTGTTGGCGTTGATGCCGGGCCGGGAGAGCGTGCAGTTGTACAGGACGATCCGCTGGTCGACCTCGTTGCCGGTCACCTCGAACATGAGCGCGAACTCGACTGTCTTGGCGTCGGTGGTCTCCAGAATGAGGCCGTTGTCGTCGACGAAGCCGAGCAGGTCCTCCATCTGCTTGTCCTCGGCAGCGGCGATCTCGAAGGTGCCGTCATAGCCGCCGTTAGTGGAGAAGGAGGCGTACTTGACGTTGTCGGCCCAGAAGTCGGAGTCGGAGCCGGACGCGGTGAGGGAGAGGGAGACGGAGCCGCCGATGGCAACCGGGGTGCCGTACTTCTTCTGCTTTGCGTCGTAGACGGAGTAGTGGGCGTTAGAGAGACCGAATCGAACCTTGCCCATGGCTGGTTCCTTTCTATTCGTTTCTTGGTGTGAAGGAGAAGGTGTATGAGACGAGGCGGCAGTGCTCTGAGTCGACCCAGCCCTCGTCGATGCGGCAGGGGCCGTAGGCGGCCCTTATCGCGTCTGCCAGGCGTGACTCAAGATCGAGGTCTGGCTCGGACTCGTAGAGCTCCACGCGGAAGGTCGGTATCAGCGCGTAGTCGGAGTTGTCTGCGGAGAACGCGCCGTCCTCGTCGCGCAGGTAGACGAAGAACGGCGGGGACGGGGCGCCACCGCCGCCGCTCCCGTCGGCTATCGGCCAGGCCATGAGGGTGCCTGGGATTCCCAGCGCGCTCACCGTCCTGAAGACGTGCTCGTAAGGCGTCATAGGCCCACGTCCAACCTGTCCCTCGCGGCCCTGAACGCGACCTCGAAGCCCCTCTCGGCTGCGGTGGCAACGTGCTCGCGGCCCGCGACCCTCCCGCCGCCGATGGTTGCGTGACCCTTTTCAAGGAGGTGCGGAAGGCCCGGCATGGTCGAGTACACGACGGCCTCTGGGCTGTCGCCGCCCCTCTTGACCTTCGTCCTGATCGATTTCGCGTATCTTCCCCGGCCTGCGAACTTCTCGCGGGCACCGGACCGCCAGAGCTTCGCGGACTCCCTGGAGCCCTCGACGACGGCCTCGTCCAGCGCGCCCGTGCACGCCCGCCTGGTGTCGCCGAATATGCCCTCAAGGGACGATGCGAAGAGGTCGGCGTCGACCGAGATGTCACTTGCCATTTCTGACGTGCCTCCCAAGCTGGAGGCGGGTCATGTCGCCCTTGACGCTGACCTTCTCCACGTCGCACTCGACGCCGTGGTAGACGGCCAGCTGGGGGCTCCCGAGCGCCTCGTACTCCTGCGTGCGCACCTCGACCTCGGCGTCGGCTCGAAGGCCGGCGTCTACGGCGGTGGCCCACGCGTAGGAGCCCACGGTGCGCGGGTTGCAGTAGAGAAGGGCCTTCGTTGGCTTGCCCGCGTGCCACGCGCCCGCGGCGTCCTGCACCTTCTCTGGCGTGGAGACGAGCGTTATCTGGTCGTTGAACCTCACTCGCCTCCGCCTCCCGCATCGTCGGCGCGGTAGCGCGTTGGCATGTTGAGGATGAGCCTGAGCGTCCTCTCGTACGAGTCTCGGAAGGTGCCCGCGTCGGGGTTGTCGTAGCCGAACTGCCACTTGCAGTAGTTGAGGACGGCACCCCGGCACAGCTCGTCCATGCTCTCGTCGGAGAGCATGGCGGCCGGGACGCCGACCGCCAACAGCTCGGCCTTGGCGGTCGCTATCCACGAGGAGATCTCCTCGTCATAGACGTCGAAGGTGACGCGCAGGGCCCCCTTCACCGTGTCGATGAGCGCCAACGCGCGCCACCTCCCCTCTTCGCTTGTCTGCCGCCTAGCCGTTCTTCTTGGGGGCGTTGATGACGAGAAGGCCGTTCACGTCGCCGAGCTTGCCGTCGACGATGGTCTGCATCTTCATCTTGGTGAGGTTCTTGTCCTCGTCCAGCCACTTGACGGAGCGCATGCCCTCCTGCTGGTTGACGATGTACTTGGACATGTCGCCGAAGACGATGCAAGGGGTGTCGGCAACGCCGCCCTTGGCGTCGTCGTAGTTCGGCAGGATGTCCTCGGGGACGATCTTCACCTGCTTGCCCATGAAGCGGTATGCCGTGTCGTGGGCGCCGTCCATGCCGTAGTTCACGCGGGCGATGGGCTGGCCGGTGGTGTCCACCATGCCGTCGATGTAGGTGTCCCAGGTGCCCTGGCTCATGTAGAACTTGCCGAGTCGGCGGTAGGGCGCGGAGAGCTTGGAGAGGATGGTGGCCCATCCGCCCCACTTGGCGATGTCGGCCTCGGCGAAGGTGACCTTGTGGTCGGCGGTGACGCGGCTGTCCTTGAGGATGCCGAGCGGCTGGCCGGTGCCGGAGCCGTTCATGATGGCCTGCTCGAGCGCGCGCACCATGGCCTCTGCGACCTTCTCGGGGTACTGGCGCTGGAACATGTCGAGCGTGGTGGCCTGGGCGAGGAAGGACTGCGCGACCTTGCACTCAAGCATGTAGTAGAGGAAGGAGATGCGAGTGGCGTTGGTTGCCTTCTGGGTGTCGGAGGGCTTGGCCTCGGTGACCCAGCTGGCGGTCGGCAGGTAGTCCCAGATGGAGATCTCGAGTCCGCCCTGGACGGAGAGCTTGGTCACCTCGGGGTAGATGGTGCCGTACTCGCTCATCTTGGAGATGATCTGGTTGGAGAGCGTGGTGGGGATGAAGTGCGGCACGTCGGTGGTCTGCGTGAAGGCGTCGGCGCGCACGTTTGCGGGGCGCATGCCGGGCTGCACGAGGCCTGCGGGGTACTCCTTGCCTCGGCAGGTGTACTCCATGAAGGCGCGGTTGTACTCCTCGGTGTCGAAGGGGTCCTCGCTGCGCACGACCTGGAAGCCGCGCTGCTGGGTCGCGCCGATGGCCTGCATTCCCGTGACGGGCGTGCCCGCACCCGCAGCCACGGCAGCGGCGGCGGAGGAGCGCTGCTGCGCGGCGTCCATGGCGTCTGCCATGGAGCGGCGCTGCTCCTCGTCGGCGAGCATGTCCATCTCGGCCCTGAGGTCGGCGGTGGCGACCTTGGACTCGGCGCTCAAAAGCTCCTCGCGGATGGCGGAGCGGCGCGCGTCGAGGTCGGATGCGGAGCGGTACTGCTCCTGCGTCCACTTCTGGAACTTCATCTTCTGTTGTCCTTTCTCGGTTTGGCTAGACGGCAAGCGCAAGGGCCATACGCTCCCTGCGTGCCCTGTCGCGCGCCAGCAACTCCTGCCGTCCCGCATCGATCACTCCGTCGATGTGGGAGCGCGCGTGAATCTCGGTCCCCTCGTTGGCGGGCATGGACACCGCCGAGACGTCGAAGACCTTAGATACCTTGGTGATGATGTGGGTGCGGGTCGCATCGTCCCACTCCCAGCCGTCCGGGGCGATGTTGAAGCTCCAGCTCATGCGGTCGATGAGGCCGTTGGCGATGGCCTCGTAGAGGTCGCGGCTCCCCCGCGAGCCGCCAAGCTGCGCGCGCACGCGGATTCCGTGCTCGTCGCAGACGACCTCGAGCGACCCGTTGCGCAGGCGCGCCAGCGGAGCGCCGTCGTGGTTGAGCAGGAATATCACGTCCGACATGTCCGCGCCAGCGAGCGCGTCACGGCTGATGCGCTCGTAGACGGGGTTGTCGTCATAGTCTCGGTACAGCTCGTACGCGTCGTCGAAGGTGGTGGCGTAGCCCTCCACCGTGTATGCGCCCTTCCCGTCGCTTGTCTGGGGAACCGGCGCGAGGGCTGCCGCGAAGCTGCGGTACTCGCGCTGCTCCGGCTTGTAGGACATGCGTGCCTCCTAGTTCTCGGGCTCGGTGTCGCCCGTGTCTCGCGCGTCGGTGTCGATGTATATCTGGTCGTCCCCGCCCAGGTCGAAGTCCTTGTACTCCTGCTGGGTGTTGACGCCCTTCTCGCTCGCGTCGCCGCCGGACTTGTAGACGACGTTGCTGTACTTGTCGAGGAGGACGTACTCGCCTCGATACGGGCGGACGTCGCCGCCCGGAATGGGCGGCATTTGGAGGATTTCGAGCGCCTGGTTGTAGGTGAAGACGCCACGGTCGAGCATGTCGCGGATCATGTTTCGCTTGGACGCGTTGGACGCGTACTCAAGCCGGTTGGCGGAGAACTGGATGCGGTTTCCCGCCGTGAGCTCGCGCCTCGTGTAGAGCATCCGGGAAAGGCCCTCGCCCAGCTGCACGGCGAACGGCTCGATGACGCCCTCGTAGAAAGCGCCCCACTGCTCCTCGGAGTAGTCGTTGGTGAGGATGTGCTCGTTCACGCCGAAGTAGGCGTAGACGACATCGTTGATGCGCTGCATCTCGTCGGTGCTGATGACGTAGCCCTGCGGGTCGACCTGCTGCATGCTCTCATACGACTGGTCGTAGAGGAGAAGCCCGCTCTTGTTCTTGGCGGTGAGGTTGTCCTCGCTGAACTTCTCGCGCTTGGCCTCCACGTCCTCGGGGCGCACCATGGAGCCGACCTTGCCGATGAAGCGGATGGTCGCGCCGTTCTTTATGGAGAGCTCCTGCGCCTTGGTCTGCGCGTCCATGAGGTCGAGCGTGGGCGAGAGCGCGGCGTTGCCGCTGCCGAAGAAGTCGCTCTGGTACTGGAACTTGGTGAGCACGCAGACGTTGGCCAGCTCTATCGCCGCCGTGTCGCCGCTCTCGAACCAGAAGCGCACCCACGGCTCGCCCGCGTACTCCACGACCTCGCAGCTCTCGGCCTTGAGCGGCCACAGCCCCGTCACGTTCATCTGCTCGTCGTAGGCGGGCACGACGAACGCGGTGGTGTCGGTCTCCAGGATGGTGGCCACGCGGTAGAGGAGCTGGGGCCATGTCATGTAGTCGTTGGGCATGTTCTCGATGGCCCGCCTGACGCGGGGCTTCGCCTGCCCAAGGACCTCCGGCTTGAGCTTGGAGCAGGAGCGCGCGATCTTCTCGACCGCGCTCCTGGTGAGCGCCTGCTCGTAGAGCGTGCCCGTGAAGGGCGCGAACGAGGGGGCGTACTCGGTGAAGCTCTTGTAGCTGGTGGAGGACTGCGCTACGTGCGCGTTGGGGCGGCGAAGGATGCTCGCTAGAAGTCCCATGCCCAGAACATAGCCCGTGTGCGCCGCCTGTCAAACCCCCCAATACTGGGGGCTATACGCCGTCGCTTGTCTGTGGTATACGCGCTAGCAGTTGGCCAGGTACTCGTCCCAGTGGCGCATGAGCGCGATGTAGGCGTCAAGCTCGCACGCGAAGCCGTCTATGCGCCCGCTCGCGCCGTTTGCCTTGCACGGCAGGATGTTGTCGTTGCGGTCAGCGGTCACGGAGACGTTCATGCGGCACCACTGGTTGACGGGGTTGTCGTTGTCAACGATTCGACCCGCCGCGAAGTCAGCGCGTATCTGCTTCATGGGCGCGGAGAGGGTCTTGGCGCCCTGGCGCACCTCCTCAAGCCGCTTCCTGCCCACGAACTGGCGGGCCATGTCCTGCCACGAGTCGTCGGTGAGGTGCCACGGGTCGTAGCCCAGCGCGAACGGGTAGACGTCAAGCTCGTCGCGCACCTCGGCCATCCACTCGAAGACAACGCGGTGGTCCACCTTGTTGCCCGGCACGATTCGTATGAGCCCCTGCCGCTCCCAGATGTCGTATGGCACGTTGTCGCGGCTCTTGCGAAGTCCACTCCTCCTGTGCTCCTCCAGCGCGGCCTCGGGCAGCCAGTACATGGACAGCTCATAGATGTGGTCGTCATCGGGGCGCATCATCAGGCACTTTGCAGCGGTGAGGTCGATGGAGTCCGAGGCGTCGTAGCCGAACACGCCGTAGCGGAAGCCCATCTCGGCCATGTCGAACGTCTCGCGGTTGACGGCCTCGTCGTAGCGCAGCCACGCGCTGGCCTTGTTCTCCGGAATGTCCATGTCCTTCGTCATGAACGTCGGGAGGAATGACGGGTCCTGCTTGGCCTTGGCGAAGAAGCCCTGCAGTGTCTCCAGCTTCTTGATGGTGCCGAGCCCGGGGTTCGCCTTCACCCAGCAAGACTCGTCGGTCCACTCCGCGCGGTCGTCCAGCTCGTAGATGACCGGGAGGAAGTGGTCGTCCTCGACCGTGCCGTCGAGCCAACGCGAAGCGTAGTCGTACTGCTGGTCGAAGAAGTTGTCGCGCTCGAAGCCGTTGGTGGTGATCTCAACGATAAGAGGCTGGTTGCGCGAGGACGTGCCCTGCTTCAGCAGGTCGTACACGTCTCGATTGGTGATTGCCGCCGCCTCGTCGATCGCCGCGAAGTGAACGTTCAGGCCGTCGAGGTTCCTGGTCTGCGAGGACAAGGGCGTGAAGTATCCGCCGTTCGCGCGGTTTATCAGCCCGTCCTGCGCGCGGTCAGGGATGATGCCCTTGTGCAGGCGCTTCGCGAGCGCGGGGGACTGCCTGACCATGTTGAGCATAGCGCCGTAGAGGAGCGAGGCCTGGTCCTTGGAGGTGGCCGCACTGTAGCCCTGCGGCGCGCCCTCCCCGTCCTTCGTGATCATGTAAAGGCCGATGCCCGCCTGCTCGGTCGTCTTGCCGTTCTTGCGCGCGCGGACGTTGAAGACCTCGTTGAGCTGGCGCAGGCCGTTGTCGTCGACGAAGCCGAACGCGAGCTCCTGCCAGAAGAACTGGAACAGCTCCAGCGTGATTCGCTGGCCCGGCTTGCCCTGCGGGTTGCAGCAGAACGCCTCGATGAATCGGCCCGGCCTGCACGCGAGCACGGGGTCGTAGTGCCAACACTTGTATTTTCCCGACTCGACGCGCGGCAGCATGATCTCGCAGAGCTTGCGTATCTTCTCGCACGCGACGACGTCGCCGGACAACACGCCCTGCATGTAGCGCAGGCACTCGTAGCCATCCCGCTCGGGAGGCCTGCTAGAAGTCTGCAAACTCATCGAACGCCACAGACTCCTTCTCGTTGTCCTTGCAGAACTTCTTGATGGCCTGCGCCGTGGCGATGGCCTTTGGCACGAGCCGCTGGTAGGCCACGAAGTAGCGCGACTCCTCCTTGACGTCATGGCGGTTGTTCTCGCCGCCGCGCTCGGTCACAACGACCACACCCTCGCGCTCCACGTGCGCCTTGAGGTCGGCCATGGTGTCGATCATGAACACGTACTCGCGCAGCATGTCGCGGGCAAGCTCCAGGTTGAGCCCCGTGAGCGTGTCCACGAGCGCGGCCAGCTCCTCCACGCGGGCGTCCCCGCCCAATGTCGCCTTTGCCTTCTTGCGTGATGTCACCTCGGTATCACCCTTCCGTACTCGTCGAATGCCACGCGGGGAGCTGCGCCCTCTGGCGAGTGCAGCTCGGCGTGGCAGTCGCGGCAGACGCGCATGAGGTTTGAGAAGTCCAGCGCGATGGCGCGGTCACGGACGTTGGCGGGCGTGAGGTGCACCCTGTGGTGGACTATCTCCGCTGGCTTGAGCTGCCCGCGCGAGAAGCACCTCTCGCACATGCCGGGAGGGCATATCCTGCCGTCCTGCGCCATCACGGGAAGCGCCATGTAGGCCGCGCGGGCGTGCTTCCACGCAACCGAGTGGTAGAACCCCTTGGCGAACTCCCTTGCCACGCGCGAGCCCCCTGCCTTCTGCCGCTAAAGTGCAGGTAAAATGCCCGTTTTTTCGTTTTTTCGCAAGCCCGAAGACGGCCAAAATCCAAAAACTCAAATCCGATTTTCGTAAAAAATCGACTCCCCGCGCCGGTCCCCCTGCCTAACCGCTGCTCACATACCCATGGGGGGTATAGTCTACGCATAAGTATGTGAACTGCTTCCACTGTAAGCCGCTCGTTGCTAGCGGCGAGGCGCGCGACCGTCGCTAGCGACGCTGGCGCGCGGCCGTCGCTAGCGGCGAGGCGCGGCGCTAAGGTGCGAGGCCGCAGCCCGTACGGCGGCACGCCGTCACGGCGCCACCGTGCCGCGCCCACGGCAGCGGCCAGCCAACGGCGGCGAGGCGCGAGGGACGCGCCAGGCGAGAGGGACGCGCGGCGAGATCGTAGCGCGCGACGGCAGACGCAAGCCCAGCACCACGGCAGCAAGACGCCCCCGCCGCGCAGACGGCACGGCAGGGGCGAGACGGAGCGGCACGGCTCCAGACAAGCGACGAGGGCCACGGACGGCCGCAGAGCAGAGCAGCGGCGCGCCAGGCGCGCCCGCGGCCAGACGGCAGCAGACAAGCGGACGGGGGCTAGCCCTCGCGGCCCTCCCTCGCGGCCACAGAGCGCGGGGCCTCGATCGTGCCCACGACACGCCCCGCGCCGTCCAGCACGGCCAGATGGTAGCCCAGCACGTCGGCCACGTCGCACACTGTGGCTAGGGCGGGTGATCGTGTGGGAGCGGAGACTGTGCGCACATACTCCGAGGAGCGCCCGAGGTCCTGCGAGACGCCGCGCATGCTAGCGTCGGCGAGGGCCACCAGCTCACGTATACACGTGTTGACCTGCATAAAGTCCTCCAATGGTAGGTTGAATCCCCATTGTACGCGCGCGTATGTAAGCCGTTGAATCCGTAACGTTCGGTATGTAGGAATTGTGGAGAGCACACCACAAACGTTGCGCGTCACAATCGTTACGCGCATTATCGGCACTAGCGACGCGGGAGCGGGTGCCACCGCCCCGCGTCCAGTCCAAAACCCCAGTTCAGAAGGGAAAAGAACCATGAGCGATTCTATCACAGTCGAGCGCCCGGCCTACCCGGAGGGCTACCGCCTCAACAAGCGCGACGAGTGGCGTTTGAGCATCATCCGCAACGCTTGGGACCTCGCCGCGATCGGCGGCCACGAGGTCACGGAAGGGCGCTACGACGAGGCGCAGGCGCTCTATAAGCGGCTCCGCATGTTCGCAAAAGCTGATTGGCGCTGGGGCGTCGAGGAGGACAACGACGCGCGCAACTTCCGCGACGGTCTCCCCACGGCGCGCCACGCCCGCAGGGGCGAGCAGATCGCCGCGCGCGGCCGCCGCATTGAGTCGGAGCTGCGCGAGTTCACCGGCGCTGCCGTCTCCCTCAAGTGGTATGGCGAGTGGGTCTCGCTCGTCGACGAGGACGGCCGCAAGGTCATCCAGATCGTGGACTAGGGAGGTTGCTTAGATGAATCACGCCGCCTTCTGTGATCTCGTTACTAACTTTTTGATCATCTGGGGCGCGCTCTCGTTCACCCGCACCCTCTCCCGTCTCGTCTGGAGGTAACTACCATGCCTAGAACGTTCAGCTTTGACGCGCGAGGCCGCTACTACCGTCGACACCGGGCGTTGCCCGTCGTTACGGGCGAGACCACGCCGGAGGGCGTGCCCGAGCTCACCGAGCCGCAAAGCGCCTTGATTACCCGCTGGGGCTACCAGGGCGGCCCCTGCTATAGGCCGCATGACACCTACGTGACGCCGGCGGGCATCTGGTGCGAGATCCGCAGCGTCGCTACGGAGCTTGGAGAGGACGGCAAGCCCACGGAGTGGGCGCACGCCTTCCAGCCCATCCGCGACCGCTGGCTGAGGGACCGCCACGCCGCACAGACCGCCGAGGCGGGCGACGTTCCGCCCTGCCGCGTCCACGTCGTAAACGGCCGCGTGGTTGCGATCGTGGGAGCCGTGAACACGGCATTTGAGGGCGCGGACCTGCTGGCGGGCGAGGGCGACGAGTACGCCGCCGCGCTGCTGGCCGTGGCGTAGGGAGGTGGCAGCAATGGCGAGGGTTTGGACAAACGCCCGCAACCTCTGCGGCGAGGTCGACCCGCTGGAGTTCGCGAGCGACGACGGCGCGAGCCTCCACCCCGGCGGCTGGCCCGGCTGCCGTCGCGGGTGCTGGGAGGTGTGCGCGGAGGTGGACGGCCGCGCCGTGCGCCTTGCGGTCTACCCCGGCGAGACGGGGAGGACGCCGCAGGAGGAGGCGGACGAGCTGCTAGACCGACTCGCCGCCGGCTGGCGGCCCGTGAACTGGTAGCATCGTGGGCGCGGCACTCCATGCGCCGCGCCCTATCAATCCGGAGGTGATCGAATGGCCGCCTTGCTCCTCGTCCTCGGTCTGGCCGGCGTCGTGCTGGCCGCCGTGGCCGTCCTGCTCTTCCTCGCAAACGTCGGCGTTGACGTCTGGCTTTGGATCTGGCGCCACTGGCTCTAGGAAACCACGCGAAACGCAAAGAAGGCCCCCGGGCTCAATCGCCCGGGGGCCTTCTGCTGTCTCGGTCGTCTGGGGCCGCTGAGGACGTTCTAAGGCCACGCCCTCCGCTGCCCGGTGTAGTTGTCCGAAGCCGCATTAATCGCGCCTCCGGCGCCGTCTCGTGGCCTCAGGGGCACGCTTAGGGAGGTCAAAGCGCGACGCGATCGCGCCCGGCCCAAGACGCTTCCCGGCGGCCTCGGGCGCCAACATGCGCGCCCCGGAGGCTGCCCCTCCGCCGTCGTCGCGGCCCGCCATCCGCCCCGTCTCACGTCGGCGCCTCGGCTCGTAGGCATAATCGCGCGTGCGTCCCCAAGTATGGCCGTAGCGGCCCGCCGTGGCGCGTCCGGCATAATCACGCGCGTGCTCCCCGCATAATGGCGCGCGTGCTCCCCAGGAATGCGCGCTACTCGCCAGCGTGCGCCTCGGCGACCTTGCGCGCCACGATCTCGCGGGCAGAGGCGGCGCACGCATCGCACGCCCTGGCGAGCTCCAGCAGCGAGCAGCCGCACCTCTCGGCGGAGTCGACGATGTCGGATATGAGCGCCGAGACGCGCGCCTGCGACGCCTCGCCGTATGCGGCGTCCAGGTCCTCGGCCGTGAGTTTACCGCCTGACATCCTATCCCCTCATCTCGTCGAGCGAGACGGCGCGCCCGAGCAGGGCGGAGAGCCCCTTTCGCATCGCCGCCCACGTGGCCACGTTGCCGTCTCGCCTCCCCGCGCATATCGCCGAGACCGTCTTCACGTCCAAGCCGGAAGCGTCGGCGAGCCTCTTTTGGCTCACGTGGCTTGCGGCGAGCAGCGCCTTGAGCGCGCGTCCCCGCGTGCGGTCGGCAAGGGGCGAGTTCGGTGACGGGTATCCCATTCGCGCGTCTCCCTTCGATTTGGGAATTTTCACGCTGATTATACCCGCCACCGAATCACGTGGACGATTTACATGGCGATTTGCATCTGCATTTGCATTTGCATTTGCGATTTATGCACGCGATTTACAAATGATTTGCGGTGGTGATTTGCAAATGATTTGCGCGGCGATTTGCGCGTCACCATGACGCGCGATTTCGATTTACGCGTCAGTCCCCGTCGCTTGTCTGGAGCGCTTCGGCTAGCCGCGCGACCACTTGCGGCAGTGCCTACAGTGCCGCTTGATCTGCTCGACCTCGCACTCGACCCTGATTGCGTCGAGGCTCTTCCTGAGCTGCTTCCCGGCCAAGCGCTCGATTGCCTCCGAGTTTACGATCGCGTCAATGCGTGCGACGACTGCACGACGAGCGCGACCGTCAGCGCGATTGCGGCGACGATGTCGGTATTATCCATCTGCGACCTCCTCCATGCATTTGCGCAGGCAGTCAATGGCCTTGTTTCCGTCTGCCACGGGGTCTGCCTTGCTCCACATACGCCAGACGTACTTGAATGAGCAGGCCCACCAATAGAAGGCCATCTGCGTCGGCTCCACGACCTTGCTTTGAGACTGCGCACTCTCCATGGCGCGGCAGCAAGTCACGTGGTCGTCGCCGCGATAATGCGCTGGCGTGTCGAAGAGGCTTGTGACCGTCTCGCCGCCGTACCACGCCCGCAGCTGGCGGTGGAGCCCACTGTTCGCGCACTCGGCGATGCGCCGCCTCCTGCGCTCCTCGCGCAGGTGCTCCGCCGTCCTGCGGTGCATAAGTTCAGCGCTGTGGAACATGCGCTCAAGGTAGCCGATATAGCCCATCTTTGCGAACAGCGCCTTGTCGGACTCGTCCTCGTTCTGGTCGTCCTCGGCGAGCACCGATACCTCGTAAGGCATCTGCTCGCCCTTTTGTCCGGCCTTGTAGGCATCGCGGATGGCCGCGGCAATGAGGTAAGCGTTCATCCTGAACTCCTCCGAGCAGCGCGTCTTCTTGAGGTCAATCATGCGTCTAGGCATCCTCCACAGCCTCCTTCTTCACGTAGTCGTAAAGCGCCAGCATCCCCTCGCTCTCGCGCTCCAATTCGAGGTCGCTGTTCAGCTTCAGGTCCTCAGCGGCATCAAGAACCGCACTCGTGAGCTGCGCGACTGAGCCCATACGGGAATCGGCCAATCTCTGCGCATCTTCGATTCTTCCTGAGACCCAATCGCACACGGCCTCGAACCTCTTGACGTTCGCCAGGCTTCTTTCATCTTCCCAGGCATCGCCAACGGGATATGTGCTACCGACCACGCTGTCCAGCAGCGCGCCGATTGCCTCTGTCGGGAACTCGCTCATTCCGCTAGTGGTCGTCATCAAAACCAGCTCCGAACATGCAGTCGTAGTCGCACTCCCAAGTCTCTCCGTCGCGGCTCATGGTCGCCCCGTACCTCGGGGTCTCGTCGGAATCGTTGCCCCAGAAGTGGAAGTGCCATCCAAGGAAGTCGAACTCCTCGTCGTACTTGTCGGCGGCGTACCTCGTGCCGTCGTACTCCTCGTAGCCGTCCCACCCGAACCTGCGGGAAAGGTCATCGAACGTGTATTGGGTCGGCTTGTCCTCGCCGTCCTCCCACTCGTAGACCTCCGGCCAGCCTTGCTTGTAGCACCCGACGCGGACGCTGCCGTCACCCATGACTCCATGGTGTGAGAACTCGAACCACTCGCAGCCGCCGCCACCATGCTTCATGATGTTCGCGTACACGCGGAGCCCAGAGGGAAGGGAGGCCTCGTCGGTGTCGTATACCCCCACGTCCTCCTTATCAGCCCTGCGCTCGCCGTTCAGGTACACGAACGAGCCGTAGTCACTGTATGCCATCAATCCTCCTCGGTCACCGCCGCGCCGCAGTTCGGGCACCTCGACAGCATGAGCGGCATGTGGAACGACTCGCCATGCTCGTTGCAGACCTCGGCTATCAGCCCGGTCTTGTACCCGCACCCACTACACTTGAAGGTGTCCTGGTACCCACTGACGTTCCTGCACGTCGGGCGGTCGATTAGGTCGGCGACCTCGGCGGCCCTCGCGTTCCATGCCTCAGCGGTTCTCGTCTCGCCGCATGCGAACGGCCCCTGCGCGCCGCAGAAGCGGCACTCGACCCACATCGTCGGGCAATCATCGCGGACGAACGCGCCGAGCGCACCGCAGAACGGGCAGGGCTCCAGGTCAATCACCATCGCTACTCACCGTCCCTCTCATAGAGCTTCATGAGCACGAGCGCCAAGAGCATCGGCTCCAATTCCATCGGCCGCCCTTCTGCGAGTGCCACGACGTTGCGCAAGACCCACGCGGCCGTGATGATGAGCCAGAGCATCCTCAGGGAGTCGGCTGCGCTGCGCCGTGCCTTGCACATGTCCTTACGCGTCATGTTCATCCTCTCCCTCTGCTCTCGTTGTTCCTCCTTGAGCGCTCGAGCGCCCTCTGCCGGTTTCGGTACCGTATCCGCTCCCCCCTGGGAAGCATCCTCTGGAAGGACTTGTGCGCTCGCCTGAATGCCTTTCCCGCGTGCTCTATGGCATGGGACAACTCGCGAATCTCGATGCTCACCGAACCTCCTTCGCACCGCACGATGGGCAGAACTCCGCCTCGCACATGCACAGGTAGTCGGCCCCGCAGCGCGAGCATGCCGAGTGGCCGCGCTCGTCCTCGACGATGCGGCACGTCTCGCGGCCAAGCTCGAGCGCGAACGACTTGATGTCCATTGCGAGCGCATGGACCTCCTGCGGGGTCATGACGACGTCGTCGTGCTCCATGTAGGCGTCATCCGCCCTGCGCTCGAGGTGGTCCGCAACCTCGAGCATGTCGCTCTTGCTAGTCATCGATTACCTCCGCTCCGCAGTTTGATCAGTACTCGTAGACCACGCCGACCTCCTCGTCCTCCATGCCCATCCCCTAGTCCTTCCATTTCAGATGGCCCCCGTCCTTCTCTCGCAGTGCCTCCAGTCCCTAAGGCGCGCTATGCCCTCGCTGTCCGCTAGGTCAAGCGCCATGTCGCACATGCGCTCGGCGTGCGTGGTCGTCACGTGCATGTGGCCGGCTACTTCGTCCCATGGCTCAAGCCACAGGAAGCGGCGGCACAGCACCTCGGCGTACCGGTCGCCGAACCACGCGCCGACTCCTCCGGCCACCTCGTGGGCCTCTGAGAGCAGGCGCTCGCACTCGCGCATCACCTTCGGGCGCTCCGCGTCCATGTCCACCACGCTGTCGACGTGGCGCATGGCGTCGAGCACGCTTCCGTGGCTGGAGCTCTCCCAGCTCCTTGCGCGAAGGCCGCACTTGGCAGCCTCGCGCTCGCGTCTGAGGTCGTGGTCTCGCATCTGCTGGGCCGCGTCCCTGGCGGCGCAGAAGTACTCTCGCGCCGTCATCGGCCCCGCCATCGCATGGCCTCCCTGACCTCGGCGATAACGTAGAGCACAGCGTTGGTGACGCCCGCCACCAGCCAGGCTGCGCCCATGAGCGTGGTCTCCACGGACGGCGCGGCCAGGAGCTCGCACACGGTGAGCCCGATGAAGGCAAGGAGCATGCACACCCTCGCGCACTGCTGCTCCGTCACTTGTCTGCACCCCCCTCGTCCACGTATCTCCACTTGCGGCCCCGGTAGGTGCCGCCCGTCCTGCACGCGTGGCTGATGCAGCTCTCGGCGCTCACCGCGCCGGAGACGGCAAGCGCGGCGTCCCTCACGCTCGGCCACTCGTTGCCCTCGGAGTCAGCCACCGGGCGCCTGCGCGGGCGAATGGTGTAGAACCTCTCCTCGCTCATCGCCCCGCCCCCTACTCAATCCCGAGCATCTTGAGGGACGCGGCCACGTTGATGCGCAGGACGTGGCGGACGTTCTCAAACTCGTTGCTTGCAGCCTTGTCAGCCATTTCCAGACCCCATTTCTCGCATGTGACTTTCAATCATCCGAAGAAGCCGCCCGCCCAGAGGATGCCAAGCGCGAAGACCACTCCCCAGAATGTCGTCCAGACACTCCTCTTCGGCTGCTCCTCGCCGTTGTGGACGGCGGCGTAGACGACGTTGAAGGCGGCGAGGAAGAGCCACACCCACTGCGGCCAGCCGGGGTTCACGGTCACGCTCATTCGTCCACTTCCTCTACGAGTTCGCGCGGGTCAATGTGTGTCTCATCAGCAATGGCGAACAGGGTTTTCAACGTTATGCTTTTCCTTCCGTTGAGCAGCTCGTTGAAGTATGAGGTCGAGATGCCGAGCATCTCGGCAAGCTCACTTTGAATTAAGTCGTGGTCGATGAGATAGTGCTTAATGGCCTTCTTGTTTAGCACGTAGCGTTTCGATGCTTCGACTGTCACTCGACCACCTCCTTCCCGCAGTTCGGGCAGTACTCGTAGGCCACGCCGACCTCCTCGTTCTCCATGCCCGTCCCCCTAGTCCTTGCTCACGATGCTCACGCCGGGAAGCGCCTCCGGCAGGAAGTTCAGCTCGTAGCTGTACCTGTCCTCCTCGCTGGAGCCAAGCTGCTCGACCGTGTACATCGTCCAGTCGTTCAGGTAGATGAAGTGCTTCTGGTAGGTTCCGTCCGGCAGCTCGCAGATCACGTCAAGCTCGCCCGCGTTCTTGTCGGTCTCGATGGCGAAGCAGCCCTCCATCTGGAGCAGCACCTTGTCCGAGCGCATGTTGAAGACGGTGATGCGGCGCCTCACGTTGAAGTTGTTGGCGTCCTGGCTGACATTGTGACTGACCTTGTCCTTCTCGGTGCATGCCGGAAGCGCGACCGCGCACGACACGGCCACCATCGCGGCGGCGAGAAGCGCGGCCCCCCTCTTGAGTTTTTGTTTGCTCATGCCATCTTCTCCAATCTCACGCCACGCTCCTCAGCGCATCGATCGTGCGTGCCTCGTCTATCCAGCGGCTTATCGTCCTCTCCGACACCCCGTGGCGGCGAGCCAGCGTGGGCGCGCTCGCCCCGCCGCGCCAGTCGGCCAGAAGCTCCGCCAGCTCGTGCTCCGAGAGCGTCGCGTGGCTGCCGCGCCTGGAGCCGCGCTCCGTCTCCCACATCCTCGCCACGGTGTTGAGCATCTTTGCGCAGTCGACAGGATCGTGGTCGCACGCGGCGGCCGCGCCCCTCAGGTAGCCGAAGAGGCGCAGCAGCTGCTCCCTCGTCCACGGCTTGGCCCTGCGCCTGATCCCGAGGATCTGCGCCCTTCTGGCTATGGCGCCCCTCGTCCTGCCCGGCAGGCTCGCGTCCCATCCCGGCCACGCGCAGCCGTGCTCCGGCCACAGCGCCATCAGGCACTCGTCCTCCTCGGCCGTCCACGTCCTCGGCGCCTCGTCCTTCCACCCCATGTCTCTCCAATCGGTCCCAATGCCGCTGAGAAGCCCGCAGGGCGCTTCTGACGCCAGTTCGCGCGCTGTCCCTTGCGGGAAGGCGCACGCGGCAGCGCAAAGGCTCTGCGGGCTTCTCGTTGGCTCGTTGCTACATCACGTGCATGTGCTGGCCCTGCCAGTCGCGCTCCTGGGCGCGCCTCTCCAGCGCCAGCTCGTGGGTGACCTCGCCCACCGTGGCGCCGAAGCGGTTGGCGATCCAGGCGACCGAGTAGCCGCGGCGGCGCCACGCCCACATGGCGGAGCGGCGCGCCATCCTCTCGCGCTCGCCCTCCCTCACCGCGTGGTCACCTCCTCAGGCCAGCGGTTCTGGCGGCACACCGCCAGCACCCACGCCGCCCACTGCGCCGTCTGCTCCCTGGGGCAGCTGACCGAAACGGTCACCCCGCCGTGGGTGGCCTCGACCGTGGCAGGGCGGGAGGGCACCTTCTCGCCGAACATCGCCGCGACCTCCTCGGCGGTCATGACCGAGCCGGTCCTGCGCCCAAGCTCCCAGCATCGCTCGCGCCACTCGTCGGAGCCGCCATCAGCCGTCACCTCTCACCACCCCCGAATCTAGGGAGCGGAGGCGGCGGCCCCTTAGGGCCGGCGTCCGCAGCTCCCTCCTCTTCTTCTTGAAAAGAAGAAGAGACATACCTACTTACGGTTGAACCAGTGGTTGAACCAGTGGTTGAACCAGTGGTTGAACCAGTGGTTCGTCTTGATGTTGAAAACTCGGACTTCTTGGCGGTCTTCCGCCTGGACTCGCCGCTGCGCTTGCCCGCCGTCTTGCCCTTCTCGCGGGCCACGTCGTAGAGCCGCTTGGACTCTGCGGCCTGGTCGGCGACGAGGGTGAAGCCGAAGCGCTCCATGTCGCTGGAGAACTTCGGCTCCACGCCGTCGAAGACGTAGGCGCAGAGCTTCTTCATGAAGCTCCCCGCCTGCTCGTCGCTCATCAGGCAGATGGCGCTGTAGTAGCTGTGCCAGAACTTGAAGCCGTCCGAGTTGGTTCCCGCCGCCATCCGCCGTCAGCCCCTAGAAGGGGAGGTCCTCGTCGTACAGCGCCGTCACGGGTACGGGCGCGGGCGGCGCCTGCACGGGCGCGGCCTGCTTCTCAAGGTACTCGCGGTCCGCGTCGGAGAGCGGCAGGGTCTCAAGCAGCTGCGCGTCAAAGTCGCCCGCGATGACCTGCTTGCACGGCAGGGCGGCGGCGAGGTCAAGCTGCTCGCGCTCCTGGCCTGCGCTCTTTCCGCGACGCGGCACGTACTTGCGATGGCGGATGACGAACCCGACCCACTTGCCCACGAGCGTCTGCTCCGCGCCGTCAGCGTCCACGTACCGGAAGCCCTTGTTCTCCTCGGTCTTCTCGCAAGCCTCGACGAGCGCCTTGTAGCGGCTCCAGCCGAAGTCGCTGGTGAGGTAGTAGCGGAACGTCCACCTCCAGCTGCGCTCGGGGTCGCACACGTCCTCATGGTGCGGGAACGTGCGGGTCTTGGGGTCGTAGATGTCGTAGACGATGCCGAGGTAGCCCTTCTCCTCCTCGGTGTGGTCCTCGACGGCGGCGATGCGCACGACGTAGCCGCCCGCGGGCAGCATGCCGCTGCCGCCGTTTGACGCCTGGATGTCCCCGAAGTTTCCGTTAGCCCTCAATGTCTTCCTCCGTCTGGTCGGTGCCGAACTCCGGCACGTCCTCCACTACCTCCTCCACAGGCACGGGCTGCGCCTGCGGAACGTCCTGGATCTCGGTGCGCTCGTAGGTGCCCTCGAACAGCCCCGGGTAGAGCTCCCGCAGCGCCTGCACCTTCGCCACCTTGCAGATCATGGTGGCGGGCTTTGACTCCCACATGCTGTTGTGCTGGTCGTACTCGGCCATGGAGACCTTGGCCACGCTCGGGCGGCTGCGCCCACGGTCGTAGGCCTTGGCCCACCCGCCGACCACGCGCTCACCGGGGAAGGCGACGCACCCCTCGCGGTCGCAGGCGCGGCCCTCGCCGTTGATGACGGTGATGCCGCTCTCCATGCCGTCGTAGCCCTCTTGCTGGGCGGCCACGCGCTCGTAGTAGCCCTTGGAAACGATGACAGTGGCCTTGCCCTTGAACACGGTCAGGTAGCAGTCTCCCGCCAGCGGGTTGAGCCTGCGCGCCTGGCACGTGGCGATGAACTGGCGCATTTGGCGGTCGCTGATGCGGTCGCCCGACGGCACGAGGTCGCGCATGACGGTCTCGGCCGACAGCTCCACCGTGGTTCCGTCCTGCGCCTCGTACTTGGTGATTTCCATCCATCCTCCTAACTTGCATAGATTCTCAAACTTGTGTGATTCATCAGAACTTGTAGCTCTTCTCGGCTTGCCCGCACTCGCGGTAGGTGCCGTGGGCGGCTGAGAGCCTGGCGCACGCCATCACCTGGCGCATGAAGGGCTCGTCCACCGCAAGAAGCTCCACGGGGCGCGGGAAGGCCACGTAGGCCACATCTGGGTCATTGGTGGCGCTGATGGTGCCGCGCATTCCGTTGGCTATGAGCGTGGCCATGAGGCCGCACTGGTCGAGGCCGCGTGCCCACATGCCTGAGACGGGTGGGTCCAGGCGCACCAACCACGGGTGCGGCACGTACGCACCCTCGCGCATGGCCGCGATCTCGGCCGCGAGGCTTTTCCTCTCGGCCACTAGTCGGCCCTTATGAGCCGAGCCAGCTCGTCCAGGTCGATGGTCACCCAGTGGTCGTCTGGCTCTGCCATGAGGCAGCGCATGCCGACAGAGACGTTGCAGAGGTCTTCGATGGTGAGGTCGACGCGGTTGCGGCCCATCGTCGGGCTCTTCGCGTCCCCTCCGCACCCAGGCTTGTGGATTACCAGGACGGCGAAGTCGGCGTCCGCGTTGTCTCGCTCGGCCAGCGTCTGCCGCCTCCACTCCTCCACGTCCGCTCGCCCGTAGCGCTTGTAGCTCTTGCACTCGGCTATGCCCGCAAGGCCGTGGGCGTAGATGCCGTAGAGGTCCCCCATGTCATGAGCCCCGTGGAGGGCGCGCCGCTCGATGGTCGGCTCGTCAAGTGCCAGCCTGAGCCAGCGTGCCACCGCCGTCTCGAAGGATGTGCCGCGTGCCTTTGACTTGTTCACAACTCCACCTCCTCCGGCGGGATCTCGTCCGCCATCGCGATGCGCTCGCCGAGCCACCGCATGACGGGCACCGCCATAGAGTTGCCTATCGCCTTGTAGCGCGGGCCGTCCGGACACTCCTCCGCAGGGCGGCCCTTCCACGGGATGAGGGTCCAGTCGTCCGGGAAGCCCTGAAGCCGCTCGCACTCGCGCGGCGTGAGCCTGCGAACCGACATGCGGCGCGCCACCTGCGGCGCGGAGCCGCCGCACTTGAGGGTGCCGCAGCACTCCTCGTCCACGGCTGACCCGCCGTTGTCGTCGGCCATGCAGACGACCTTGGTGCACGGCGCTTGGGACCTGCCGAGCTCGGACGCGCCAGGCACGCTGCCGTTGGCGTTGACTGTCTCGCAGACGTAGGTGGTCTGCTTCATGACGGGGCTTGCGGCAAGCGCCCCCGCCAGCGTCCCGTCGCCGACGGCCCGCACCTCGTTGTGCGTGTTCTCGCTCGCGCAGAACACGGTCTGGTCGTTGCCAGTCGCGAGCGCCCCGGAGACCTCCTCCTGGACGAGCGGGCCCTTGCCGCATCCGTCCCTGCCCTCGCGCATCCGAACCGCGTATGACACGAGCACCGCGGGCGGGTCCTTGCGGCTGTGACAGGACAGCGTGCCACACGCGCCGTCGTTGCTCACGGACGAGTTAGACTGCGTGTCTGTCATACACACCATGTGCGGGTGGTTGGCGAGAAGCGTATACCCCGGGTCACCGTCATCGCCGATGCCGAGGCCGGTGCCACGGCCAAGCCTGTTGCACCTCGTCTCGACCTGCTCGTTTATCGGGTAGACGGATTGGGCGTGCAAGTCCGCCGTGAGCGTGTTGCTAGCCTCGACCTCGTGTCCTACCCCTTTTGCTCCGCTCCCTGCGGAGTACTTGAAGCCTGCGCACGCAGGGCTGCGTCCAGCTGAGGCGGCAAGCTCCTTCCTCTTCTCTCTGCCCTGCGGAGGATCCCATTGCAGGCAGTCGGGCTCAAAAAGTACCTGGCAGGGACCTCCCGGGTCTCCAAGACGTCCGACAAGAAAGACACGCTCGCGCCGCTGGGCCACGCCGAAGAACTGCGCGTCAAGTACCCTCCATGCCAGACCGTACCCGAGCGCATCCAGGCTCCTGAGCAGGCATCCGAAATCCTCCCCATGCGTGCTTGAGAGCGCTCCCGGGACGTTCTCCCAAAGAAGCCAGCGAGGCCTGACCTCGCGAACCGCCCGAACGTACTCCCACATGAGGCCGGACGCCCCCCCGAGGCCGGTCCTTGTTCCGGCGATCGAGAAGGACTGGCAGGGGCTTCCGCCCACAAGCACGTCTGGCCTTCCGAAGTCTCTGACAAATCCCCTCCAGTTGACCTTGGTCACGTCCCCGAGGTTGGGGACGGACGGGAACCTCGCCTTGAGCACTGCGCTCGGGAAGGCGTCCACCTCGGCGAACGCGAGGGGGAGCCACCCGAGCGGGGACCAGGCGACCGATGCGGCCTCGATGCCGCTGAACAGTGACAGGTAGTCCACGCTAGTCACCCGCGAGGAAGCCCGCGACGGCCTGCGGCAGCTGCGGCCCGAGAGCGTTGGCCACCTTGTTCTTGTCAACGCGCAGAGTCGTGCCTAACCAGTGCGACGGCTCCATGTGGCCCACCATCGCGCAGCCATCTGGCACCACGCCGTCGGCCATGCACAGCTCCATGACCTCTGGCACGGCCTTGGCTATGATCTGGTCGAGGTACTCCGCCCCGTCCTCGCCCATGAGCCACGCCCTGAGCGCGTCGAAGTCGAGCACGTCTAGCTGGTTCACCTGCACTGGCTTGGAGACGCGGGCGCTGAGCGTTCCCACCTGCTCGCCGTTCACCAAGACGCGCTGGCGGTCGATGCCGCTCTCCTCGTACATCTGGCGCAGGCGGTCGTCGCACTCCGTGCGCAGGTTGGGCGCACCGTGCGCCCCGCCCCTCGGGTTGGTCAGCTCCCGCGCGGCCTTGATGATCGCCTCAGCCAGCGCGAGCTTCGCGAGGCCGTCGTTCTGCTCCGTCACTTGTCTGCCCTTCTCTCGAATCCCATCTGGTTGCAGCACGCCTGGGCATCGTCGTCCAGCCACACCACGGCGGGCATGTCGGCGTGCCACGTGCATATCCCGCAGCAGCCCTCGAGCGCGGGCCTGAGCGTGCCCGCGAAGTCGAAGCAGCTGCTGCTGGTGTCTTGCAGGCAGTACGCGCACTCGCCGCACGTGCCGCCGTCCCTCTGGTCGGGATCGCCGAAGCACTCTCGCTCCCACGTCCCGTAGCTTCCGCCGCTCACTCCTGCTCCCCTTCCGTTGTCGCCCTGTCGACGAACTCCCCGGCGCTGACGAGCATCCGCGCGCTAACCCAGGGGACGGGGACGCCGTTGGCCATGTTGGTGATCTCGCTCATGCTCCCGCGCGCTTCTTCCCGTCGTCATCGCCGTCCGTCGCGTCACCCTGCTGCTGGGCCTTCCACTCGCGGAACATGTCGGCTATGAAGCGCGCCGCCATCCGCTGCTCGGCGCTGAGGTCATCGAGCTTCATCTGCCGCTCCTCTCGGCTGTGGTCACATTCACCTACATCACGTCCCAGTGGCCGACGGCCGCAAGGGCGAGGGCGAAGATGGCGAGCAGCTGCCACAGCTGCGGCTCCCACTCGAAGAGCACGAAGCGCAGCGCGCGGTCTGCCATGTCGAAGGCCCTTTCTGCTAAAGTCATTGCTGACCTCCTTTGGTCGGAAGCCACTCCCATGTCTTGGCGGACGGGGTGGCTTTTCTCTTGCCGCGAAGCCACGGCACCGATGGCAGTTGAGGGGGTCTCGGCGCGTGCATGCACGCCAGCCCCATGGGCTGGAATCGCGCCGACAGCTGCCACCGGTGCGGTGGCTCAAATTGATGAGGAATGGCGTTTTCTGTAAATAAGGGGCCGTTTTTTGCGGGCTTCCCACGAAAATCGGCCTTTTGTCGCATGAAATGGCCCCCACGGCAGGACTCGAACCTGCGGCCTGCCGCTTAGGAGGCGGCTGCTCTTTCCTCTGAGCTACGTGGGGGTTGTCGGGCGGCTCCCCCTGACCGTCGGGAAGCCGCCCTCGGTTGTGCCCCGGACGCATCCGGGCCGTTCCACGAGCGCGCCATGCCACCAGCTCCCCAGCCGATTCCTCCGCTCGGCGAAGCTGGCAGCGTGGCACGCTCGCGTCGGCGTGCACGCCATGGCGGCGGCTGTTGGGGGCACCGCGGGCGCGGAGAGGAGTTGCGCCCATCGGCTTTTCCAGCCGCCACCGTGGCATGCGCGCCGCGTCTCTTGTCTGTCTAGTTCATGCGAATGCGCATCACGTGCGGTAGAATCGGCATCAGGTGCTCGCGAGCTCTCCCACAGACACGCTCAACTCATGGGAGGTGGTCACGTTGACCAAACTTTTGGGCACCTGGTCTCCATTCGGGCGGTGAGCCGGAAGCGCGTGGACTGCGCAAAGTCACCGCCGATAAGCCGGCTCTGCGAGGCCGGACGGCGAGCGGACGGAGTGATCCGCTATGACCCGTGCCATGGAGAGAAAAGTCCCTCGGAGGGCAGCCAGGCGTCGCAGTGCCGAAGCCGCCCTCCCCGCATCTGCCTCATCTGCCGCACGTGACGCGCACTCGCCCGCGCTACCACCCCAGGAGGTCGTTGGGCGTCACGCCCAGCGCACGCGCGATGGAGCACACCTTGTCCGCGCTGGGCATGTAGCGCCCGCTGCGGTACTTGTACACGAGGTCAGCCCTGACGCCAGACCTGCGCGCCAGCTCCGCGCTCGTGACGTTCCGCTCCTTCATCAGCTCCCGCAGGAGCATAGAGAAGCGTTCGGTCGTGAGTTCCATGTGACACCTCCCGTGGCGTCTCGTCTCTTGTCTGAGCCTTTCCAGAGCAGGCACCGCCACGCCGCCACCGGTACGGTCGCCGCGTCCAACATGCGGTTGCTTGGCTTGCTATGTGCGGCGGCGGGCAACGCATGAACCCGCATACCGTTACGCCGAAGGTGGAGCACGCCGATGGTCGGCGTGGCGGCACCTGCTCTGGTTGTTACTTATGGGCTTCTTGCTCTGTGAGAAGCCCGAATCGCCTATTCACCATGACTGCACTGGCGCGGTCCTGCCGCGTAGCTAACTGCATGTCGTCAATGTCACGTTTTCGGCATAGAGGTGGCCACCAGGCGGGTCTTCCCGTCTGCCGTTTGGTGGTCCTTGTGGTGCTTGTCTAGACCCGCATCGCGCCCTGGCCGCAGTAGCGCATGGCGCACATGCCCACGCCCTTGGCGGTCAGGCACCCGTAGCTCTTGGCCCGCGTGCCGCCGTGGCCGTCGGGCACCGTGACCAGGCGCTCGCGCATGTAGCCTGGCTCGATGGCCTTCACCGTGCAGCTAAGCGACCTGCGCTCGATGTAGCCGTCCCGGCGCAAAAGCTCGCGCAGGCGCTTGGAGCCCATGGTGGCGTCCATGCCCTTGAGGAGCTTGCCAGCGCGCGTCACGCTGATAAGCCCGTCCGCATCGTCGACCCACGCGTCGTAGAGGCTCGCCTTGCCGCGTAGCTCGCGGTTCTCGGCCTTGAGGCGGTCGTTCTCCTCGTTGGCCTCGCGGAGCCTGCGGTCGACCGCCTTGAGGGCGCGTGCGATGAGGATATCCTCGTCGTCCGTTGCGCTCGCCGCCACGTACGCTCCGTCAGCCCTCAGCGCGGGAAGCACCTCGTGAGTGACCCAACGCTTGAAGGCCCTGGCGCTCGGAACCTTTGAGCCGAGGACCGCGTTGTAGAGGCCGGGCTCGGTGATGCAGAGAACCCGCTGGTCACCGCCAGGGGTACGCATTGAACGCGTACCCTTCTCGTCCTCGTCCAAGCGGCGTGTCATGTCGCTTGCCATGCGGTACCCGAGGGCCTTGGCGACATCGGAGGCCACGAACCACGGCTGACCGTCCTCGGCGAGAAACGCGCGGATGGTGCCGAAGTCATCGTTGTCAAAGACTGTTATCTCTGCCATTTCAAGGCCTTATCTGAGCGATTCAATCGGACATTCGAGCAATGCGGCGAGAGTTCTAATCTCGCTCCACTGCCAGTCGTACGTTCCATCCAAGCGGTTGTTCAACGTTTGGTGGGAAATCCCGAGCAGCGAAGCAAGCTCATGTTTCGTGTGTCCGGGAATCAGCAGCCAGGCCCCGATCTTCTCGTTCAACTTCACGTTCAAGCCTCTCACCTCCATCTATCCCAATCGGAATATCTGCTGACGTCAGTCATCTTGAAGTATCCCGATTGGAATGTCAACAGAAAAATATCCTTATTGGAATATTTTTTTGAGAATTGCTATCATTAGCATTCAAGGAGGCAGAGATGAAAACTTTTGGTGAGACCTTGAACGCCGTCATAAAGGAAAAGAGCATCAACCAGAAAGAGCTTTCTGGAAAGAGTGGTGTTGCCCAATCTTATATATCGAGACTCGTAAACGGCGTGCTTAAAGACCCGACTTTTACGAAGGCGTGCGCAATCATTGATGCGCTTGACATGACGCTTGACGAGTTTGCAAAACTTCAGGATCAGGAAGATTAGGTGGTATCAGACCTGTGAAACCACTGATTGCAAGCGTTATAGGAGTCTCACCACACCATGTCAACACTCGAGTCACCACATCTACCTGCGGAAGCGAAATCTTGGACATATGTAATCCCCCCCCCCCGAGGCGAATTTGGCACATATGCAAACCCCCTCGGTCAACAGTGAAAGGCAGGTCGCGGAGAGGCTCGGCGGCGCATGGCCGTCTGCACAAGCATCCGCGCGCCTGTAAAACGCTCGAACAGAAGGAGAAGGAAATGGGAGGAAGGAAGCTTGCGCTCGTCGCGCTGGCGGCGGCACTCGCGCTCGGGACAGCCGCGTGCGGGGCGAAGACGATAAAGGGAAGCGTCAAGACGGTCGTCGACGCCGCCCAGGAGCTCTCGACCGACGAGACGGCGACGTTCGAAGTGACCGGCGAGATAACGATCATCGAAGGAGAGGCTGGCGAGCGGGGGGAAATCTTCCTCGAAGACTCGGACGACTGCGTGTCCGCGATATTTGACGAGCTGCCCGACGGTCTGGCCGTCGGGGACCGCGTGACCGTCATCGGTGGGCCGCGCGACACAAGCGACGCGATCGGGGCTGACATTTTGATTCTCGACCACTGCAAGATCAAGTAGCTGACCGGCGCAGGCGAAGGTGGGGCTGATGGCGAGGAATGGGCGCGACCGCTGCGCGATATACGCCCGCTTCTCAAGCGAGAGGCAGCGCGAGGAGTCCATCGAGGACCAGGTGCGCGTGTGCCGCGAGTGGGCGGCGCGCGAGGGCTGGGAGGTGACGGCGACCTACGCCGACCGCCACATAAGCGGACGCACAGACAGGAGGCCCGAGTTCCGCCGCATGGTGGCCGACGCCGAGGCGGGCGCGGGCTGGCAGGCCGTCGTGGTCTACAAGCTCGACCGCTTCGCCCGGTCGCGGGCGGACAGCGCCCGCTACAGGGTGCGCCTGCGGGCGGCCGGCGTGCGGCTGCTCAGCGCCACGGAGGCGATACCGGACGGCCCCGAGGGCATCATCATGGAGGGCGTGCTGGACTCGTTCGCCGAGTACTACAGCGCGGCCCTGGGCCAGAACGTCAGGCGAGGCATGCACGGCAACGCGCTCAAGCACAAGGCCAACGGCGTGCTCCCCATGGGTTACGCCGTCGACGCGGCGGGCGGCTACGAGCTCGACCCGCGCGAGGCCCCGATAGTGCGCGGCGTGTTCGAGATGGTGGCGGCAGGGAAGGGCCGCAAGGAGGCCCGCGACTGGGCGAACGACCAGGGCCTGCGCACGCGCAGGGGCAACGAGCTGAACTACGACTCCGTGAGGAGGATGGTCATGGACGAGAGGTACAGGGGCGTCTACCACTTCGGCGACGTGAGGGACGAGGGCGGAATGCCGCGCATCGTGGACGACGCCACGTGGTACGAGGCCAACGACAGGCTGGCACGCAAGCCCCGCAGGTACTCCTTCCCGCTGTCCGGCAAGCTCTGGGACGCGCAGACGGGCAAGCCATTCAGGGGCACGGCAGGCACGTCCGGCACGGGCAGGCGCTACCTCTACTACAGCGTCCCGACCGGCGCCGGCCACGAGTGGCGCGTCGCCAAGGACCTCGTGGAGGGCACGGTGAGGGACGCCCTGGCCGAGTGCTTCGCGGACCCGTCCACCGCCGGGACGCTTGCCGAGTGGGCGCACGCGGCCATGGTCGAGGAGGCGGGCGTCGACACGTCCTCGATCGAGACAGCGATCGCGGACGCGGAGAGGCGCAGCGCGAACATCCTGAGGGCCATAGAGGCCGGAGTGGTGCCCGACGGGGCCAGGGAGCGCATCGAGGCCCTGCGGGAGGAGAGGAGCCGCCTCACGGCCCGCCTGTCGCGCGCGAGGGCGTCCGTGCCGGACGTGGAGGAGATAAGGGAGTTCGTGACCACGCAGCTCTACCGCCAGGCAGGTGACAGGCTCATGGAGGACCTGGTTTCAAAGGTGACCGTCGACCGCGAGAGGGGCGAGGTAGACATAAGAATCCCCTGGAGCGCAAGGCTCTCAGGGGACTCAGGATCGGAGACGTTCGAGAGGGACGTTCTCCGAAGTCGCGTATGGTGG
>ERZ1034980.267-NODE-267-length-42769-cov-39.985766_pt1 | contig 42769 bp, 32 predicted proteins | sample MGYA00520622_ERZ1034980 | MGnify/ENA primary metagenome ERZ1034980 (study PRJEB33766, sample SAMN09781791) | gut metagenome | biome: gut microbiome | host: Homo sapiens | place: Madagascar | study: EMG produced TPA metagenomics assembly of the PRJNA485056 data...
TATTAAACGTGGTTTGTGACACAACAACCACGCTTCTGCCCTCTCCGTTTGGTAATTTTTCAGCGGTTTCGATGTCCGGAATCGCTGAAATGCCGCCTTCCGCCCAGCCCATGATGCCGATCACCTCCGGATGCTCCGGGTTTCCGGTCACGAAGACCTCTTCCCCGGCTGCTGTGTGCTGCTGCACGAGGCGCTGGATCTTCTGGACGAAGGGGCACGAAGCATCGACGGCTTCTACCCTCTGCTTCTGAAGCAGCTCATAGATGTGCTTCGGCACCCCATGCGCACGGATGATGACGATGCCGTCGTGAAGCGTCGCAAGCTCCTCCTCGGATTCGAGTACCTGCACGCCCTCTGCGGCGAGCTTCTGAATCACGGTTTCATTATGCACGATCGGTCCGTACGTATAGATCGAACGCTGTTCATCGAGCGGTTTTTCATGCTCCTCCTCGAGTACGCGGTACACGGTATCAACCGCGCGCTGCACGCCGAAGCAGAAGCCGGCGGTTTTTGCAAGTGTTACCTTCATATCGCGCCGACCTCAATGCTGCATACAGATCTCGAGAATACGGTCGATCGTCTCATCGATGGTCAGTGTCGAGCTGTCGACGAGCACCGCCTCTGGCACCTGGATGAGCGGGGAATGCTGACGATGCATATCGCGGTCATCCCGCGCACGGATCTCTGCCTCGACCTCTGCGATGTCACAAAGCTCTCCCTTTTCACGCAGTTCGTTCGCACGACGACGTGCGCGCTCCTCGACGGATGCAGTGAGATAGATCTTCGTATCGGCGTTCGGAAGCACCTTCGATGCGATATCCCGGCCATCCATCACGACCGAGGTGTGCTCCGCGAGGCTCTGCTGCAGCTTCACCATCTTCTCCCGCACGGCCGGATACTGTGACACCGTGGATGCGGCATCACCGACCTGCTGGGTACGAATCCGGGTGGAGACATTGGCACCGTTCAGGAAGACCTGCTGTGCGCCGTCCTCATCATAGGCGATCGTGATGTCGATGTCGCGCACCGCCTCCGACACGCGCGCCTCATCCGTGAGGGCGATAGCCTGATCGAGGCAGAACAGACCGACGGCACGATACATGGCACCGGTATCGATGTAAACATAGCCGAGTTCTCGCGCTACGGCCTTCGCAATCGTCGACTTGCCGGCACCTGCCGGACCATCGATGGCAATACTATATGGCATAACAGCCTCCTTTAAATATGATTTGATGCAGTTCGGTCGCCGCCCCTCCGGGGTTCTTTACCTGAACAGCCACTTAATCCAGTGCTTCAGCGGCGGACTTACCGGCGAGGTGGCCGGTGGAGAAGGCCATCTGCATATTGAAGCCGCCGGTATAGCCGTCGACGTCGATGACCTCGCCGGCGAAGTACAGTCCCTTCACCTTCTTCGTTTCCATCGTTTTCGGATTCAGCTCCTTCACAGCGACGCCACCCTGGGTGACGATGGCCTCCTTGAAGCTGCCGGTACCGCGGATCGTGAAGCTGAAATCCCGGATGAGGGCCGCGATCTTCTTTCGTGTCTCGCGGTCGACCTCGGTGACCTTTCGATTGATATCCACGCCCTGCGCGGCGAGTCGTGCCGTGAAAACCGGAATCAGCTGCGATGGGAGGAGCTCGGAAAACGCATTCCGCAGCTCCTTATTCCGATAGGTATCGAAATCCCGGAGCAGGCGACGGTCGAGCTCTGCATCCTCCAGCGCCGGCTTCAGGTCGATGTGCACGGTGAGGAGCTTCCACTTTTTATGGTCGGACGCATTGACCAGCTTCGTTACGACCGCCGATGCCGAGATGATCACCGGGCCACGCAGTCCGCTCTCCATAAACTCGAGCTCACCGAAGTCCCGGTAGTAGCTCTTTCCATCCTCGTCCCGGATATCGATCGCGATGTTCCGGAGACTTAAGCCCTTCAGACGGTAGGCATCCGGTTCATGCACCTCGAGGGCGACGAGGGACGGATAGGTTTCCGTCACCTGGAGACCAGCCTCCTCGGCGAAGCGATAGCCATCACCGGTAGAGCCGGTCGACGGATAGCTGCGGCCGCCAGTCGCGACGATCACCGCATCCGCCGGCAGGAAGCCACGATCCGTCACCACACCACGGACCTGCCCGTCCCGAAGATCGATCTTCTTCACCTCAGTCTTATAGCGGATCTCGACGCCCAGCTTCTTGATACAGTGCTTGAGTGCATCCGTGATGCTGTAGGCATGATCCGATACAGGAAACACGCGGTCACCACGCTCGACCTTCGTCCGGCAGCCGTGCGCCTCCAGCAGATCGATCGTATCCTGATTCGTGAAGTCATACAGTGCCGAGTACAGAAAACGCGGATTCGTCACATACTGCCGAAAGAAATCCTCGATGGCCACCGCATTCGTCAGATTGCCGCGCCCCTTTCCCGTAATGAAGATCTTTTTCCCGAGCTTATCATTCTTTTCTATTAAAACCACATCGGCGTCTGCCGCGTTTTCCTTCGCCGCGATCGCCGCCATCAGTCCGGCAGCTCCGCCGCCGATCACAATTATTCTCATCGTTTTATCCTCGCTTCGCGCATTATATCATATGTCCGGGCATGATAAAAGTCCCGGAGGTCGCTGCCCTCCGGGACTTTTATACAACGTTCATATCATTTAGCGCTCATGACGAACATCTTGTAGATGGCACGGATGGCCTTCTCGAAGTCCTCGTTCCGTACACCGATGATGATGTTGTACTCGCTGGAGCCCTGGTCGATCATCTTGATGTTGATGTACTCATGGGCGAGCGCAGAAAACACACGGCCGGCCACACCACGGGATGACTTCATACCACGTCCGACGACCGCGATCAGCGCGATGTCCGACTCGAGCTCGATGAGGTCCGGATTCACGGCACGCTGGATGCCGTTCAGGATCTTCTGCTCGCAGTGCTCGAGCTCCTCCTGATGGATGACGAGGGTCATCGTATCGATACCGGACGGGATGTGCTCGAAGGAAATATTGTTATCCTCGAGGACGGAAAGCAGCTTCCGGGCGAAGCCGATCTCCGAATTCATCATCGCCTTTTCGATGTTGATCGCACAGAAGTCCTTCTTACCGCTGACACCGGTGATGATGAAGCGCGGCTTCTTCAGCGTATTCTGTACGATGAGGGTACCATGGTCCTCCGGACGGTTCGTGTTCTTGATCTGGATCGGGATGCCCTCACGACGTACCGGGAAGATCGCATCCTCATGAAGTACACCGGCACCCATGTAGCTCAGCTCACGAAGCTCACGGTAGGTGATGTAATCGATGACCTCCGGATTCGGCACGATGCGCGGATCTGCGACGAGAAAGCCGGATACATCGGTCCAGTTTTCATAGAGATCGACATGCTCCGCCGCTGCGATCAGGGAGCCGGTCACATCTGAGCCGCCACGGCTGAAGGTAACGACCTCACCCTTCTCGTTCGCACCATAGAAGCCCGGAAATACCGCATAATCGATGTCCTTCAGTGCGGCGCGGATGCCCTCTTCCGTCTTCTGATAGTCACAGCTCCGGTCCTCCTTGAAGACGAAGCAGCTTGCAGAATCGATGAAGCTGAAGCCGAGGTAGGCTGCCATCAGCTTCGCATTTAGGAACTCACCACGGGAAGCCGCATAATCACGGTCTGCACCCGCCTTGAGATCCTGCTCGATCCGGTCGAAGTCCGCTGCCAGACTGAACTGGAGCCCGAGACCATCGATGATCTCCTGATAACGATCCTTGATCGTCTGGAGTGTCTCCTGGAACTTCTTCTCATCTGCAACCGCATCCTGGAGACGATAGAGAAGATCGGTTACCTTCGTATCGCCGGAAGCCCGCTTACCTGGTGCCGAAACCACGATATAGTGTCTCGACTTATCAGAAAGAACGATATCCTTTACTTTTCTGAACTGTTCCGCGGAGGCGCAGGAGCTTCCGCCAAATTTTGCAACCTTGATCATTTCGTACTCCCTTCAAATCTGGCATATTTCCGCATTATATCATCGAGGTCCTAAATGCACAATATAATTAATACTCATAAGAACTATAGCAGGGCCTGAAAGCCCTGCTATAAAGTCACTCATTTCTGATCGCTGCCAGCGGACTCAGCTTCATCGCGCGCGCCGCCGGTACATAGCCGGCGATCGTGCCGACCGCGATGGCGAAGCCGATCGCGAAGGCCGCGAGCCAGAGCGGAATACTGGAAAGTCCGCCTATCGAGCCGGAGCCGAACATCATGGAACCGGCATTTTTCGTAAAGAAATTGATGATATAGGAAATCAGATAGCTGACACTGAGTCCCGCGATCCCACCCATGAGTCCGATCATACCGGACTCACAGAGGAACATGTTTCGGATATCCGGCATCGCGCATCCCAGCACCTTCATAACACCGATTTCCTTCGTCCGCTCATAAATCGACATCATCATGGTATTCATGATCCCGATCGCCGCGACGAGAAGCGATACGCCGCCGATACCGCCGAGCACGAGCTGTACCATATTGAGCTGCTGCTGTGCCTGCTTCAGCCACTCCATACTGGAGCTCACACTGAAGCCCATGTCCGAAATCTGCTTCTGCACGGCACTGACGTTATCCATATCATCGACGAACACATAGACATTGTTGTATACATAGTACGGATACGGCTTCCCGTTTTTATTCGTCCTCGGATTCGGCACCAGCGCCTTCTTATAGATTTTCTTCAAAAAACGCTTCAGACTGTCGATGTCCGTGTAGACATTATACGAGCCATCCGACCAGTCCTCGGCACCGCCCTTCATGATACCGGCCACCGGGAAGATGTACTTCTTCTGCTTCGGTGCCTGCGTACTACCCTCACTGTCTGGCTTTCCCTGCGAAACACTCGACTGCGGGAAGGTGATGAATACCGTATCCTTCTCCGGGTCGATCTCGACATTCTCCCAGGTTTTCTCCTTATAGAAGCTTCTGTACAGAATCTGATTACCATACAGGAGCTCCAGCGTATCCGAGTTCGCCGCCGGCAGATGTCCGCCATCCCGGAGCTCGAGCTGCCGGAGATAATCCTGCGTGACGCCCACGATGCTGAAGGATCCGCTGACGCCCTTGCACTTCGCCTCGATATTCACCTCGATGGACGGACTCACACCGGTCACATGGGGGATATGCTTAAAGCTCTCCACGGTCTCGTCGGTCAGCATCATAGACTGATCGCCATTCGTACCGCCGCCATAACCACCCTCGTATACGTCGATCCGGGTCAGCGAGCCCATGCTCTGATAGGACTTCAGCATCATCGCACTCATCCCGATGCCGAGGCTCACCATGACCACGATGGACGCCGTACCGATGGCGACGCCGAGGACCGTGAGTACGGTCCGCATCTTCCGTCGCTTCAGGTTACTCGTTGCGAGCTTGATAAGATCAAATAGTCTCATCGTTTTCCTTTTCCTGCTTCTTCTTATCCTTATGCTTCTTCACGAATACCGCAGCAGCCGCCAGCAGTAAGACGGCACCGCCGATGATCGGAATTCGGAAGCGCTGGAAAAATCCAGGCGTTTCTTCCGGCATCGTATCCATGCCGCTCATGTCATCCGTGCTCTCCATCGGCTGGTTCACCATGAGGTTCACCGTCTGCTCAGAGGTATGTACCTCACCGTTCACATCCTCGTAGCTGATGATGACCTGAATCGTGCCGTCGTCCATGGTCGGGGCCGCACCGGTGATCATCGCATCCACGGAGCCGGACTCTCCTGGCTTGATGTTGCCGACGTAACTGCTGGTATCATTGATGGAATCCGCCTTAAATTCCGCTGTGACATTATAGAGAATCACCTTGCCGGTGTTGTTGATATTGAACATCACGTTGGATTCACTGCCGACGTCAATGCTTTCGGGCATCACATCATAGTTCGACACGGAAAGTCGTGCCTCCTGATTGACGTTGATGTTCAGTGTCACCTTCTCCTCGGCATTCTTAAAATCCGGGGAGTCATACTTCTCATTGATAGTGAGCGCATAGGAACGCGGGTCGACGCCCGGCTCTGCCACCATATTCCATGCGATCTCCTTCGTCTCACCGGCCGCGAGGCTGTTGATGACATAGGAGTTCGCGCCGTTTTCCGTCGACAGTGCCGAGGACTCATTCACCTTTTCCGACTCGAGGGACAGCAGGATGTTACTGGCGCTGATGCCGGTACTTGCGTTCTGCATCTGCACCACCAGCTTAAACGGCTGACCGGCATACACCTTCTCCGGTTCGGTATGATAGCCCGCCACGACGAGTCGTGCCTTCGAACGGTCGTTGGCATTGAAATCACGCTGACTGTCGGTCTCATCCGTGGTCGGGTTGCTGATATGTACGTAGTAGGTATACTGCTCCGTCTTCGTGATGGTCGCGTTCGGCGTCTCCTTATAGCTGACCGTGAAACCGATGGCATGATCACCGCTCTTCGAATCCTTCGCGATGGCCATCGAGTACGGTGCCGAGATCGTCTGATCCGCCTCCACACTGGCGAAGCTACGGTCATAATTCTCCTCCGTCACACGGAAAGGGAAGCTGCTGTAGTCGACCTTTCCGGCGGACGCCGTCGAAGACGCATCCCCCGAGGCTGTACCACCGTTTCCCTTATTCATCTTCACGACGACATCATAGAGGGCCCGTCCCTTCTTATTCCGAAGGTTCACGGCGAACTGTACGGTGCCCGGATAGGTGCCGCTCGGGGTCGACTGTCCCTCGCCGAGCACGAAGGCCTGATCCTTCGTCACGCTGGTCGGATTCGAGATCGTACCGAGGTCCTGTACATAGATATTGATGAACTCGGCACGACTGAGACTGCCGTACTGCCCCGTCGAGTTGTACGGCACATCATAGTTCATCGAGATCGGGATCGCATAGTAGCCTTCCTTGATGTCGTTCCGGATCTTGACATTAAAGCTTACCTCCTTATACTCACCCTTCTGCAGCGAGCCGAGGTTCTTCTCCTGGTTCATCGTCGAGGTGCCGATCTCGAGCGGATAGGTACCGCCGTCCACCGGATAGGTGAGTCCGAGCGAGGCATTATAGGCACGCTGCGCACCTGCCTGGTAGCCTTCATTGTACGCATCATGCTGCAGGGACTCCTGCTCGTTGTCCGAGTCTCCGTCATACGGATTCGACTTTTTCGAATTCGGCACGATGCCCTTCGTATTTAAGAGATTCTGATCCTGACTCAGGCGCACGCGCACATTGTTGATGACGTCACCGGTCGGATTATAGAGTCCGTTCACGCCGTTGAAGCCGACCTTCACGGTCAGCTGGAAATCCTGCCCGATCCCCGCGACCGGTGTGTCTGCCGCATCATGGATGAAGGTGTTCATATTCGTATCGACGTAGGACGCCTGGGCCTCGATCGGCTGTACGAAGGTCAATGCCGGCGACAGGAGTGCGAGCGCCATCGCGCTGCACAGAAAACGCCGAAGGATCGTATGCTTTTTTGTGTGAAAATGATTCATGATTTTATACCCCTCTATATACACCGTACTTAGCCGAGTGGCGTCACCTGCGCGAAAGGCGGATTTCCGGTTTCTGTTTCTATTTTCTGTTCGATCGGACTCTCCGGATTGATCACCGTCTCGACGATCTTTCCATCGACGACACGAAGCTGCCGATCTGCCCAGGAGGCGATATGCGGATCATGGGTGACCATGATCAGTGTCCGGTCCTCCTCGCGTACGATTTTCCGGAGAAGGCTCAGCACATCCTCCGTCGTATGTGAATCAAGATTACCCGTCGGCTCATCGGCGAAGATGATCTTCGGGTCGATGACGAGCGCTCGGGCGATCCCGACACGCTGCTGCTGTCCGCCGGACATCTGGTTCGGCATATGCTCCCCCTGATCCCCGATCCCGATCAGCTGCATGTACTTCTCCGCTTCCCGGATACGCTTCTCATAGGGTACCCCGCGGAACATCAGCGGCATCGCGACATTCTCGACCGCATTCATCGAGCCGATCAGATTATAGCTCTGGAAGATGAAGCCGACATTCTGACGCCGGAAGCTGACGAGCTCTGCTTCGCTCATCTTATCGATGCGCTTCCCCGCGATCTGAATCGCACCGCGACTCGGCGCTTCCAGACCCGCCAGCATATTGAGACAGGTCGATTTACCGGAGCCGGAGGTGCCGACGATCGCGACGAACTCCCCCCGGTAGACATCGAAGGACACACCATTCAGTGCGTAGACCTTATTGTCTCCGATTTTGAAAATCTTATATAAATCCCGCACCTTGATGATCGGTTCCACCACATCTCTCCCACAACTTGTCAAATCATAAACTGGCTTCATGGCTTTCATTATATGATAGGACCCGCGTATAAACAACGAACGAATTTATGAACTCGTCGTCAGGAAAATTAAGATTTACATTTTAGGCAGGGGCCGCCCCTCCGCGGCCACTGCATGAATATACATAAAAAGACCTGTGCTACTGCACAGGTCTTTGATCATCAAGCGTTTGCCGGCTTGCCTTCGATAGAGTTCCACTTCGGGGTGAGCACCTTGGTGCCACCCATGTATGGCTGAAGCACCTCCGGGATGGTGATGCTGCCATCGGCCTGCAGACGGTTCTCGAGGAACGCGATCAGCATACGAGGTGGTGCAACACAGGTGTTGTTCAGAGTATTTGCGAGATGGATCTTACCATCCTTACCCTTGATACGGATGTGCAGACGTCTCGCCTGTGCATCACCGAGATTCGAGCAGGAACCGACCTCGAAGTACTTCTTCTGACGTGGTGACCATGCCTCGACATCGCAGGATTTCACTTTGAGATCTGCGAGATCACCGGAGCAGCACTCCAGTGTTCTGACCGGGATTTCCATCGAACGGAAGAAATCAACGGTGTTCTTCCAGAGCTTCTCGTACCAGTCCATGGCATCCTCCGGCTCACAGACGACGATCATCTCCTGCTTCTCGAACTGGTGGATACGGTAAACGCCTCTCTCCTCGATACCGTGTGCACCCTTCTCCTTACGGAAGCAAGGAGAATAGGAAGTAAGGGTAAGCGGAAGGGTATCTGCCGGCAGGATCTCATCGATGAAACGACCGATCATCGAGTGCTCGGAGGTACCGATGAGGTAGAGGTCCTCGCCCTCGATCTTATACATCATGGCATCCATCTCTGCGAAGGACATAACACCATCCACGACCTTGGAACGAATCATATATGGCGGAATCACATAGGTGAAACCACGGTTGATCATGAAATCGCGCGCATAGCTGAGCACCGCAGAGTGCAGTCTCGCGATGTCGCCGATCAGGTAGTAGAAGCCGTTACCTGCGACACGACCAGCTGCATCGAGATCGATACCGCCGAAGGACTCCATGATATCGGTATGATACGGTACCTCAAATGCCGGAACAACCGGCTCACCGAAGCGCTCGTTCTCGACGTTATGTGAATCATCTGGACCGATCGGAACCGATGCATCGATCATATTCGGGATGATCATCATACGCTTCGTCACCTCCGCCTGAAGCTTCGGCTCCTGCTCCTCGAGCTCCTTGAGACGTGCAGTGAATGCACCGACCTCGGCCTTCACCTCTTCAGCCTCCGCCTTCTTACCCTGCGCCATCAGCGCACCGATCTGCTTCGACACCGAGTTCTTCTTCGCACGAAGCTCATCCGCCTCCTGCTGGCACTTTCTCGCCTCGAGATCGTACTTGATGACCTCATCGACTAACGGAAGCTTCTCATCCTGAAACTTTTTCTTGATGTTTTCCTTGACAAGCTCCGGGTTTTCTCTGACAAATTTAATATCTAACATAGGATCCTCTCCCCTTCTGCGAAATCTTTCTGGCGATAAACGCACCATTTACTATAGCTTGATTTACACTGGTTTTCAAGTCATTCCGTCATAGTTGCCAGTCCTCCGAGGCCACGTCCAGTCAGCTACAGTGCTCCGAGGACATCCTCAAACTGCACGCCGTAAACGATCGGGACCTTCTCCTCCTCACTGTGTCGGATGCAGAGCGCGACGAAGTCGGCGGCGCGACGGGTGGCGTTCTCGAGCGCCTCACCGCGAAGACAGAGACTCGCGACGATGGCACTGAAGAGGTCACCGGTCCCCGGACGGGCATCACCTGACCGGACATGCTCGACGAAACGGAGATCGCCATCCGCTTCCGAGACGACATTGATCAGGGCTTCCGGCGTCGTGGCACTATCCTCCGCTGTCTCCGGATAGGCCTCGACGCCAGTCACGACGATCTGTCCCTCCGTCAGATGATGCAGCTCCGAAAGCAGTGCGTGCATCACCATCCCGCGTGTCGCAGCACTCGTACAGCGGTCGAGCGTCTCCTTCAGTCCCGCATAATCGAAGTCGGCGAGGAAGGCCGCTTCCGTCAGGTTCGGGCAGATGAGATCCGCCTTCCGACAGAGGGTCCGCATCGCCTCAATATGCTCCTCCGTCATCCCGCGATACAGACAACCATGATCCGCCATCGCCGGATCGAGGAAGATGCGCAGCGCCGGATTCCGCAGCTTCTCTGCCTCGAGATACGCGTCGAGGGCCCGGAGATCCGTACAGTCACCGAGGTAGCCGATCAGGATCCCATCGAAATGAATGTCATTTTCGCTCAATGTCTCGAGCCGCTCTTCCATCACCGCGCCGAGTCCTGTACTGGATACGTGCGGGAAAGCCGTATGGTTACTGAGCACCGCGGTCGGAATCGGGCAGGCGCTGAGCTGAAGTGCTGAAACCACTGGCATCTGGATGGAAAGTGAGCAGCGTCCGACACTGCATAAATCATTGATGAGCGCAAGTTTCTTTATCACAGAAAACTCCTTTATGCGTGCAGGATGGCGTTAAATGCCTTCACATTCTCCGCCATACGCTCACGTGGCTTGAAGACGGCAGAGCCGGCGATGAAGAAGTTCGCACCGGCATCCTTGATTTCCTGCACGTTGTCGAGGGTAACACCACCATCGATGCCGATGTTCAGCGCGAGGCCGAGCGCGTCCGCACGCTTCCGGAGGGCACGGATCTTCTCGATCGTATACGGGATCAGCTTCTGACCACCGAAGCCCGGGTTGACCGACATGATGAGCACCAGGTCCAGCATCGGAAGGACACAGTCCAGGGTGCTGATCGGGGTCGCCGGATTCAGCGCCACACCGGCCTTGAGGCCACGCTCCCGAATCTGCTGAAGGGTACGGTCGAGATGTGTGCAGGCCTCCTGGTGTACGGTGATGCCGTCGGCACCGGCATCGGCGACTGCGTCGATGTAGCGGCCCGGCTCGGATACCATCATATGGACATCGAAGAAACAGTGGTTATCCTTACGTACCGACTGGATCACCGGCATGCCGAAGGAAATATTCGGCACAAAATCACCATCCATCATATCGAAGTGCAGGTACTTCGTGCCCGCCTCCTCGAGTACACGGAGATCCTCACGCAGGGTTCCGAAATCAGCGGATAAAATCGATGGGGACAGATCATAATTCATAGCATTCTCCTCTGCCGTGCTCGGACGGCGTTTCATCTTTATACATCTTCATATCTTAACTCAGTGTTACAATTCGGGCTTCCGCCTGAACGATGACCACTCAGTAACGCTTCTGCTCCTTCAGCTCCTGATAGAGCATAACATAGCTTTCATAGCGCTCGCGGGCGATCTTTCCTTCCGCGACGGCACGCTTCACCGCACAGTCCTTTTCACCGACGTGCACGCAGGTGTTGAAGCGGCACGCGCTGCGGTAGTCCTCAAACTCCGGGAAGTAGTACATCAGCCGCTCCGGTTCGATATCCGTCACATAGAGCGAGGTGAAGCCCGGAGTATCGAGCACATAGGTCTCGTCATCGATGTAAAAGAACTCTGAGTGACGGGTCGTATTCTTCCCACGCTCGATCTTCTTGCTGAGCTCACCAGTTTCCATGTTTGCAGCCGGATGGATGAGGTTCGTGAGTGACGACTTGCCGACCCCGCTCGGCCCGGAAAGAACGGTGGTCTTTCCGCGCAGTACCTCCATGATCTTCGGCAGACTGTCCTCGTTCCGGGTGCTGATTTCGAGCACCGGATAGCCCGCCGCGCGGTAGATCTCCGGAATCATCTCCGGGTGCTCCGCATGGATCTCCGGGATGGTCTTCGCCCGCGACTTTTTCTTCTTCCAGGCATCGCGCTCCTCCGGCACCGTTTCTTCTTCCTCTGCCGGCTCCTCGCCTGGCTGCACGAGGTCCACCTTATTAAAGAAGATCACCACCGGGATCTCCCGCTGCTCCATATGGATGAGGAAGCGGTCGAGCAGGTTCAGATTCGGATCCGGATGGCGGAGTGCGAAGATGACGACCGCCTGGTCGACATTCGCGACCGCCGGCCGGATCAGCTGATTTTTCCGCGGAAGGATGCGGATGACGGAGCCCTCATGCTCCTTCTCTGAATCCTGTACCGCTTCGATCTCTGCATCATCACCGACGAGCGGCTTCTCGTTCCGGTTTCGGAAGATACCCTTCGCGCGGCACTCATAGTCGCCCTCCGGGGTATGGACATAGTAGAAGCCACCGATGCCCTTGTAAATTTTACCTTTTAAAACCATGCATTACCTCTCTAGGAACGTGGTGCGAAATTCACAGTATAGGATGCGATGACGGTATCGTTCGACGCATCGACGATTTCGACGGTGCCCTTTCCGATGCCGGCTGCACCCCGGATGTTCGGGATCACGACCTGAAGCTCGGTGCCGGCTTCATAGCTTCGCGCCTCCTGAAGCGTCGTATAGCGCTCCGCACCATCGATGTCCTGACAGAGACGGATCAGGATGATCCGCCGTGTATCTGCCGCCGGACTGGTCTCCCCGCCGATCTTTACGGCCGTGTTGATCGAGCCGTACCAGGCGCTCTGACTGTCGGTCGTGGTGCTCTTCTGACTCGTCTCTCCGTCGGCGCCGGAGGAAACCGTGAGCGAGATCGTCGTCCCCTTCAGGACCACCGATCCAGGTGTCAAACTCTGGTCGATGACCGTATTCTTCTCATACACCTCATCCGGCACATCGTCGATGCCATCGAGTGTGAGTCCTGCATTCTCCAGCGCAGTCAGCGCATCGTCCTCACTCAGTGAACGTAGCTCCGGGACCAGCGCCATGCCATTCTCGCTCGCAGACCCGGCGGAACGCGTGATGATCAGCATCGATGTCCCGCTGGTATCCGGCTTGTTCGTGCTGATGACATAACCCAGCGGCACCGTATCGGAGAAAGCGTCCTGGATCTTATAGTTGATTTTTCGCTTTTCCAGCGCCTCGACCAGGGTGTCACACTTCACGGCATGAAGTGCATCCAGTTTATCCGGCGTCGCCGGATCATAGAAGCGGATGGTCTCTGCGCCCTTCGACACGGTCACATCGAGGGTGCTGCCGTTCTGGATCTTTTCCTTCTGGTAGGCGATGATCGTGCCCTCCGTCGGATACTGATCCGAGAAGCTTTCCTTCGCACTCCGGAGATGGATATGATAGTCTCCGAGATAGTCCTCCGCCTCCGCCACCGTCTTTCCGAGGATGTTCGGAAGCAGGTTATCGAGCGCGGAGATCGTGATATTGATCGTCGCCGCCTCCGTCGATTCGGTGGAGGCCTCGATCGGCTGACTCGTTTCCAGCGCCGTCCGGCTGTCTCGGAAGAAGGAGAACATATTGCGGCCGATGATCAGTACCAGCACGATGATCAGCAGGATGCAGACACCCGCGATCACACGGTACATCTTCGTCATGTGAAAGCTGGTTTCATCTTCTTCCGGATCATCGATCGGAAGTGCATCCGCATCATCGAGATGTGCGAGCTTCTTCCGAAGCTTCTGCCGATGCTTCAGCTGATCGAGCTCCCGCGGGGACAGCACCCTGGTCTCACTGAGATCCTCCGGCATCTCACCGGACATGAAGGAACCACTCGGATCCTTCAGTGCCTTCCGAAGGTCCTCCATCAGCTCACCGATGTGCTGGTAGCGGAGCTTCCCCTTCTTCTGCATGCATTTGTACACCGCCATATCGAGGGCCGGGTACACATCCGGTACCAGCGCCTTCACATGCGGGATCGGATTTTCGAGATGTGCGAAGACGACGGACACCGAGGTGTCGCCATCATATGGCACTTCACCGGTCAGCATCTCGTACATCGTACAGCCGAAGCTGTAGATATCCGAACGCTCATCCGACTGCCCAGAGCGGGCCTGTTCCGGCGAAATATAGTGGACAGAGCCCATGACGGTAGCATTGACCGTCTGCTGCGTCGCGGCACGCGCGATGCCGAAGTCCGCCACCTTCACATTTCCCTCACTGTCGACGATGATGTTCTGCGGCTTGATGTCCCGGTGCACGATGCCCATCTTATGCGCGAGCTCGATGCCGGCCGCCGCCTGCAGCGCGATGGCGATGGTCTCCTGCGAGTCCATGCGTCCCGCACGCTTGATATAGTTTTTCAGTGTGATGCCCTCGACGAGCTCCATCACGATATAGTGCAGCTTCGTCTCCGGATTATCGACGATATCGTAGACCGCGACGATGTTCGGATGATTCAGCTTCGCCGCCGCCTGGGCCTCATTCTGAAACTTCCGGATGAAATCCTCATCCTCGCAGTACTCCTCCTTCAGCACCTTGATCGCGACCACACGGCCCATCTTCCGATCGTTCGCACGATAGACATAGCTCATGCCGCCCTGTCCGATCAGCGTATCGATCTCATAACGTTCGTCGAGCACCTGTCCCTGCTCCAGCATCATATCGTCGCCTCCTCTCGGTAAGGGCCGGTCAGAACGATGCCGATATTGTCCTTCCCGCCGTTGATGTTTGCCATATCGATGAGCGCCTGTACCTTTTCCTGTACCGTGCTGTGCTCACGAATGATGTTTCGGATGCTTTCATTGTCCACCATGTTGGAGAGACCGTCCGAGCAGAGCAGCAGATAATCGCCCTCACTGAGCTCGATCTCGAAGAAGTCCGCCTCCACCTGCGGCCCGATGCCCACGGCCCGCGTGATGATATTGCGGGACTCCATATACTCCTTCGAGCCTCGCCGCATGAGACCACGCCGTACCATCTCCTCAACATAGGAGTGATCCCGTGTGATCTGACGGATGCTGTTCCCATGGATGAGGTATGCCCGTGAATCGCCGATATTACCGACGGTCAGATTCGGCCCCTCGATCAACGCGATCACGAGCGTCGTGCCCATCCCGCTCAGATTCGGATTCTGCTGCGCCAGGCGATAGAGCCGCTGGTTCACGTCACGGATGCCCTCCTGCAGCAGGCGGATCTCCGGCTGTGGCTGCGCAGCCTTCTCGATATAACGCCGGAGCTCATCGACCGTATAGCGGGAGGCATAGTCCCCCGCCTTATGTCCGCCCATCCCGTCTGCAAGCAGGAAAAGATTCGGCAGAGCCCCCACCGGCTGATCGCTCGCGAAGACGTAATCCTGGTTCATACGTCGCCGCTGTCCCTTATCGGTTTTCGCAAAAAAGTCCATCATGCTTCACCTGTCACTTCGTCACTCCATCATCGTGGTACAATGCGGACGTCCTCGACATCCTCACTTCGCAGTGCCTCGTAGCAACCACTGCACTACGAGGCTTCGCCCACCAAAGCGCCTCGTTTCGTCCACTACGCCTTCGAATCGATGCCCTCCGTCTCGAGGTAATCCCGGCGGAGCTGACCGCAGGAGCCCGAGATGTCGGAGCCCATCTCCCGGCGGATCGTCGCCGCGATGCCGTTCCTTTCCAGAATATGCTGGAAGGCCTCGACCTTCGAGCGATCCGGGCGCTTCCAGTCCCGCTCCTTGATCGGATTCACCGGAATCAGATTCACGTGGCACTGGAGCTTCCCGCCGTTCTTCATGCTGCGGATGAGCTTCACAAGCTCCATCGCTTCCGCCTTATTATCGTTGACACCCTCGACGACGGAATACTCGAAGGTCACCCGTCGACCGGTCTTCTCGAAGTAGTACTCGATGGCCGGCATGATCTCCGAGAGCGAATACTTGTTGGCGATCGGCATCAGGGTCTTTCGGGTCTCATCGTTCGGCGCATGGAGGCTCAGTGCCAGCGTAATACCGTAGTTTTCATCCGCCAGCTGTCGGATCATCGGTACCAGACCACAGGTCGAGACCGTGATGTTCCGTCGCGAGATATGAAGTCCGTTTTCATCCGAGATCATGCGGATGAAACGGGTGAACTCATCGTAGTTGTCAAGCGGTTCGCCGGAGCCCATGATGACGATGTTATCAACCCGGGCACCGGTCGTACGCTGAATCTGGTAGATCTGTCCGAGCATCTCTCCGCTCGTCAGATTCCGTGCGAGGCCGTCGAGCGTCGATGCACAGAACTTACAGCCCATGCGGCAGCCGACCTGGGAGGAGATGCAGACACTGTGCCCGTGCTGGTACTCCATCCAGACGGACTCGATGACATGTCCATCCTGCATACGGAAGATAAATTTCTTCGTGCCATCGATCTTCGAGGTGAGCACCTCCACCGTTTCCGGCAGGCCCACACTGTACTCCGCACTCAGCCGATCGCGGAGTCCCTTCGAGATGTTCGTCATCTCGTCATAATGCTCCACCAGATTCTGGTGCAGCCAGGTATAGATCTGCTTCGCACGGAACGGCTTCTCGCCCATCTCCTCGAGCAGCTTTTTCAAATCGTTAATTTCTAAATCGCGTAAATTCTTCATTCTTTTCGAAATACCGTAAGATAAAATCCGTCGGATGGCGCACCCGGCAGGAACTTCCGCTCCTTCAGGAGAGTGAAGCCGCCCTTCGCGAGGATATATTCCCGGTTGTCTTCATTTTCTTCCTTCGTCAGTGTGCAGGTAGAGTACAGCAGCTTTCCGCCTGGCTTCACATAGGCACATACCGTATCGAGGATCTCGCGCTGCAGCCTCTGCAGCTCCCGGATGCCCTCAGGGCTCGCGTTGAAGCGGATATCCGGCTTCTTCCCGAGGATACCGAGACCGGAGCACGGGAGGTCGGCGATAACGATATCCGCTGTTCCCTGTCCAGCGGCATCCAGCAGCGTCGGGTCCGGCGTGCGTGCATCGTGCACCTCGGTCGTGATATTCGTAAGCTGCTGCCGTGCGATGTTCTGCTCGATGAGCGCCACCTTCGCTTCCGTGAGGTCTCGCGCATCGACATGACCCGTCCCCTCGAGGAGCGCGGCGATATGACAGCTCTTGCCGCCCGGTGCCGCGCAGACATCGACGACCTGGTCACCTGGCTGCGGATCGGCTTCGATCCCGACCTGCTGTGATGCGACGTCCTGAATCGTGATCTCACCGCGCTGGAAGGCCTCGCTGTGCACGATATCGCCCTCCATCTCCTCACAGTGTCCATCCTGGAAGCGGACGAAGTTCTTCTTTTCCCCCTCGAGGAACCAGGCAAGCATGCGCTCCGTCTCCTCCCGTCCATAAACCTTCTTCAGTGTATCGTACATCCAGAGCGGCACACTGTAGCGGATATAGGCCGGTGTCTTTCCGGTATGGGCGAGGTTCTGGAAGATGATCTCCTTATCCCGGGAAACACTGCGAAGAACGCCATTCACGAAGCCGCTCAGGAAGAAGACCTTGTCCTCCTGGCTCTTCACGAGCTCAACTGCCTCGTTGATGGCCGCACTGTCCGGCACCTTATCCATGTAGAGAATCTGGTAGCTGCCCATGCGGAGCACCGTCCGAACCAGGGGCTCCATGTTTTTCGTATGGGTCTTACTGATCTTGTTCAGGATGAAGTCGATCTGGATCGTATACTCGAGGGTTCCCTCGACGAGTCGTGTCACGAAGGCACGGTCGCGCGGCGTCCAGTCCGGATACGCCGACAGTGCATCACGCAGCACGATATGCGAGAGCTTCTTCTCCTCAAGGATCTTCATAAGGCTAAGTACAGCAATAGACCGCGGCGTCGCTGCGGTCTTTTCTCTCGAAATCTCTGATATTTTCTTCTCCGGCGTCTTCACCGAGCTACGGCCCTGCTGCGGACCTCTCCGCCCTGCGTACGCACCATGCTGTGCATCGCGCCGGCTATGCGATCCATATCCTCCGCGTGCACCGCTCGTATCCTTTGCATCATGCCGGCCACGTGATCCGTGTGATTCACGTGTCTCTCTCGTATCCGCGGTCTTCTTTCCGGTATGCATGAACTTATGCAGAGGGCCCTCTACCCGGGTCTTTCTATTTCGCTGATTTTTATTATCCATGAAACGTTATTCTACAGATTCCTCTCGTTTAGTATACCGTGTTCTGCCACACGATATGTTATCTTTTATCCCGTCGCCGGATGTTGCTCGTCCATTCCGTTTTCGGAGATTCCGATGTCGATTTTCCATCAGTCGTCACTTCGTCGGCTGCCCCTCGTTAAAATCAGCAGTCGAAGAAGCTGCAGCAGAGACGATGCCGCCGCGGCGACATAGGTGAGCGCAGCCGCTGTCAGAACGGCCTTCACACCCGCAAGCTCCTCTTCGGTCAGCACCTGATTCTCGCGCAGCGTCTTCACCGCACGGCGGGAGGCATCGAACTCGACCGGAAGGGTCAAAAGCTGAATCGAGATCGCCACGATGAAGGCGATGATACCGATCTTGATGAGCGGCGACCAGCTGATGAGGATTCCGAAAAAGATCATCGGAATCGAGATCTTCGAAGCGACGGCGCAGGCCGGTGTGATCGTGCGCGTCAGCACCAGCGGTCCGTAGCAGACATGATCCTGGATCGCATGCCCGCACTCATGGGCCGCGACACCGATGGCCGCGATCGAGTGACTGTTGATGGTTGACTCACTCAGGTTCAGAACTTTCTTACTCGGCACATAATTATCCGTCAGATTTCCGGCGATGCCCTGTACGCGGACATTCGTGATGTCGTTCCGGTTCAGGATCAGGCGTGCGGCATCCGCACCAGTGATGCCGGCACGTGCGCCGATCTTTGCATATTTCTGAAAGGTCCGGTTGACATTGGCACTTGCGAGCATCGAGACGATGACGCCGATCAGTACCAGTACATAGGTCGGATCATAAAACATCGGATATCCATAGTAACCGTACATAGTGTTTCCTCCTGACATTTAATATCACGGGGGAGTGCCGCCCGTAGGGCGCGGGGGTCCCCGTGATGCCTTAGTGGCGAACGTGTTCAAAGCTGTGCCTTAGGCACAGCTTCTTTCTATGCCCTACAGTGTACGACATAATCGTGATCAGTGTATGTAAAAAGTCTGAACTTTATCTAAAGAATCAGAAACGATGTCCGCGCAGGAAATCCTCTGCGTTCATGCGCTTCTTGCCCTCGAGCTGCAGCTCCCGGATGCGAAGTGCACCCCGACCACAGCGTACCACCAGCATCTTCTGGTCGGCATATACATGCCCTGCCTTCGTTCCCTCCGGCATCGTCCTGTCCCGCTCCGGCATCATCACGGCCACCTCCGGCAGCGGATACTGCTTACACTCCGCGTCCGTCAGTACGTCGGCATCCCAGAGCTTCAGCTGCTTCCCGCCGAGGAAGCTGTAGGCGGATGGCCATGGATTCAGACCGCGAATCTTCCGCTCGATGACCACCGCATCCTCCGTCCAGTCGATGCGACCGGAGGTCTTCGTAAAAAGACCGACCTTCGTCGCCTGGGATGCATCCTGTGCCACTGGCGTGATGCTGCCGGCCTCGAGACCCTCGAGGGTCTCCACGATCAGCTCCCCGCCGAGCTTCGCCAGCTTATCGAAGAGCGTGCCGCCGGTTTCCTTCTGATCGAGCGGAATCCGCTTCATCATCAGGATATCACCGGTATCGAGGCCCTCATCCATCTGCATGGTCGTGACGCCCGACTCGGCATCGCCGTTCAGCACGGCCCACTGCACCGGCGCCGCACCACGGTACTTCGGAAGCAGCGAGGCGTGCACATTGACACAGCCATACTTCGGAATCTCGAGGATATCCTTCGGCAGGATCTGGCCGAACGCGGTCACCACGATCACATCCGGTGCGAGCGCGCGCATCTCATCCTTCAGCGCCTCATCCTTCCGGATTCGCTCCGGTGTCGCCACAGGTATCCCGTAGCCCTCCGCCGCGATACGCACATCACTCTTCTGCGCCTCGCCATGCCGTCCCTTCGGACGATCCGGCTGCGTAATCACGAGCGGAATCTCATAGCCCGCCTTCACCAGTGCATCGAGTGTCGCCACCGCAAAATCCGGTGTTCCCATAAATATTACTTTCAACTCATACCTCCGTCCCAAGGGTATCTACATCATCATACGTGTGCCAGATCAGTCATGGGGCCCTCCGGGGTCCTGGGTGATCACTCGAAGTCCTCGAGCTCCTCCTCGTCGAGGCTCTCGTAGTTCACGTCCTCGAGCTCTCCCTCGACCTTCGAGGTGTAGAGGATGCCATGCAGGTGGTCGTTCTCATGCGCCATCGCACGTGCGAGCAGCCCCTCACAGTCGAAGGCATACGGCTGCATGTTCGCATCGAGTGCCTCGACATGCACCTTCATCGCTCTCGTGACGATGCCCTGCTTACCCGGTACGGACAGACAGCCCTCGTCACCGGTCTGGGTCTCGTCGCCGATCGGGGTCACCGTCGGATTGATGCAGATATAGCGCTGACCATCACCGATGTCGATGACGAACAGCTGGCGAAGGATGCCGACCTGCGGTGCAGCGAGTCCGACACCGTTCGCCGCATACATGGTTTCAAACATATCGTTGATGAGGTCGACGGTACGATCCGTCACGGCCTTCAGCGGCTTGCACTCCTTTTCCAGAATCGGGTCTCCAATTTCACGAATGGTTCTTAATGCCATAATACTCTCCTAACTACTGTAAATCATAATTCAACAGCACGAGTCCGCGACGGTCGTGCTGACGTACACGTTCGGTAAAACGATCCCGTAACCTGATGATTATATCATGGGACGGGTGTTTGATATAGACGATTTTTCGATAGACATCGTTGATCCGGTAGACCGAGGCCTCGAGCGGTCCGATGAGCTCCGCGCCCTCGGCGCTGCAGTCGAGCCGGAAGCCCTCCGCTGCAGCGGCACTCACCATGGATAGGAAATCCTCATCCTTGCTGGCGAGCTGGATCGTCATGAGGCGCTCCGTCGGCGGATAGCCCATCAGTTTTCGGAAGCGGAACTCCTTCTCATAGAAAGCCTTGTAATCCTGCCGCTTCGACAGTACGATCGCATAGTGGTCCGGCTGATAGGTCTGGATGATGACCGTACCGGCCTGTGCACCACGTCCTGCCCGTCCTGCCGCCTGCGTCAGCAGCTGAAACGTGCGCTCCGAGGCCTTGAAGTCCGGTGCCGAGAGATTGAGATCCGCGGCGATGAGGCCGACGAGGGTCACATCCGGGAAGTCATGTCCCTTGACGATCATCTGGGTACCGATCAGGATGTCGGCCTGGTGCTTCCGGAACTTCTCGAGGATGCGCTCGTGATCCCCCTTCCGCTTCGTCGTATCCGCATCCATACGGAGGACCGACGCCGTCGGGAAGACCTTCTTCACATAGCTCTCAAGCTTCTCCGTACCGAAGCCGAAGGGCGCGAGGTAGGGGCTGCCGCAACTCGGACAAAGTTTCATGAGCCGTGTCTGATAGCCGCAGTAGTGGCAGCGCAGCGAACCATCCCGGTGCAGGGTCAGGGTGATATCGCAGTGCGGGCACTTCAGCGCCTCACCGCAGCTCCGGCAGGACACGAAATTCGAGTAGCCGCGCCGGTTCATGAAGAGCATGATCTGCTCCTTCTTCTCGAGCTTCTCCTGCATGAGTGTATAGAGCCGCTCCGAGAGGATGCTCCGGTTTCCCTTCGCCAGCTCCTCACGGAGGTCGATGATCTCGGTCTCCGCCAGCTGTGCGCCGGCATGGGCCCGCTCCGGCAGCTCAAGCAGCTGCACCTCGCCCCGGAGGGCGGCACTGTACATCGTAAGCGACGGCGTCGCGGAGCCATAAAGCACAGGACAACCCGCGAGACGTGCCCGCTCATACGCGACATCCCGTGTCTCGTAACGGGGTGCCGTCTCCGACTTGTACGCCGTCTCATGCTCCTCGTCCATGATGATGAGACCGAGCCGCGCGAACGGCGCAAACACCGCGGAGCGTGGGCCGATAAGGACATTGACCTCGCCCCGCTCGCACTTCGTATACTGCTCGAAGCGCTCGCCGATGCTCATCCGGGAGTTGAGAATCGCGACCCGGCCCTGAAAGCGGGTCGATACACGCCGCACCGTCTGGTAGGTGAGCGAGATTTCCGGAATCAGCAGGATCACCTGATCCCCACGCCGGATGACCTCCTCCATGATATGGAGGTAGACCTCGGTCTTTCCGGAGCCCGTGATACCGTGCAGCAAGTAGCGCGGCACGGTATGTCCATCCGCCGGAGCTGCTTCGCCCGCTGCCTTCGCTTCGGCCAATGCAGGCGTCCCGGATATCTCCGTCGCCGATACCTCCATGTCTCTCGGAACGGCTGTGGTCAGTGAAGCCGGACGCTTCGCTACACAGGCCTGGTACCCCGCGATGACCGCTTCCGCAGATCGCGCCTGTGCCGGATTCAGATCGTGGTACTCATCCTGTTCATTCTGATACATGCGGATCGGATCGATGCGGCGGGCGTTCTTTCGTACGGTCCGGCGCACCGGCAGCACCGTCTTCAGGCACTGGTTCATCGTTGTCCCGTATTCAGTCGACATCCAGGCGGCGAGGTGGATGAGCTGCTCCTGTACGGAGATGGCATCCGGGATCACCGCGGCGATGTCCTTCACCTTCGACGGATCATAGTCGAAGGTTTCCCGAAGACCGACGACGTAGCCGGTTTTCTCCGCATTGGATGCACCAAAGGGGATCGTGACACGATCCCCCACGTGAAGGTCCATGCCCTCCGGAATATGATAGGTATAAGCACGGTCCAGTGCTTCATTTGTGATATCAATGATGATTTCTGCGTACATCAGCACTGTTCCTGTTTGAAGTCACGCACGATCTCCGACAGCTTCATGCTGTTCGAGCCCTTGAAGAGGATGACATCCCCGCTGCAGGCGATGGCGTGAAGGGTGTTGCGGAGCTCCTCGAGATCCGTGAAATACTCGATCGTCGGCATACTGCACGCGGCTTCATCCCCGATCGGCTTATGCGGCTCGGCGACCGCGTTCCGTATGCCCTCGCCGATGGCGACGGCGCGCTCTCCATACAGGAAGACCGCATCGATCGGCAGGGTCGCGAGGTAGCTTCCGACCTCGCGGTGGTAGTCCAGCGTCTTTTCACCGAGCTCGAGCATATCGGCGAGCACCGCGATGTGACGTTTTCCCTCGAGGGAGGCGAGGGCCTCAAGTCCTGCCTTCATAGATGCCGGGGAAGCGTTATAGGCATCATCGATGATGAGGACGCCCTCCTTCGTACGGAAGGTCGCCCCGCGGCCGGCGAGTCCCGAGAAGTTCTCGAGTGCACGCCGTGCGGCTGCCTCATCGACACCGAGCGCCATCGCGATATGCATCGCGGCCGAGGCATTCTGGAGCATATGGCTGCCCTTCACCATAAGATGAAGATCATAATCCTTCATTTCATAGCTGCGAAGCTCGATCGTCTGCGCCGTCGCGATACCGAAGGCATGAATTTCATCGAGCGTGACCTTCGAAAGGATCGCGTCGTCCATGTTGAGATAGAGAGCGCCGTCCTCCCGCATGCCGTCGAGGATATGCAGCTTCTCCCTCAGGATGTTTTCCTGGGTCTTCAGCTGTTCGATGTGCGCGATGCCGATGTTTGTCATGACGGCCATATCGACACAGGCGATCTGCGCGATCCTGGTCATCTCTCCAGGCTCGGACATGCCGAGCTCGATGACCGCTGCTTCCGCGCCGGAGCGGGCCATCTGGAACATGGTGATCGGTACGCCCACCTGGGAATTCGCATTGCCCGCCGTCTGAAAGACCTTCTTTCCGGCCGCGATCGCGGTCGCGATCATGCTGCGGGTCGTGGTCTTGCCGACCGATCCGGTGACACCGATGACGGTCCCGTGGAACTTCTTCCGCTCCATGTAGCCGATCTCCTGCAGCGCCTTCGTCGTATCCGGGACCTGATAGAAGCGAACGTCCGGATGCTGCGCCTGCATCGCCTCGATCGGACGGGAGCTCAGCACCGCGACCGCGCCGTTCGCGATGGCCATATCGATATAATCATGTCCGTCGCTGTGCTCACCGATGATCGGTACGAAGAGGGCATGCTGCATTTTCTTACGTGAATCGAGCACGATCTCCTCGATGCCCTCGTCACTGAATCCGAAACTGATATCCGCTGTATTCATACTGTTCTCCATCAAAGCTTATACTTCGCTGCTGTCTCGAGGATGACCTCCCGGTCGAGGAAGTGGGTGCGTACGCCCTTCACCTCCTGGTAGTCCTCATGTCCCTTTCCGATCACGGCGATCATGTCGCCCTTCTCAGCGTGGGTCATCGCATATTCGATGGCCTCACGGCGATCCGGAATCTCGACATAGTGTCCGCCGGCCGGGACGAGGGTGGACTTGATATCCGCGATGATGTCCGTCGTCTCCTCATCACGGGAATTATCCGCTGTGAGAATGCTGAGATCCGCGAACTCGGCCGCTGCCTTCCCCATGCCGTAGCGACGGTCCTTCGCACGGTTGCCACCGCAGCCGAAGACCACGACGAGGCGCTTCGGCTGAAGCTCCCGCAGGGTACTGAGCAGATTTTCCATCGCCATCTCGTTATGTGCATAGTCGACGAGCACCGACATCGTATCGTTCTTAAAGACGATCTGGGTACGTCCATCGACATGCACGCGCCGGAAGGCGCTCATGATTGCACGATGCGGGACCCCGATCAGCGACAGAACGGAAATCGCGGCCATCGCATTGTAGACATTGTACTTCCCAGGCAGATCCATCTGGATCTCGAGTTCCGTGTGACCACTCACATCGAAGCTGATCCCGACGAAGTCCGGACGGTTCACATGTTCGATGTTGTCGGCCATGAAGTCAGCCGCGCGGTCGATTGCATAGGTGAACATCTTGCACGGCGCACCGGCGAGGAGCTCATCCGCATAATCTGCATCGAGGTTGATGATACCGACACGAGACTGCTTGAAGATGCAGCTCTTGTAGTACTTGTACTCCTCGAAATCCGCGTGCTCGTTCGGTCCGATGTGATCCGGTTCGATGTTCGTGAAGATGCCATAGTCAAAGGTGATGGCGTCGACACGATGGAGCTTGAAGGCCTGGCTGGAGGCCTCCATCACGACATAATCACAGCCCTCATCCCGCATCATGCGGAAGTAGTGCTGGAGGTCATAGGACTCCGGGGTCGTGTTCTTCGTCGGAAGATGATGCCCGCAGTACTCGACGCCGGTCGTACCGATGCAGCCAACCTTCTCGCCGGCGTCCTCGAGGATCTGCTGGATCATGTGGGCGGTGGTCGTCTTGCCCTTCGTTCCGGTGATGGCGATGACCGTCATCTCCCGACTCGGATGATCGAAGCGTGCCGCACTGAGCGCCGCGAGGGACGCCCGCGCATTCTCAACACGGATGATCGCAACCTCCGCTGGCACAGTCTCGAGCTCAAGACCAAACTCTGCAGGGTCTTCCTCGATCACGATGGCCTGACAGCCCTGCGCGATGACCGTCGGGATGAAGCGATGCGCATCGACATTCGCGCCCCTCATCGCATTAAAGACGGTTCCCTGCACTGCCTTTCTCGAATCAAACACGACCTCCCGGACCTCCGGCACCGAAGCGTCACCATGGACGGTCTCATACTTTATGTCACTCAGCCAGTCTACAAACTTCGCCATAATTTTTCTCTTTTCGTCTTAAAAGTAGATCGGCCCTCCAGGGATCCCAGAGGGCCACAACAGAGATCATCAGAAAAGTCCGGTGATCTTTCCGTCCTTTACATCGATGCCGAACGCCGCCGGCTTCTTCGGAAGACCCGGCATGGTCATGATGTCACCGGTGAGGCAGACCACGAAGCCGGCACCCGCCGATACATAGGCATCACGAACCGTGATACGGAAGCCGGTCGGACGGCCGAGCTTCTTCGCATCATCGCTCAGACTGTACTGCGTCTTCGCCATGCAGACCGGAACCTGGCCGAAGCCGAGCTCGGTGAGCTTATCGAGGGCCTTCCGTGCCTTCGGCTCGTAGTTTACGCCATCCGCGCCGTAGATCTTCGTCGCGACGGCTTCGATCTTCTGATAGAGATTATCGCCTGGCTTCTGCACCGGCGTGAAGTGCGCCTCCTTCTTCTCGAGGGTCTCCAGCAGGGTCTTCGCCAGCTCGACACCGCCCTTTCCGCCTTCCCCATGTACCTTAGAGAGTGCAAACTCTGCACCACGTTCACGGCAGAAGTTCTCGACGAACTGAAGCTCCGCCTCAGTATCCGTCGCGAACTGATTGATGGCCACCACGACCGGAATACCATAGGTCTGCAGATTCTCGATATGCTTCTCGAGGTTCACGATGCCCTTTGCGAGTGCATCGAGGTTCTCTGCAGCGAGCTCGGTCTTCGGCACACCACCGTTGTACTTCAGTGCACGTACGGTTGCAACGAGCACCGCCGCATCCGGCTGGAAGCCGGCCATCTGGCACTTGATGTCGAAGAACTTCTCGGCACCGAGATCGGCACCGAAGCCTGCCTCCGTCACGGCGATGTCACCGAGCTTCAGTGCGAAGCGGGTCGCCTGTACGGAGTTACAGCCATGGGCGATGTTTGCGAACGGGCCACCATGCACGAGCGCCATGTTATGCTCGAGGGTCTGGATGATGTTCGGCTTGATGGCATCCTTCAGCAGTGCTGCCATGGAGCCGACCGCCTGCAGATCCGCTGCGGTCACCGGCTTGCCATCGACATCGTATGCCACGATGATGCGGGCGAGACGCTTCTTGAGATCCTCCATATCGTCTGCGAGGCAGAGGATCGCCATGATCTCGGACGCCACGGTGATGACGAAATGATCCTCACGTACGACACCGTCAGCCTTTCCGCCGAGGCCGATCACGATGTTTCGGAGCTGACGATCGTTCATATCGACGCAGCGCTTCCAGTTGATGGCCTTCAGGTCGATACGAAGCTCGTTGCCCTGCTTGATGTGGTTATCGAGGAGTGCGGCGAGCAGGTTGTTTGCGCTCGTGATGGCGTGGAAGTCACCGGTGAAATGAAGGTTCAGATCCTCCATCGGGACGACCTGTGCATATCCGCCGCCGGCCGCGCCACCCTTGATGCCGAAGCACGGTCCGAGGGACGGCTCACGCAGTGCGACCACGGTCTTCTTTCCAAGCAGGTTCAGTGCATCGGCGAGACCGATCGATGTCGTGGTTTTTCCCTCACCGGCCGGTGTCGGATTGATCGCGGTGACCAGAACGAGCTTTCCGTTCGGACGATCCTTGATCTTATCCCAGAGATCGTCGCTCAGCTTCGCCTTGTACTTTCCGTACTGCTCGAGTTCATCCGCCTCGATACCATACGCAGCCGCTACGTCTGTGATGCGATTCATCGTAGATTCCTGTGCAATCTCAATATCAGACTTCATCTCTTACCTCTTTCTCTCATAGCTTGTCAGTGTCTATATTTCGAGGGGCGAACCCCTGAAAATCAACCGTTCGAAATCAGCTCGTCGAACTCGGCGAGCGTCATGATGATCTTCCGTGGCTTCGTGCCCTCCTCCGGACCGACCACGCCGGCGTCGGCGAGCTGGTCCATGATGCGGGCCGCACGGTTAAAGCCGATGCGGAACTTTCGCTGGAGCATACCGATCGAGGCCTTCTCGGTCTCGATGATCAGCTGGCCGGCCTCGACGAAAAGCTCGTCCTGGTTTCCGGCACCGCCGATACTGCCCTCGCCGCCACCGCCGGCCTGTACCTGCTGCTGTATGCGTTCACTGTACTCGACCTCGCCCATCTCCTGCTTGATGAAATCGACGACATCGGATACCTCCTGATCGGAGACGAAAGCACCCTGCACACGCACCGGCTTCGGGATGCCCTGCGGGAAGAAGAGCATATCGCCCTTTCCGAGCAGCTTCTCGGCACCGTTCATGTCGATGATGGTACGGCTATCTGTACCGGACGAGACGGCGAAGGCGATACGGCTCGGAACATTGGCCTTAATAAGACCTGTGATGACATCCACCGTCGGACGCTGCGTCGCGATGACGAGGTGCATGCCGGCGGCACGTGCAAGCTGTGCGATACGGCAGATGGCATCCTCGACCTCCTGGCTCGACACCATCATAAGGTCGGCGAGCTCATCGATGATGATAACGATCTGCGGCAGCTTCTCCGGCTTCTGATCCTCCGGGATCTCCGGATCATTGCGCACGGCCATGATTTTCTCGTTGTAACCCTTGAGATCACGGGAGCCGCTCTCAGCGAACTTCTTATAGCGATCCGTCATCTCAGCGACCGCCCAGTTCAGCGCGGAGGCTGCCTTCTTCGGATCGGTCACGACCGGAATCAGCAGGTGTGGGATGCCGTTGTAGACGGAGAGCTCCACGACCTTCGGATCGACCATGATCATGCGGACATCCTCCGGCTTATACTTGAAGAGGAGGGACATGATCAGGGTGTTGATGCAGACCGACTTACCGGAGCCGGTGGCACCCGCGATGAGCAGATGCGGCATCTTCGCGATGTCGGTGACGATGGTCTTTCCCGCGATGTCCTTACCGACACCGAAGGCGAGCTTCGCCTTCGCTCCCTGGAACTCGGAACTGCCGAGCACATCCCCGAGATAAACGGTCGCACCATGCTTGTTCGGCACCTCGATGCCGACCGCCGACTTGCCCGGGATCGGCGCCTCGATACGGATATCCGCCGCAGCGAGACGCATCTTGATATCGTTTGTGAGCGACACGATCTTCGACACCTTCACACCGATCTCCGGCTGCAGCTCATAGCGCGTGACGGCCGGGCCGATCGAGATGTTCGTGATCGTGACATTGACACCAAAGCTCTTCAGGGTTTCCTGGAGCGTCAGCGCGTTCTGGCGGATCTCCTCTCGCGTATCGAAGTCCTGGCGTGCCGGCTTCTGCAGGAGGCTGAGCGGCGGGATCACGTACGGCTTCTGAGGCTTCTTTTTCTCGAGGATCTCCTGCTGGACCTTCGCATTATCCGCATCCGTCGGTGTATTTTCCTTCTTCTCACGCTCGAGCTGTGACTCGATTTTCTTTTTGATCGGCTCGACATCCGCGTCGATCACCTGACCGTTCGAGGCCACGATGTGCCGTGTTCCCTGCTCCATATCACCGCGGCCGATGGTGGCCACGCCGTTACGACCGACGCTCACCTCATCATCCCCCGCATAGGCCGCGGCCAACTCTGTATCATCGCTGTCCGCGAGCGGGTGCAGCTCTGCATCGACCGCAGCCTCAGCTCCTGTAAGCAGTGCGTCGTCCGCTGTATGAGCGTCCGCATCCGCCGGGATCCGTATATCCTTCGCATACTGGTCGGACATCTCCTCTGCGTGTCGGGCAGTTGCATCTGCCCCCTCGTCCACGTAGCTGTCCATGAGGTTCTGCTCATCCCACAGGCTGCCGCTGATCGGAAAATCTTCATCGAGGGACTGCACCTGCATATCCGCCGGTTTCGCTGCCGGCGACGGAGCGACCGTCGTCGCTGTGCTCGCCCCGGTCCGAATCGGGATGACCGTCTCCACGCTGTCCGCGGCCGTCACTGCACGCGCAGCGGCGCCTGCCGCAGCCGGGATTGCGACGCTGTCCGGCATCGTCGCACGGTCGTCCCGTGTCACCGGGGTATGGCGGACGTTCAGCGGCAGCTCGACGCTGTTCGCTGCATTTTCATCCGGACCGAGGATCGCCCCCATGCCGCTGATCGTCGGCTCGGCGTTCAGCTTCGGCTCAGCCGAGGCCGGCTGCTTCACATCGGCACCCGCCCCGAGGGCTGCCTCATAGGCGGCCGTATCGTCGAGTGCCGGGATCGTAAACGGATCCTCCGGCACCGCTGTCTGCCGGGCGGTGGTCTGATCGACAGCATTGGCCTCCGCAGACGCCGTCGCCCCTGCACTCATCTCGGAAAGGGACTGATGTGCAGAAAGATCGATCGCCTGCATATCGACACCGGCCCGACGCGCACGCAGCTCCTCCTCCCGGGCGAGACGACGCTCCTCCCTGTGGAGACGTGCAGACTCCGCCACCTGCGAGAAGTCCTCCCGCGCACGATCACGGGCGTGAGAAGCGGCACGTGCGGAATGCTTCGCGATGATACGTGCGAGCGGCTTTCCGGTGGTATAGATGAGGCACACGAAGCTGGCCACGATGAGAATCAGGGCCGCGCCGACCGTGCCGGCAATCGTGTGCAGCACCATCGCGAGGGCACCACCGACGATACCGCCACCGATGCCGAGCTCTGCGCCCTCACTGTAAAAGTCCATCAGGGTCATGTCCTGCACGCCACCCGCGGTGAACAGCTGGAGAAGCGCCGACAGGAACACCAGCATAAACAGCGCCGAGCTCATCCGGAGCGTCGCATGCGGATTATCGATGTTCGAAAGGATGAAGGCCACCACGAAGCTCAGCACGATCGGAAAGAGATAGCCGACCACGCCGAAAAGTCCGAGCTGCACAGCCTTCAGTGCTGCGCCGATCGGACCACAGAGACCCAGATTCGACAGAAACAGAAAAAGCGAGACGGCGAAGGTGATGATGATCGCTGCCTCGTCCCCCATCAAGGGTGCATCATACTCCTGTGCCTTACTGCTGGAGCGCGCCCTGGTATTTGCTGTCGTCTTCGGTTTATTCTTGCTGCCCTTCGGTCTACCCATATCACCTCACCTGGTCGTAATATCTGAATGTAACTTTAGTATTATACTCCAAAACTCCAGCAAAATCTATATCTAAAACAGGCGTTTGTGTCTATATAGATACTTGTGTGTGACATTTCAAAGCAGCGCTTCCTTGAACGCAGACGGATTAAAGTGATAATAATGCGACGGTCGACCCTGACGCGGTGTTTTCGTGTCCGGTGCGGTATCGCGGAAGCGGATCATATCGAGATCGTAGAGCTTCGCGAGGATACGGCTCGCGGAACGCATCGTGATGCCGAGCTTCTCGGAGAGTGCATGGGAGCTGATCAGCTGCGCCTCATCCTGCTCGAAGATACTGATCAGCTTCAGGATATTGGTCTCGTTGATACCGTTCTCTCTTGCAAAAGCAAGTGCCTTTTCATTCGAGTAGTTGTACATCAGCTGATTATCCGCACTGAGCGGTCCGGTGATTTTATCATCCTCGTCCATGAAGAAGGCATCATTGCGGCCATAACGATCCGCCTCCATGAGGGCGTGCTCCGCGAAGTAACGTGAGCGCTCATAGGACGGACTGACACCGGCACCGAGGCGGAACGGGAAGTTCAGCTCCTTCTTCAGGATCAGCAGCAGTGTACGGATCGTATCGAGCTGTGGCGAACCGGACGGGACCTGCACATGGATCTCGAACTGGTTAAAGCCCTGGGAGATACGGAAGTGCAGATGATTCGCCTTCCGGTAGTCCGCCAGCAGCTTGTAGACCGTCGCCTCACGGTACTCCTGCTCCTCCTGCTCGACATCCTCGTCAAACGGCAGACGCATCAAGATGCTGAGCTCATCCTTCAGATTGATCGAGTCCAGACGGAGCTCGTTCAGTGCGGAGCGGATCGACTTCACGATCATATCCTCCGAAGGGAATACGGCGACATACGGGATATGCAGCTCATCGAGTCGGGTCAGGTTATTGATGGACCGGGACAGGATCAGATCGATCTTTCCTTCATCCCAGAGCTTCTTCGCATACGCGGTGATATGCCGGTAGTCGTAGTGCGTGTCCTCAAAAAAGTACGGACAGTTCTCCTTCTTTACATACTGCGGCACTTCCATATAGTTGTTCGTCGTCGTCAGGAAATCACAGAATACACGATTCAGCTTCGTCTCCGGATGGTCGATCTGAAACTGCAGCAGGATCGACAGCACATCGATCGGCTCATAGGCCGTGAAGGTGCATGGGATGCGGTTATCCGGAAACTTGTTCTTGATATAGTGATAGCCCAGCTCGCCGGAGAAGAAAATGACATCACACTTCCCCTTCACATCCTGATAGATAGCATCGATATCACTCATCTTCCGATAAATATACTGAAAAAACTGACAGCCGAAATCATGCTCTGCGATGACCTTCTCTACAGGCTCCAGTGAATGATCCGGGCTTACAATTGCAACATTAATCATAAATCTGCTCCATACTCTTCGACCGCGCGTACATCCGATGCATCCTTCATGACACGGATACCTTTGACCGCTCAGCGGATGATTCAACGGATGCATACGCTGAGCTTCGTTTGCGCGATACTGCAAATTAAGACTTGCGTCTTTTATGCGGAGATTAGCACTGCATATCACGAAAGTCAATCAAAAAGAGGACTGCCCTGAAAGCAATCCTCTTTTGTCGTAAGCGTTCAGCCAGGGGGGCCCTGGAGGGGGCGACATAGCTGAACACTTACGATCTCATCGTATATTTCGTTTTATTCAGTTCTTTCCTTCCCGAAGAAGAACACCGTCAGGGTTCCTGGGCCGGTATGGCACCCGATGGTCGGGCCGATCGGATAGATTCTGATTTTTCCCTTCAAGTGCTCGAAACGGGACTCGATCATCTCCCGTAGCTTCTCGGCATCCTCCTCGCACTCGGAATTTCCGACGAAGCAGGTATCGCTGTACTGAAGTCCGTTCTCCGCAAGCTCCTCCATCTTCTCTTCGAGCCGTGCGATAGCCTTCCGCTTTCCACGAAGCTTTTCCTTCACCTTGAGGGTTCCATCCTGCACGAGCTCGATCAGCGGACAGATATTAAGGATCGTACCGATCGCACCGGAGGCCTTCGATACACGGCCGCCCATGATGAGGAACTTAAGGTTCGTCGTCAGTACCAGGTGCTGAACTTTATGCTTCTCCGTCTCTGCGTAGTCACGAAGTGCGTCGATGTCCATCCCCTCATCCCGTAAATCGCAGAGCTTATCCATGAGCAGTCCGTAGCCGGAGGATGCGCAGAGGGAATCCACGATGTAGATTTTCCGCTCCGGGAACTCATCCCGCAGATCTTCGGCCGCGATACGTGCAGAGTTGAGTGTGCCGGAAATACCGCTTGAAAGCGTGACATGCAGGATATCCTTTCCTGCCTCGAGGTACGGGCGGAAGCGCTCGATGTACTCCTCGACATTGACCTGTGAGGTCTGCGAACGTTCACCGGCCACCATACGGCGATATACCTCGGACGAGGAAATCGAGTGTCCGAAATCATCGAGGTACTCATCGTCTCCGACACGAAGGTGGAAGTAGCAGACATTGACCTCGCGCTCCTGGTACCAGGACTCCGGCATATCCGCCGTTGAACAACAGCTGAGTATATAAGAATGCATAGTATGATCACTCCTTTTGAAACATTGAGCCTATCATACACCAGCATGCACATAGTTTCAATAACTACTTGTAAAATGCTTCATAACCCTGTTGCATGTTAGTTAAAACAAGTTTCTTTCTACTGCGAAGAAGGATGGCGTACTGAGGCAGCAAATGATATCAGTGGCCCGGAGGGCAGTCTTCTGTAACCATACGAAGAGACTGTGTTACAGAAGACTGCCCTCCGGGCCACGGACATCATTGTTTCATCGGATCCACTTCTGTGAGAAGTGTGTATCGAAGAAGCTGATGAACGGACCGAGGCCGAAGGCGCAGATCAGGGTGCCGAGGCCGATGAGACCGCCGAGCAGGAAGGTGATGAGCGCGGTCAGGGCGTCCGTGAAGACGCGGCAGCCGAAGTACGGAAACGGAGTATGGTCGGCGAGACCGATCGCGAGATAATCGTACGGGGCGATGCCGAGGTTCGCGGTCTGGTACATTGAAACACCGATGGAGGTGATCACGACACCGAGAATCACGAAGATCAGCTGTACCGGAAAGGACGACGCCACGCCGAAGATCTGTTCGATGTGCTGATAAAAGAATGTCACGATGTAGCCGATGGTCACCCAGTTAAAGAAGGTGCCGAGGCCGATGTATTTCCTGCCCCAGAGGATCTCGACGACGAAAAAGAGCGTGTTCGCCATCAGATTCATGGTGCCGAGGGAGATCCCGAGGAGCTCCGATGTCCGGAGGTTAAGCGCCGTGATGGAGTCATTGCCCAGCCCCGACTGCTTGAAGAAGGCGATGCCGAGGGAAATCACGACACAGCCGAGGAGCATGCCGGCGATGCGGCTTGCACTGATCTTGTTATTCTGCATAGATGTTTCTTCTCCTCTAAAAGTTTATAAAAATTTAATGGGGTCAGACCCCCTTACGAAATTCTTAAGATGGGGCGCAGAGTCAGTCGCCGATGACGTTTCGGATGGCCACCGGGGTCCGGTAGTTCCAGCGGTAGATGCGGATACCGGAGCGGGTGGAGGCGGCATTTACCACCTGGCCGTTTCCGATGTACATGCCGACATGGTTGATCGTACCACTGCGATTTGCGTAGAAAATGAGGTCGCCCGGGCGCATATTCGCACTCGTCACCTTCGATCCTGTTCTCGCCTGATCACGCGATACACGCGGGATCGAGATGCCGAAGTTCTTCAGTACCGACTGTGTGAAGCCGGAGCAATCACAGCCATGGGTGAGCGAAGTGCCGCCCCAGACATAGCGGTTGCCGACGAACTGGCAGGCGAAGTTGACGATCTTGTTCCGGAAGGCCATGGCCGCGTTCGCTGCCTCGACCGCCGGGTAATACTCGATGGCCTCCTGCAGCGCGTACTGAACGGTGACGTTATGGTCGCGCGTCGAGACGAACGCACCCTGATCTTCACCGTCATCATCACCGGCATCGAGCTCGAGCTGTACCCAGCCGTCGAGCTGGTTCAGTACGTTATAGCGCTGTCCGGAGGTGACCGCCGTCCAGGCCTTCGAGTCGGTCGAGGCCTCTGAGCGGACATTCAGCGACTCCGTGTTGACGATGGCCATGACCTGCGCGTGCTGCACGGCGAGATTCTGCGCCGTATCGCCCGTCGCGATGAGGTCCTTCCGCACATAGCCGGTGACTGATCCGGACTTGATCTTATACCAGCCGTTCTCCTCGCCGAGGATGTTACAACCGGCATAACCCGGGAACTTGCCGACGATGTTGTTGATGCCGTCCTCCTTCGGTGAAGAGCGGACGTTGATGTAGTCACTCGCGAGGGATACGCCGAGATTATCGTACATATTGAGCACCTTCGCCTTCAGGTTCAGGGTGCGGGCCTCATCGAGACCGTAGTCGATCTTCACATACTGAGGGTCCGCCGACATATAGCATGTATCGATGGTGTCGATGTTGTCCGGCGCGATCTTGATCCAGCCCTGTCCCGAACGCTCGAGCACCTCATATTTCTCACCCTTCGCCGCCGAGCCGACCGTATTGCCATCCTCGATGACCGGCCCCGAACGCATCCTGAGATGATCGGTGATGACGGTCGCGCGCACGCGGATCAGCTCCGGCACCATCGCGACGGCTTCCTCGCCGGTCACGAGATAGCGCTTCGACATATAGCCATCCATCCCGCCGGACTCGACATGTGCCCAGCCCTCGGCGCCCTCCGGATCCATCTCGACGATGTTCACCGCGGCACCGTTCGTAAGCTCCCCCATGATGTTCGTGAGATCGTTCTGGCTCGGTGCCGAACGGAAGTTGATGTAGCTGTCGCACTTCACGATGCCGAGGTTCGCATACTGCTGAAGCACCCGCTGCAGCGTATCCGCCTGTATCTGATCGGTGAGACGCTGAATCTGCGATTCCGTCGAAATCGTCTCCGGGACCGCCGTACACTCACTTTCCGAGCTCAGCACCTGCTCTTCCACGACGGCCTCCTGCTTCCCGCCGCGCACCAGTACGCGGATCAGGAGGCCCATGATCAGGACACAGAAAACGAGCGCCGAAATCAGAATGATCCTCTGCTTCGCCTCATTTCCCATACCCTGTTTCTTTCTGCTTCTTCCAGGCTTTCCCATAAAAATGCCCCTATTCTATATACTCAAAATCACGAGCATTATAGCATAGGGGGCCTGTATTTACATTATTTTTTTATATCATCGTGCAAGCATCATACGGTCGTTCGCGAAGGTTCCGCCGGAGGCCTCCTCGAACTTCTGGAGCAGATCCTCGACGGTGAGCTTTTTCTTCTCTTCCCCGGCGACATCATAGATGATCCTTCCGTTATCCATCATGATGAGGCGGTTTCCGATGCGGATCGCGTCATTCATGTTGTGGGTGACCATGAGGGCCGTCAGATGATTCTCCCCGACGATTTCCTCGGTGAGGGCCAGGACCTTCGAGGCGGTCTTCGGATCGAGGGCCGCGGTATGCTCGTCAAGCAGAAGCAGATGCGGACGCTTGAGCGTCGCCATCAGCAGGGTCAGGGCCTGCCGCTGACCACCGGACAGGAGGCCGACCTTACTGGTCATACGACTCTGGAGGCCGAGGCCGAGACGCTCGAGCGCATCCTTATAGAACTCACGCTCCTTCTGGGTAACCGCCCAACGGAGTCGTCTGCGCTCCCCTCTGCGGAAGGCGAGCGCCATATTCTCCTCGATCTGCATGTCGGCGGCCGTGCCCTTCATCGGATCCTGGAATACACGTCCGATATACTTCGCGCGCTTGCACTCCGGCTGCTTCGTGATGTTCTCACCATCGATCTCGATGATGCCGGAATCGACCGGATAGGCACCGGCGATCATATTGAGAAGGGTCGACTTGCCGGCCCCGTTACCGCCGATGATGGTCACGAAATCACCATCGTTCAGGGTCAGGTTGATGCCACGCAGTGCCTTCTTTTCATTGACGGTTCCCTTGTTAAAGGTCTTTCGTACGTTCTTGATCACTAACATCGCTTATGTCTCCTTCTGCTCGAGTACATCCGTCGCTTCCTCATCCTCGGATACACGCTCACGATAGCTCTTCGCTGCACGGTACTTCTGCATCGCGACCGGGATACAGAGGGCGAGGGCGACGATAACCGCCGACAGAAGCTTCATGTCGTTCGCCTTCATACCGAGACGGAGCACGACGGCACGGATGACGAAGTAAATGACGCAGCCGATGACCGCCGAGCTTAAACGCAGTGCAAAATTACGTGCACGTGCGAAAATGACTTCACCGATGACGATGGACGCGAGGCCGATGACGATCGCACCGGTGCCCATACCGACATCCGCATACTTCGTGGACTGGCAGACGAGGGCGCCGGACAGGCCGCAGAGGACGTTCGCGATGACGAGGCCGAGCAGCTTTGCATGGTTCGTATCTACGCCGAGGGCCCGGATCATATCCTCGTTGTTACCCGTTGCACGCAGTGACGCACCGAGCTCGGTACCGAAAAACCAGTAGAGAATGGCGATCAGTGCGATCGCGACGATGAGTCCGACGATCAGCGTCGCCTGCGACTGGGTGATGCCGAGCTTATCCACCCAGAAGGTGATGTCGGACGCGATCTTATTAACCGACTGATTCGACTTATCCGACATGATCCGGAGATTGATGGACCAGAGCGAGATCTGGGTCAGGATTCCAGCGAGGATCGCCGGAATACCGAAGAAGGTATGTAAAACACCGGTCACCGCACCTGCCACGCCACCTGCCAGTGCACCGCAGATCAGTGCGAGGGTCGGATCGAGTCCCGCGAGCATCATCGTCGCGCACACACAGCCACCCAGTGCGAAGGCACCGTCCGTCGTCATATCGGCGATATTTAAAAGCTTAAAGGTGATATAGACGCCGAGCACCATCATCGACCAGATGAGTCCCTGTGAAACCGCGCCCAGCATGGATGCAAGTAAACCGTTCATGAGGTTTCCTCCTGTAATAAAAAACGACTTACTTCTTAACAGAAGAAACATCGATGCCGAGTGTATCAGCGGTCTCCTGATTGACCGCAGTGGTGCACTTATCCGCGCTCAGGTAGCCGATCGGGATATCACCCGGGTTCTTGCCATCCTTCAGGATTTCCACGGCCTGCTCACCAGCCATGTAGCCGAGCTGGTAATAGTCGATGCCATAGGTTGCGAGGCCGCCTTCATTAACCATGTTCTCCTCACCGCAGATGACCGGAATCTTGTTGTCGGTTGCGACCGAAGCGACGGTCGCCATGCCGGCAGCGATGGTGTTGTCGGTCGGTGCGTAGATGGCGTCGACCTTACCGATCATGGACTCTACGACGGTCTGGATCTCGTTGGAGCTGGAAACAGTGTAGTCCGCATGTGCGAGGCCGGCCTTATCGCAGGCATCTCTCGCCATCTGTGCCTGGATCTCGGAGTTCGACTCGGCGGTACAGAAGAGGATGCCGACGGTCTTTGCATCCGGAAGGAGCTTCTGGAGAAGATCGATCTGCTCCGCAACCGGAGTCAGATCAGAGGTACCGGTGACATTTCCGCCGGGCGCATCATTCGATGCCACGAGGCCGGACTCAGCCGGATCGGTGACGGCGGAAAGAACGATCGGGATGGTGGTCGTCGCTGCGGAAGCGGCCTGCGCTGCCGGCGTTGCAATCGCGTAGATGAGGTCATCGCCATCATTTACGAACTTCTCAGAGATGGTCTGGCAGGCAGACTGCTCGCCGGAGGCGTTCTGCTGATCGATTTCGTAGGAAATACCCGAATCATCGAGTGCCTTTACGAAGCCCTCGTTTGCCTTATCGAGCGCAGCATGCTGTACGAGCTGGAGTACGCCGATCTTATAGGTCTTGCCGTCGCTCGCCTCGGCTGCCGCTGCGGTCGTCGCATCGGTCTCTGCTGCGGCTGCCGTCGTCTCTGCTGCTGCCGCGGTCGTCGCGGTCGGTGTGGAGCTGGAGCCACAGGCACTTAAGGAAGCCACAGCCATCATCGCGGCCATGGAAATCGCTGTAAATCTGTTCATCTTTTTCATAATGCATCTCCTCTTTCTTGTCCGCTTTTACCCTTTAAAGCCTTAGAAGCTTTAACACTTTAAAGCGGATTAGTTATGAGTGTATTATAGCGCGTATTTTTCCAAATGCAAGGATGAATTATAGAAAAGGTGCAGGTAATCACCTGCGTTTATATCTGCTATAGCTCTGATCGTTTGACCGCCCGGCTCAAAACATGAATAAAAGCCGCAGCATCTGCCACGGCTTTCGTTTTAAAGTCACTCCTGATTTCAGAAGTTTTCGTTTCAGAATCTTTATTAGAATGTGACGACATCATCGATTGGGCCGGTCCGGACGATGGACTCGAGCTCCAGCACAGGGCCCTCGCCGCTGTACTCCTCCCGCTCTTCCATCGAAACAGTCGCCGTGAGCTTCGCCCAGTCTCTCGTGTTATACGGCGCGATCACGGCCGGATCGCCCTTCGTTACGAAGCCGAGGAAGGTCATATCCTGTGCGCAGCAGGTCATCGCCATACGGCCTGGGATGAACTCGTTCGACGGCATACCGCGGCGCTTCCGAACCATACCGGTGAAGGTGATTTTCTTTCCGATATAGCGCTCAGGGTTATCCATGCAGTCGACAAACCAGATGCCGTAGTCCTCCGGCTTCAGCTCAATGCTGTCGGCCGCGAGGTCATATGGCAGATCCTCCGGGAGCATGTCCTGCTGGATCTCGCCATTCTTGTCCTCGAGAATCAGCATTGCCCCCTGTCCCATCGCACGGATCTTACGGCGGAAGTCTACCAGCTGCTCGCTGGAGACATCATCACAGCGGTTCACGATCGCGAGCTCAGCCTCCCGGAGCATCTGTCCGAGGAAGCTGCGCATATTGTTGTTATTGATATAGATGCCGAGGGTAGATCCATCCATGATGGTGATCACCTGGTAAATCACCCAGCTCTCCGGCATCGACAGCGCGTAGTTCGCCGGACGTCCCTGATCCTTCGCGAGCTCCTGCTCGGACATCGGACCATCGTAGAGATCATCCTGGTTCCACATGCCGTTCCACTCGATGATGATACGCTCCGGCTTGTACTCCGCCTGCAGTTTCGAGAGGTAGGCTTCGTTGAAGTCCGTCTCCTTCTCCATGCGGATCGCGACGGTATGATACTTCTCGAGCATCGCCTCATCGTACTCAGACTCGCCCTCCTCGCAGAGGAGAAGCAGGGTCGTGCCCTCGGCCTGGAAGTACTCCTGCGCCATGGTGTACTTGATGAACTCGGTCTTGCCGGCCTCGAGGAAGCCGTTGATCAGGAATACAGGAATCTGATCATCCTGTAACTCGTAATTATCACTTGTTGCCATAAAAACTCCTATTTATTCGCAGAATGCGTGCTTCAGTGCTTCTTCATCGAGATGAGCGCCGATCACGACGACCTTACCGGTGAACTCCGGAGAGCCCTCCCGTACATCGGTCTGACCCGGTACGAGGTCGAAATACATCCAGTGACCACGGTTCTCCGCATCCTCGAGCATACCCTTGCAGCGGATGACGGTGCCGTAGGTCTCACCCTCAGCCATCTCGTGAAGGATGGACTCGAGCTTCGACTTACTGAACGGATGCGGGGTTTCCATGCCCCAGTTCGTGAAGACTTCGTCCGCGTCATGGTCATGACAGCAGCAGTGACCGTGCTCGTCGTGCTCGTGATGATGGTGCTCGTGCTCCTCGTGATCATGGCCCTCATCGTCGTGATCATGGTGGCAGCAGCAGTGCTCGTCCTCATCATGATCGTGATGATGGTGCGCATGCTCCTCGTGATCATGGTCCTCATCGTCATGGTCGTGGTGGCAGCAGTGCTCGTCCTCGTCATGCTCATGCTCGTGATCATGGTGATGATGGTGGTCGTGATGATGGTGGATGGTGATGCCATTATCGAGGGTCTCGATCACATCGTGATCATCGTCGTCCTCTTCCTCACCCTCATGTGCATGGACTCTCTCCATGACTTCCTTCATCATGGACTCCTCGAGATCATCCTTACCGGAGATGATACGGATGAGCTGCTCGCCGGTGAGCTGTGCCTCCGGTGTCGTCACGACCTGCGCCTTCGGATTGATCTCCTTCACGATCTTCACTGCAGTATCGACCTTTTCCTCGGCTGCGATGTCGGTTCTCGAGAGCACGACGGTACCTGCATAGAGAATCTGGTTGTTAAAGAACTCGCCGAAGTTCTTCGAGTAGAGCTTCGCCTTCTGTGCGTCCACGATCGTCACCGCCGCGTCGAGCTCGACGTCGAGATTTCCGGAAACCGCCTTCACCGCACCGATGATGTCCGACAGCTTGCCGACGCCCGACGGCTCGATGATGATACGATCCGGCTTATATGTCTCCACAACCTCCTGCAGGGACTTTTCAAAATTACCAACCAGTGAGCAGCAGATGCAGCCCTGGTTCATCTCACGAATCTCGATGCCGGCATCCTTCAGGAAACCGCCGTCGATGCCGATCTCACCGAACTCGTTCTCGATCAGCACAACCTTCTCCGTCTTTAAAGCCTCATCCAGCAGGCGCTGAATGAAAGTGGTCTTTCCGGCTCCGAGGAAACCGGATACGATATCTATACGTGTCATATGATTACTCCTTCCAGTCATCATTTGCTTTATCAGGACAATGCAAACGACCGCACGGTACATACCCGGCCCATAAGCTCCGGCAATCCGCCAGCCGAAGATCGAGATCTGGACAGACCTTATCCGATCTATACGCTCGGCGGCATAACACATGCGTACCTCACGGTTTATTAGCACTCTCTTTATAACACTGCTAAGTATAGTCAGTGCATTTCCGCTTGTCAATCAAGCAGCTCCGCAATCCGAAGAGTTTCGAAAGATTTAAGAGTTGAGGCCGCCTGCATCGGCCCCGGCTTCGGAGGCGGAAGCGATCGTACTATGGAAGAAAGGGCTCACTCGGAAAGGTAGTCGATCGCCTTCCGGAGGTCTGCGGCCTGCTCGATACAGATCGCTGCGCCGCTTTCCTCGAGCTCCTCCTGCGTCCTAAAGCCATAGATGCAGCCGATGGACGGGATGCCTGCGCGCTTCGCCGTTTCCATATCGGTGTTCGTGTCACCGACATAGAGGCAGTCCGCCGCGGTTTTTCCGATGTGGGCGAGGGCATCGTCGACGACGCCGGTGTCCGGCTTCAGCGGATGGGTGCCGTCATCGCCCGAGATATAGTCGAAGTAGCCGGCGCCGTAGGCGGTATCGAGGACCTTGATGGCTTCGTGAAGCGACTTGTTCGTGATACAGGCGAGCTTCCAGCCCTCTGCCTTCAGCTCATCGAGACAGGCCTTCAGCCCCGGATACGGCTCCGCCTTGTAGGTGCAGTTCTCCTGGAAGAAATCCATGTACAGTTTCCAGGCGTCATCGAAAAGCTCCATCACCTCATCCGCCTTCTGGTCGAGATCGATCGCCCGGTCCTCGTCCTTCTCCTCCCACTTCTCCGCTTCTCTATAGTAGCGGTCTGCGGTGGCCGCCAGAGCGCGCTCGACGAACTTCTCACCGCCGTTTCCGACGAACTTCTTCGTCTGCTCGAGCGTGATGCGGTCGAGGCCCAGCTCATCCATGGTTTTATTCATGGTGTCCTGGAGACTGAAGAGCGTGTTCACGAGCGTTCCATCGAGATCCATTAATAATGCACTGTATTTCTGAGACATAGCAACCTCCTGTATTTAAAACACGGAAATTATAGCACGAAAGGCGGCACTGCAGTATTAAATTCGTATAAACTGAGTGTATACGAATTTACTGTTCACTCGTGGCTCGGCGGACAGCAGCCGGAAGCACAGTACTACGAGACCGGTAAAATCTAAGCCAGGAACCCTAAGCGGCACTAGGCCCTCTGCAATCGCTGAGTTTTCTTCATGAAAAC
>ERZ1034980.269-NODE-269-length-42627-cov-27.962980_pt1 | contig 42627 bp, 35 predicted proteins | sample MGYA00520622_ERZ1034980 | MGnify/ENA primary metagenome ERZ1034980 (study PRJEB33766, sample SAMN09781791) | gut metagenome | biome: gut microbiome | host: Homo sapiens | place: Madagascar | study: EMG produced TPA metagenomics assembly of the PRJNA485056 data...
GAAAACAACAAAATAGGATAAAACACTTTAATAATAAATATTTTGAAATAGTTAATAATAATAATGGTGAATTACTATGTATTACATTAATTATTTTTTTATATATTCTTTTTTAGGTTATTTATATGAATGCTTTTTAGGACTTATTAAAGATGATAAGGTGGGTAGTGGTATATTATATGGACCAGTTACTCCTGTTTATGGAGTTGGCGCTTTACTTATACTAATTGTGTCTAAGTTTATATTTGACTTTTTTAAATTATCTATTCTTATAGAATCCATTATTATAGCGATTATTATGGCAATTATTCTTACTGTTGTTGAACTTGTTGCGGGTTTATTAATTGAGAGAATATTTAAGGTTGTTTTTTGGGACTATAGTAAATTTAGATTCCATATAGGAAAGTATATAGCACTTGAAGTTACACTTGTTTGGATTATTGGAACATTTTTAGCTATATATCTTATAAATCCTATTATTGATAGTTTTGTTTATTATATACCTAGTATAGTTACGTATTTTTTTATAATACTTTTTATAATTGATTTTTTTGTTACTCTTAAACGTGGAAAGGTACATAGATAGTTTTACAAAAAATATTAAATATGTTATCATTTTCTTAGGAAGAGTGTTAGTATGAAAAAATGTGTTATTGTTTATAATCCAAATAGTGGTAAAAAAATTAAAAAAGATTTTTTAGCTGCTTTTATAGATATTTTATTAGAACGTGAATATGTACCAGAAATTATTTTTTCAAAATACAAAGGACATATTACAAAAATTGTGAGCGAACTTGATAATTCTGATTTAGTTATATCTATTGGTGGTGATGGAACTTTTAATGAATCTATGACTGGTAATTTAAAAAGGGCTAATAGACTTTTACTTGCACATATACCTGTTGGTACTACTAATGATATAGGCGCGATGTTTGGATATGGTAAGGATATTATTGAAAACTTAAAAATGCTTTTAGATGGAGAAGAGAAAAACATTGATATTTGTACTATAAATGATAGACCATTTGTGTATGTTGCTGGTTTTGGAAAGTTTATGAATGTACCTTATGAAACTAGTAGGGACTTAAAGAAAAGGTATGGGCATATGGCATACTTAATGGAGGGATTTAAAGAGTTAAATCAGTCTACTAAATTATATGATATTACTTATTGGGTTGATGGCGAAGAGTATAATGGATTGTATTCATTTGTTAGTATTTCTAATGCAACTAGAATTGCTGGATTTAATGATTTTATAAAAGATGTTAAATTAGATGATGATAGGTTTGAGGTTTTACTTTGCAATATAACAAGAAAGCAAGATATAATTAAAAGTCTTTATTATTTAACTAAGAGTGACATAACCAAAGTCCCTGGATTTTATTTTCACAAAGTTAATAAAATGAAAATCAGATTTAATGATTCGCAAAAGATTAATTGGTGTATAGATGGCGAACGATTAGATGATGATAGTAGAGAATTTGAAATAAAAGTTTTAAGAAATGTTAGACTTTTGATACCAAAGAAAAATATAAAGAATCTTTTTATTGATGAGTAGGTGATTTTAATGAATAATATACTAAATGATGATGAAGTTTTAAATAAATATAAGGATATGAGTAGAGAAGAAGTACTAGATCTTTTTGGAGAAGAGAAATCACTTATTCAGGAAGAATTAAAAAACGGAACATTTAGTTATGATAAGTTAAAAGAAGTGTGTAGTAAGAGTTCTTCTTCACTAGTAGATGCAAGAAAAATGGAAATACTACTTACTTCTAGACTTACTAAGTGTGAAGCTTTTAATCTTTTTGAAAGAGATCCTGCAAAGCAAATGGAATTTGCATCATTAGAAGCTATAAAGGAAAAAGCAGAAGCTGGTATGCTTACTTATGATGAATTAAATAGTCTTTGTGATAATATTAGTACTAGTGATGCAAAAAATGCAGCACACAGTATTATGGATAATAAAATTAGATAAAAAAATAATCCCATGTTTGACATGGGATTTATTAATTATTTATTTTCTTTTATATAACCAGCTATTCCAAGTTTAGTTATGATAAAGTCTTCATCTCTAGCACCGATTATTCTTCTTGATATAGATGGCTCTTCTCCTTTTTCAATAAATATAACTGTAGGAGTTCCTGTTATATTATATAGGTTTTCAATCTTAGTATTTTCTTCTTCACTTAATTTAGTAAGATTGATTTGTTTAGCTGTTAAATTATATTTTTTTAATACTTTTTTAAAAATAGGATTAAACTCTTCACAATTATGACATCCATCTTGAGCAATTTCTAATATAAATGTTTCTTTATTATTTAATGCTTTTTCTAAATCATTATAACTAATTTCTTGTAATGAATCTTTTCCACAACCAGTTAGTAATATAATACCTATTACTACTAATAATAATTTAGTAATTTTCTTCATATATAACACCTCTTAAATATATTATCACATTTATTATTTTTCCTCAATATTTTAGAATGTATTATTTTTAATTAACTCTATTGTAAAAGATTGTTAAATTGGTTATAATAATTACAGATAGTAAAGGAGAGATTTTTTATGAATGTTGTTATATATAATCAACAGGACAATATAATAAATGGCTTAAATATAGAAATTTCTAAAGCTATTAAGGGTGAATTTAAGGTTGAAGATATAATTAAGACTTTTTCTAATTATTTCTTTTCAAGAATGATATTAGATGTAACTGCACTTGATAATTATAATGATATTAAAAATTATCAAAAATTATCAATTGGACTTCCAACAGATAAAATAATTTTACTTATTCCATCTGGAACAGAAGCATCTAGTAATATATTTTTATCTAGATTAATATCTTTAGGGTATTATAATTTTACTACTAATTTAGATGGTGTACAATATTTGATGCAACATCCAAATTCTTATAGAGATGTGGCACATTTACATCAAATACAAGAAACACCAATATCATTAAGTAGTGAAGTTACTGCTGGTAGAAAGATGATACTTGGTATTAAAAATATTACTGAAGGGGCGGGTGCTACTACATTAACTTATTTATTATATAAAGAGCTTAGTGATAATTATGGGGTTAATACTATGGCTATAGAAGTAAATAAAAGAGATTTTATATACTTTGGTGATAAAAGACTTTTATCTACTACAAAGGCAGATTTACCTACAGTATTATTAAAAAATCAAGCTTGTGATATAATCTTAGTAGATCTTAATGATAGTGATGGAGCATTATGTACTGATGTTTTATATTTGGTTGAACCTTCTATTATAAAACTTGGTAAGTTAATAGGTAGAGATAGAGGAATACTACAAAGATTAAATGGTAAAAAAGTTATATTAAATAAAACACTTATTACTAAATCGGATGTAAAAGAATTTGAAAAAGAGTCAAAATTAAATATATTCTTTACTATGCCACCTATTAATGATAGGAAAAGAGAAGAATGGATATTACAATTATTGGCTAAGCTACATATTATTAATTATGAAACTAAAAAAGATGATATTTAGTTTAGTTGAAATTTAGTTTATTAAAATTTAGTTAAATTATTGACAAGCAAATTAAATGTTGGTATATTTATTGTAGATTTAGGAGGAATTAAAAATGACAAATTTATTTCAAATAATGGATGATAGTTGTGGGGGTCTTCTACCAGTAGTTCAATTTATTAGAAGAGGGGTTTTCCCTGTAATTCAAATTGGTATTCCTATTTTACTTATTTTAATGGGAACAATTGATTTAGGTAAAGCCGTTATGTCTAACGATGATAAAGAGATTAAAGGAGCAACTGGAAAACTTATTAAAAGAGCAATTGCGGCAGTAGCGGTATTCTTTGTTGTTACAATAGTTTCTGTTGTTATGGGATGGCTTGGTAAGACAGATGTTGGCAGTCAAAACGGATGGGCTCAGTGTTGGAGAGATGCAGCATAGGTTATTAATTCAATAAAGATGTTTATACATCTTTTTTTTGTTGCCAATTTTTGATTTATGTTGTATCATAATTTTGTAAAGTAAAAAGGAGTTTTATGATATGAAAAATTTGGATGAACGTACTAAAAAAATGCTGTTTCTTGCAGGAGGTATTACTGCACTTTTAATTGTTATAATAATAGTGGCTCTTGTTGTTGGTAAAATCAAGAATTCATCGTTAACTTATGACCAAATTGAAGATAAGATGACTGAAGCAGCAAAAAGTTATTATGCTTCAAGGAATGATCAATTACCTATTAATGAAACTGAAGAGATTGAGGTTAATGCTTCTCTTTTAGCAAGCTCTGGTTATATGAAGGAATTGTCAAAAATTCAAAAAGATAAATCGGTAGCATGCGAAGGTAAAGTTGTTGTAACAAAATCTGGAGAGTATTATAATTATTCACCATATTTAAATTGTGGTGATAAATACACTACAACTTATTTATATGAAAAAGTTATGTCTGGAGTTGTATCAAAGGATGATGGGCTTTATAAAACTGAACAATATTCAAAAAAAGGCAAACAGACTATATATGTTTACAGAGGGGATTTTGTAAACAACTTTGTTTCAATTGATGATGTTTTGTGGAGAATCGTTAAAGTAAATCCTGATTTTAGTTTGATGCTTATTCAAGAATATGTTGATAAAGATAATGGATATAGAGATTCATGGGATAATAGGTATAATGCTGAAAAAGGGTATAATGATGGTATTAATGATTATTATAAGAGCATAATTAGAAATGCTATTAAAAACTATTATTTATCTGATAGGCTATCAAACAGTTTCAAATCAAAATTGGTAGCAACTCCTATTTGCGTTGGATTGAGAAAAGACAATGATACTTCTAAAGATGGTAAGATTGAGTGTTCAACAACTATTGAGGGAGACTATTTGTCTTTACTTACTGCATATGATTTTATGAATGCTAGTTTATCTTCAACTTGCAAAACAATTGTTGACAACAATTGCAATAATTATAATTATTTGTCAACTTATCCTAAGACATTTTGGCTTTTAACGGCCTCATCTGATACTACTTTCCAAGGGTACAGATACTCATCTGGAATTTCTAAAACTAGACTATCTTCAACTGCATCAGCAAGATTGGTTGCGAATATTACTAAAAACTCTGTATATGTAAAGGGAAGCGGTACTGAGACTGACCCATATATTATAAAATAATGTAAAATTTATATAACAATAGAAAATATTGCTTTTTCTATTGTTATTTTTATGTTATAATGTTTGTATAAGTATGAGACTAAGAAATGAGGCGTTTTTTATGAAATTTAATAAAAGAAATATATTATTTATTTTATCATTTATTTTTGTAGCATGTTTTAGTGTGGACTGTGTATATGCTGATTGTGTATACTCTTTTACAGATCATCATTCTAATAGTGGTACACTTAATGTATCTTTAAAAGGAAAAAATAGCGTTGAAGTAAAGTTTGATGGAAGTGGAGCTCATTATTGTGGAACTGGCTGTGATTCGGATTCACTTGCAATATTTACGATTGAAGACTCTAAACTTTATTGTCCCAAAAAAGCATATTTCTGTTATGATGGTGGTAAAAATATGCTTGTTGATTCTCCTAATAAATGCATTGATAATCCTGCAACCGTTTCATTAAGCAAATATTCTGGACCAGATACTGAAATGTATATTCCACAAGAAAACTCTAATGGTATAGTACTTTGTTCCAAGGGCGGAATTAATATGGCTAATGCAAATGATGCAAAATTAAAGCAATATGAAAATCAAATAGCAAGTTATCTTAATACTCCTCCTACGGATGTTTCAAAAATTAATGAGATTTCTTCTGGAATTAGTTCTATTAATGATTATACAAAATACTGTAATCAAAATGGTTTTAAAGAAAAAAAATTTGATGAAAGGTTAAAAACCTTAAATACGCAAATGACACAAGTTACTGAAACTATGTATAAAAATAAGAGTATAACCGATTCCGATTATTCTAATACACTTTCTGCTATAAATAAAGCTTTTTCACTAGGACAGATATCTGTGGCTACTAGTGATACAATTTATGATTGTAAAGGACTGCTTGATCAAGATTTACAACTTATAATTGAGTATGCATTAACGACGATTCAAATAGTTGTTCCTATTTTACTTATTATATTTGTAACTATTGATTTTGCAACTGTTGTAATTTCTCCGGGTAAAAAAGATGAAGATGCTATGAAAAAAGCAATTTCCAGAGCTATAAAAAGAGCCATTGCTGCTATTGCAGTGTTCTTTATACCTTTAATTGTTAAACTTCTATTGTCTTGGGCCGGCATTACTGATACTTGTGGGCTTTAGTTTGGAGGTGCTTTAATGATATTAATGTTTGATTCTGTGGGTTGGTTTAACAATCTATTAAGACCATTTTTCGGTGGCATTGATTATCTTGTTTATACTTTGCTTGGCTGGGTTATAGAAGGAATATTTAATCTTTCTTCTATATTTGCTAACAAAGATGTAACCGAGATTATTTATACACGTATTTATACTGTATTAGCAATATTTATGGTCTTTAAATTAACTTTTTCATTTATTAAATATGTGGTTAGTCCAGATACTATGGTTGATAAAGAACAAGGAGTGGGCAAAATTATTGCAAGGACTTTGACAATGCTTGCTATTTTAATTATATTACCAACAATATTCTTTAAATCTGATATTTTTCCTGGTCAAAATGCTCCAATTTTGACAATGCTTCAAAATGGAGTTATTAAAACTCTACCTAAAGTTATTCTTGGAATATCAGATGATAATGGAAATACAACTACTACTGCAAAAGAAAATGGAAATGTAATGGCATTGAATATGCTTAGCAGCTTATATTACCCAAATGAATGCAAAGATGCTGCAGTTTGTGATAGCGATAATAAACTTACTAGTTTATCGGGGTTTTCAACCTCACTTAATATGACTGATACTAATTCATCGTATGTTTATTATTATATGTGGCCACTTACCACACTTTGTGGGATAATTTTAGTTTTTATACTTGTTGGAATTGCAGTTGATGTTGCAATAAGGGTTTTTAAACTTATGATATTACAAATGATTGCACCAATTCCTGTTATGACATATATTGATCCGAAGTCTTCTAAAGATGGGGCATTTAATTCATGGATTAAAACATTTACAACTACCTATCTTGATATATTTATTAAACTTGGTACAGTATATTTATTATTATTGCTTGTTAAGGAATTCTTTTCTGGAAAATTATTTGGAAATGTTTATAAAACATTAGGTTTTGCGTCGGGCAATTTTGTGATGATATTTTTGATTATAGGTTTGTTTCAGTTTGCTAAAGAGGCACCTAAATTTATTAAAGATGCATTAGGCATAAAAGATAGTGGAGGCGGAAGTTTTATGGGAAAAGCTCTATCTGGTATGGCTGGTGCGGCTGCCGGATTTGCAGGGGGACTTGCTACTGGAGGCCTTTCAGGCGGACTTTCTGGTATTATGACTGGTGCAAGTTCTGGATTGGCTGGTAAACCTGGTCAGGCCTTTGCACAAGTTAGAGATGAGCAGGCTAAATTACTTGGTAAAACGCCAGGTGGTATTAAAGGTAAACTTCAAAATCAAGCAATGCAACGCTCTGTTATGAAACACACTGGATTAAGTAAGAAAAAGTTAGATGAATTGAAAGGTGCTAAAATAGAAGCAGATAATGAGTTGGCAATTGCTGAAGCGGATTATGCCAATGGTAAAATTGATGCATCAGCTTTAACTGATGCAAGAAAAAAGGCTGGTACTGCCAATTCAGCATATGAAAGTGCTAACTCTCTTGCAAAACAAATTGGTTTGAAGCCTGGTTTTATGCAAGAAAACAAAGTTCATGGCAATGCTTATATTGCTGCGGCAAGACTTAGAAAAAATATAGATGCTACTGCTTCCTCTGTTAAAGGTAAAATTAATGATCTTCCATCTACGCAATGGATTAAAGGTAAGGCAACTGATATATCTAATATTCCTTCTGATATTCGCCATTCTATAGATTCTGCAGTTTATGGTGGAGATGATAATGCTGATAAACTAAAAGCAGATAGAGAAAATGTTAGAGCTGGTAAAGAACTTTATAAAGAAACTTTACAAGGTGGTATTGGTAATACATACGATGAAAAGGATGTGGATACTGCAAGAGATATGTTAAAAGAAGCTCGAAAGGATTATAAAAACGATAGAAAAGATTTTAGAGCGTAATTAAAAAAAGTATAATTAGGAGATGTGATAATAGATGAATGGTTATTTAATTCCTGCTAATGCAAATAGAGGAAAACTTATATTTGGCTTTTTTAGACCAGTTGATTTGATTGTTTTTGGAATAGGCGTTGCTACAACGTTTATACTGCTTTTAATTTTTCAAAATGATATGTCTAATTTATCGGTGGCACTTGGGGTTTTATCGCCAGCTTTAATTACTGGATTTTTAGTACTTCCAGTGCCAAATCAACATAATATAATGGTTGTTATAGCTAATATTTATAATTTTTTCTTTGTAGATAGGAGAAGATATGTATGGAAGGGTTGGTGTTGTCTAGATGGCAAAGAAGATGAGTAGTAAGTATACTGAAGATTGGGTACCAGTTAGAGATATAGTAAATGGTACAATTTTGTTAGAAAACAAGCTGGTTGTTACTGGCGTAAAAGTTATGCCACGTAATATATTTATACTTGATGAGCAATCTCAAGCAAATATAATGACTGGGTTGAAGAATTTTTATAATCAATTAGATTTTGAATTCTGGTTGGTATGTGCAGATAGACCAGTTGATATAACAGTTTATTTGTCACAACTTCAACTTTTATATAATGAAACACAACAACCTGCAATAAGAAAGTTGATTATGGAGGATATAAATAAAGGGAATAATTTTATTAACAATAATGTCGTTGATACTGAATACTATATTCTATTTAAAGAAAAAAATCCTGATCTTATGCAAAAAAAAGTTAGACTACTTATAAATGGTCTTTCTGGATGTGGTCTTGTCGCAAGTCAAACAACTAATGAAGATCTTAGAGTAGTTCTTGATAACTTCTTAAATGGTGGAGTTACAACAGAATTTGGAACGGTGGTGGCACTATGAGTAAAATGAAATTTAAATCACAAATTGCACCTAAAGGATTACAATTTAATCCAAGCGATTTCTTTATTAGTGATAAATATGCAACATTACTAACAGTCGTTTCATATCCGAAGTTCATATCACCAGGATATTTATCTACTCTTACTACAATGGCTGGCATTAAGGTTGTAATTAAACATATTCCTGTACCTTTCTCTACGATTTCTAAGATGCTTAATAAACAAATTGCAGAGTTAAAAGCAAATTATCAGAATGAGAGAGATAGAACTATACAGGAACGTATCAGAATTGACTATGAATCACTAGAATATTTTGTTTCTATGCTTGCATCTAGTCAATCTAGAATCTTTGATTTTCAAATGCATATTATGATAACTGCTAATACTAAAGAAGAACTTGAAATGAAAAAGACAAATGTTAAAAATTACTTGGATGCAATGGAGTTAAGAGCTGTTTCACTTAGATTTGAACAAGAAAAAGTGTTAAAATCTATTTTACCAATATTCCCTAAACAAGATATTGAAGATAGAATTGGTACTCCAATTCCATCTATTACAATGGCTGCAATGTATCCATTTATATTTGATAGTATTAAAGATCCTGGATTATCTACACTTTTAGGTGTCGATTTCTCTGGTGGTGTTATATTATTTAATCAATTCTTATATAAAATTAAAAAAGAAAATAATAGAAATAATGCTAACATGATTTTACTTGGTACATCTGGTTCTGGTAAATCAACAGCAGCTAAATTGTTACTTCGTGGACATATTAGAAATGGATGTCAAATAGTTGCAATTGACCCTGAAGATGAAATAGGCGAGATGGCTAGAACTTATGGTGGAGATACTATTGACCTTGGTAAAGGTGGAGAATATGGTATGATAAATCCACTACAAATAGTAATAGATGCTGATGAAGATGAGATTAAACAAGGGCTTGGTTATACAGTATTAACTAGAACCCTACAATTTTTAAAAGCATTTATGAAATATTATGATCCATCAATTGAAGAGGATGTATTGACTTTATTTACTGAGGTTGTACAAGCAACATATAAGAGATTTGGAATAGATTTTGATAAAGATTTTTATAATTATGGACCAAATGATTATCCAACTTTCTCTGATGTATACGAAACTATTAAAGCAATATTAATGAGTATGCCAGAACATACTCATGAAAGAGATATAATGGAAAGACTAGAATTAAAGATCAGACCATTTACTAATGAACTTAAATATTATTTTAACGGACATACAACTATTCAACATGATAGTGATTTTATAGTATTTAATATAAAGGAATTAATGAACACTGAATCTAATATCAAGAATGCATTGTTCTTCAATATATTAAAATATGCTTGGGGATTATGTTTAGATAAAGATGTTGATACTGTATTTATGATAGATGAAGCTCATGTTCTTTTAGGAGATCATAATGCACTTGGTGCTGATTTCTTAGCACAAGTACAAAGACGTGCTAGAAAATATAATACTGGTTCAATTATAATTACTCAACAACCTAGTGATTTTGCTGCTCCTGAGGTATTAATGCAAGGTAAAGCAATATTTGATAATGCGTCTTATTACTTAGTAATGGGCCTTAAAAAGCAAGCTGTTGAAGATTTAAGCAAGTTAATAGACTTAAATGATAATGAAGCCGAAAGTATTAAACAATATTCACAAGGTGAAGCATTGTTTGTATGTGGTAATAGAAGAATGAGAATGAGTGTTGTGGTTACTCCAGAGGAATTGTCTTCATTTGGAAGTGGCGGAGGACTATAGGATTAAAATAAGATAAATAGATTTTGTTTTGATGTGAGGTGGTGATATATATGGATGAAAATAATGTTAATACTAATACTAATGATGCTACTGGAGAATCAGGCTCTAAACAATCATTGGGTTCTAAATTATCATCTGGTATATCAAAAGCAAACCAATTAAGACAAGATTATCAAAATGGTGGATTGACCGGTGTAGCTAAAAATGCTATTAATAATAAGATACATGATAAGATTGGTAGTAAAGTAGATGCTGCTAAAGCAAAAGCAAAAGACAAAATTGATGATAAAAAGGATGCGTTAAAAGGAAAAATTAATGATAAACTTCCTGATTCTGTAAAGCAGAAAAAAGCACAAATGGACGCTAAAAAGAAAGCAATTCAGGATAAAGTGAACGCACCTAAAAATAAAGCTGCTGATGTGAAAAATCAACTTGATAATAAGCGAAAAAAAATTAATGAAACTGCGTTTAAGAAAACTGCTAAGACCGTTGCTGATTCTGTGGCACCTGGTTCTGGACTTGCTGCTGAAAAATTACTTGATTCCAAGATAGGTAAACCTGCAGTAGAAGCAGCACGTAATGCATCCAACCCGATTTCTGCAATAAAAGAAGGTACAAAGAAATTAGTTGAAATTATTGTTAAAAATAAAATTAAGCAAAAGATAGCTTTTTCTTTAATACCTATTTTACTTTGCTTTTTTATAGTTATAGTTATTGTTTTAGCAATTTCTTCAAAATTTACTGATAGTCAAACATATTTTAAAGGGGATCCATATCAAGAAGGAGCTGGTTCTGCTGATATTTCTAAACTGGACAAAAAATACGAAAAATTTTATCAATATGTTGAAAAATATAGTTTAGATTATTCTGCCGATAAAGCTATGATTATTTCTGTTTTGACTGCATATGATGATAATGACAAATATTCAGATTTAGATACTGAAAGCGCTGCTATCGATGAAGAAAGTGGTACAGATACTATTCCTGATGACTCAAATATTTCTAAGCTTTCAAAAAGTAGAATGAAAAAATATATTAAGAAAGTTGCAAAGAAGCTTAAAGATACTCAAAATGTTGTTGATGAAGGTGATTATGAAAATAGAGAAACCGGTAGTGAGTTTTTTTGGTGGTTGATTGATGATTTTGTTGGTGATTATTATGCGGATTATGTAAGTAAATCCGATGATTCATTAGAAAAGAAAAATGAAATCGTTAAATTTATATATTTATATTATAATGATATTAAGGAGTATTCACAAGGCTCTGGTACTATTTTTGCTAGTTGTCCTAATGGTATTTCGGTGACTGGTGGTGACAAACCCGGGGTATATGATTTGGAAGAATATGTAGCGGGTGTTGTTGCTTCCGAAAACGCATATTCTAAAAATGGAGTTATTGAAGCAATGAAAGCTCAAGCTGTTGCTGCTAGAACTATTGCCTTAAAGACTACTTCTAATTGTTCTAAGCCAATAGAGAACTCTACTAATAAGCAAACTTTTAAGCCCGACAGAGTAAATGATTTAATTAAAAAAGCAGTTGAAGAAACTTCTGGTGAGGTTTTGACTCTAAATGGCGAACTTATTGAAGCAATGTATGATCGCTTTAAGAATGATAGATGCGATGGAGATTTTTGCTATGGAACCTATACTAAAGTACCAAGCAATGTAACTCATGAAGTAAAAGTTCCAATAGGTTACCTTAATGGTAATTTGCATACTGCTGCACATGGTTCTGGTATGAGTCAAATAGCTGCTAATTATATGCAGGATCAAGGTACAAAATATGATGCAATTTTAACATATTTTTACGCGGATGGAACTACTATTTCACGTATTAGTGCTGCCAGCGTGGGTGATCTTTATGCATTTGGTGGTACTGGTGTTATGGGAGAAAGCTTATTTCCTATATCTAAAAGTGATAGAAATAAAATATATAAATCCGCTGGATGGTATTATCCGAAAGGAGAATTTCATGGAGCAACAGATATATCTTGTCATTATGGGGATTCTAGATGTCATTCAATTGGAATTTATTCTGCACATGATGGAGTAGTTTCTAGGGTTACTAGGGATCAATGTAATTCTTATGGAAGGTTTAATGCTGCTAAAACTGGATTAAAGTATGATCCAAATTGTCAAAGTGGTACATCAGTACAAATTAAAATTAATTCTGGCAAGTATAAAGGATATATATTTAAGTATTACCATTTAAGTAAGGCACTTGTAAATAAGGGAGATGCTGTAACTGCCGGTACTTTGATTGGTTATATGGGGAATACTGGTATATCTTCTGGGCCTCATTTACATTTTGAACTTAGGGATACTAATAATAATCCCGTTGATTTTAATGATTCAGTAGATCAACTTTTATCATCGACAAAGTAGGAGGAATTATGCATAAAAAGAAAATTTTAATACTATTTTTATTGATTTTTGTTATTTGTGGTTGCAGAGCAAATTATGATGTCAAAATAATTGATAATGATATTAATGAAAGCTTTTCATTTTATGAGGATAACTCTATTGATTGGGATAGCGTTTATAGTTTATATTCAACACAATCTACTAATGGAACTGAATATATTCCTAAACAATATACTTATCGTACTCTTGTTACAAATCAATTAAATAGTTTTACACAAGCCTTCTCGAACGAGGGTAGTAAGTACATAACAAAATCTTTAATAAATGATAATTCGAAATTAGGAATTCTTTATGAATATAATTATGACGTTTCTAATTATTCAAACGCTTATATTCCTTCTAAGGCATTTAAGTATTTTAATTTTTTGAGTAATGATGATAGATATGTTCTTTCTACCAGTATTGGATTTAAGGCTTTTGATGATTATAAAAAACTAGATTCTCTTACAATTGAGTTATCTACAAATCATAAGGTTGCTAAACATAATGCTGATGAAGTTAATGGATATACTTATCGTTGGAATATTGATAGAACTAATTATTCTGATAAAAATGTTTATGTTGAGTTATATAAAGATAAATATGAAAAAGGATATAATAACGAAAAAACAAAAAAGCAAATTGCTAAAATTATTAGAACTATTTTGATAGTTGTTTTATGTATTGCAATTTCTCTATTTATTGTTATAATAATCTTAAGAAAAAAAGCAAATCGTAATAATAGAATATAGTTAGGAAGAGGGATGTTTATGAAACTTAAGTTTAGGGCAGATGCACAGGATGTATTGATATTTGTTTTATTTGCTATATTCCTTTTATATGTTGTAGCAATAGGAGTTTTAAACATTCCTGTTTTGTTAAATGAAGGTCATTTTTATGGACTTAATCCATTTCCAGCATTTGGACCACAATATTTATTTACTACATTGTTATTTTATATATTGTTTCTTGGTGGAATATTTGCTACTGTAAGTTCATATTTCTTTGAAAGAGAAGAAGGCTTTGGATTTACTACTAACAAGAAAGATAAAGGATATTCTAGATGGGCAAAAGAAAAAGAGATGAAGAAGGAATTAAAATATGTTAATCCGTCAGATCCTAATTCTTCTGTTGCGGGGGTTCCTTTAATATTAAAAGATAATGAAATATGGGTTGATGATGGTGAATATCATAACTTAGTTATTGGTGCTACTGGTTCTGGTAAAACTCAGACTGTAATTTTTCCAACTGTAGAACTCTTGGCTAAACATAAAGAATCTATGATTATTACTGATCCTAAGGGTGAAATTTACGAAGCTACTGCTAATATGTTAAAAGATAAGGGATACAATATATTACTATTAAACTTCCGTGATCCTCAACAGGGTAATGCATGGAATCCATTATCACTTCCATATAATATGTATAAATCTGGTAATCAAGATAAGGCAATAGAGCTTCTAGATGACTTGGCTGCTAATATTTTGTACGAAGAAAATAGTGGAAATGCTGATCCATTCTGGGAAAAAACTTCTGCCGATTATTTTTCTGGTTTATCACTTGGTATGTTTGAAGATGCTAAGCCAGAAGAGGTAAATATAAATACTATTAGTTTAATGACTACAGTAGGAGAAGAAAAATGTGGCGGTTCTACATATGCTAAAGAATATTTTAGTTTTAAGGATCCTGCATCTCCTGCATATGTTAATGCTTCAGGTACAATAATGGCTCCTAATGAAACAAAAGGTTCTATTATTGCAGTATTTAAGCAAAAAATAAAGTTATTTGCATCTCGTGAAAATTTATCTGAGATGCTTGCATATAATGATGTAAATCTTGAAGAAATTGGTGAAAAACCAACTGCATTATTTATAGTTATTCAAGATGAGAAGAAAACTTACCATTCTTTAGTTACTATATTATTGAAACAATGTTATGAAACATTAATTTCAGTTGCTCAGAAACATGGTGGTAAACTTCCTGTAAGAACTAATTTCTTGCTAGATGAGTTTGCAAATATGCCACCTTTAAAAGATATTACTACTATGATTACTGCAGCGCGTTCTAGACGTATTAGATTTACTATGATTATCCAGAACTTTGCACAACTTGATCAAGTTTATGGTAAAGAAAATGCTGAAACAATTCGTGGTAACTGTGGTAACATAATTTATCTTATTACTACTGAGTTAAAAGCTTTGGAAGAAATTAGTAAGATGTGTGGTGAGGTTAAGTCTAAGAAGGATGATAAAACTGCTTCAACACCGCTTGTTACTGTTTCAGACCTACAACGTATGAAGCAATTTGAAGTTATTATACTTAGAATTCGTATGCAACCATTTAAAACTAAATTCACTCCGTATTTTAAAATGAAATCTAAATTTGGTAAATCCTATCCAAAAGCCACTTATCCTGAAAGAGAAAAGAGAGAAGTTAAGGTATTTAATATTAAGGATTATGTAAATACTAGAAGACAAGAAAAACTTAAAAGTATGATGTCTGATAGTGGAATGCCTGCTGGAGGGGGATTTGGTGCTGGATTCCCTGGCATGCCTCCTATGTTTGGTCAACAAGATAGACCGATGCCTCAATCTAGGCCAACAGGTGGCTCTAATGGTGGAATTAACATTGATGATTTAGTTAAGAAAATAGATGCTAAAATTGCTGCTTTAGAGGAAGAAGAAAAAGCTGAAGCTAATAAGCCAGTTAAAGATGTTAAACCAGTTAAACCTGAAAAGGAAAAGGCTACATCATCTACAATGGATATTAATAAATTAGAAGAAAGAATCAATGAAAAATTAAGACAACCTTCTATGGTTGAGGAAGAGAAACCTAGAGTTGAACCTAAAGTCGTAAAAGAAGAGGTTAAACCAAAAGATGAACCTGTTAAGAAGGATGTTCCTACTATATCTCTTGATGAAGAAGTTAGAGAAGATAGATTCTTTGATGATTTCTTTGATGACGATGATGAATAATAATACTTAGTAAAGATGAAACTTTGTTTCATCTTTTTTAATAAATTATTTATTACTTTTTAATTAAAATTAAAGACTTTTTAACAGAAATTTGATACAATTATTCTAGTATAGAATAAGGTAGGTGTCGATTGTGCTTAATAGTATTGGTTTAACTTTATCTGGAATGGTATTTATTACTTTTATTGCGGCTATATATTTTACAAAGAAAAAATATAAGAGTCTTGAAAATAGTATTTATAGATTTTTACTTATTACTACAATGGTTTTGTTAGTGTTAGAACTTGTTTGTGTTTATACTATGTCAATTAGAGATAAGATCCCTATAATAAATGAGTTTTTGTGTAGATTATATATTTTAGGTGATGTTGTTTGGTTTGTTGTTATTATTGGATATGTTAAGAGTTTGTCTGTTGATAAAAAGTATGATAATCCCCTTGATTTTTTTCAGGAAAAGAAAATGCTTATGCTTATTGTTTTCGCAACCATTATGTTTTTAATTTCATGTTTCTTAGAAATTAAATTTACGTCTGGTTCTGATAATCAATTTTATGTTATTGGGGGACCCGCAGTTTATTCATTGTATGTCATATTTGTGTTTGTTGGCGTATATATGCTTTTTGTGCTTTTGAAAGATATAAGTCGTGATAATGCAGTTAAAAGGGTTCCTGTAATATTATTTTTGATATTTTATTCAATTATGTCAATTGTACAATATCTATATGCTGATATAAATGATTTATCATATTTGTTTGCATTTTGTATGACATCTATGTATTTTACTTTAGAAAGTCAAGATATTAAACTTGTTTCTGAACTTGAGGTTGCTAAACGCGAAGCTGAAGAAGCTGATAGAGCAAAAACGGCATTTTTATCTAAGATGTCTCATGAAATTAGAACCCCTATGAATACAATAATGGGATTTAGTGAATCTTTATTAAATACAAAAGATTTACAAGAAGCCTCTATGAAAAAAGATATAGAGAGTATTGATAAGGCTGCTAATACGCTTCTTGAGATAATTAACAATATACTTGATTTATCTAGAATAGATTCTGGTAAGGAAAAGATTGATAATGTTGAATATTCTATTAAAGATATACTTTTTGAATTAAATAGTTTTATCTATTCTAGAATTAATACTGATGATGTTAAATATGTAGTTGATGTTGATCCTAATATACCAACTAAGATGTTTGGAGATAAGGTAAAAATATATAGAATACTTTCTAATATTTTAAATAATTCTGCACAACATACTAAAGCTGGTGAGATTAAACTATCTATAAAATCTAATGTAAAGGATAATAAGGCTAATTTAACTTTTAAAATATCTGATACTGGTCTTGGAATTAAAAGTGAAGATTTTAATAAGATATTTAATGTTTTCTCTTCAACAATTGCTATGGAAGAAAACGCTAGTGGTGTTGGACTTGGTCTTGTTGTTGTAAAGGATTTAGTTCAAATGTTGAGTGGAGATATTAAATTTGAGAGTGAATATGGAATAGGAACAACTTTTTATATAACACTAACACAAGAAGTAGTAGATAAGAGTAAGCTTGGAAATGTTTCTATTACAGATGAATATAGTCTTACTCATAAAGAAAATTTTTATTTTGATTGTTCAAATTATAAAGTTTTGATTGTCGATGATAATAAAATGAATTTAAAAGTTGCATCTAGATTACTCTCTTCATACAATCTTCAAATAGAAGAAGCTACTAGTGGTGAAGAATGTATTTCAAAGATAAAAGATGGCAATAAATATGATTTGATTTTTCTTGATCATTTAATGCCTAATTTAGATGGTATTGGTACTATTAAAATTCTCAAAAAGATGGGAAATAAAATTCCTGTAGTAGCAATGACTGCAAATGTTGTAACTGAAGTGGAAGAAAAGTATTTAAAAGAGGGGTTCGATGATTATATATCTAAACCTATTAATATAAAGACACTTAATAAATTGTTGCAAAAATATTTTAAGAAGGATAAGGGGGAGTAGTAATATGTTAGGATCTATACTTGTATCTATTGGTGGATTTTTATTTGCTTTATTACTACTTGGAGTATATTTTTATAAATCTAAGCAGACTGGTATTGATAATAAGTTCTTTAAAATACTTCTTGTTCTTCTTGTTTTTGTTATAGCAAGTGAAATATCCGCGGTGGTTATTTTATATACTGATGGAGCAAATACTATACTTTCTAAGAATATGGTTAGAATTAATGGACTTCTAACTATATCATGGATAATTAGTTGTTGTTACTATATTACTTCCATTGGTTATTTATATGAAGAAAAAAATTTTATTAAATATATAAAAAGTAATAAATCTATACTATATATATTTATTGTTTATTTAGTAGCAATTGTTTCTTCTATGCTTTTCAAATTTAATAATGTTATTACTGAAGAGTATGCCTATATTTCTGGCCCTGCATTATATTATTTATATATAGTTGGAATATTTGCGGTTGTTATATTTTCAATTGGTGTTGTTAGGAAAAAAGGAAGATTAATTAAGGGAAACAAAATGCCTCTTATAATAGGAATAATACAAACAGCTTTATCTATGGTAGTACAGCTTATGTTTCCACAGTTATTAATAATTACTTCTAGTTTTGTACTTGATATGTATATCTTATATTTTATATTTGAAAATCCTGATCTTTATTTAATTAGAGAATTGGAAGAGGCAAAGAAAAAAGCTGAGGATTCAAATAAAGCTAAATCAGACTTTTTATCTAATATGTCACATGAAATTAGAACTCCTATGAATGCAATTATTGGATTCAGTGAAGGAATAATGAATGAGGCTAAATTTGATATTGAAACTGCGAAAAAAGATGTCGGTCATATATATATGGCAGGAACTAATCTTTTGGAGATAATAAACAATATACTTGATATATCTAAAATTGAAACTGGAGAGGAAAGAATAGAGAATAAACCATATAGCTTAGGTAGCATAATATTAGAACTTTCTAGTATTATTGAGGCTAGAATAAATAAAGATGAAATTAAGTTTGTTACTGATGTTGATCCTAATATTCCTGCTGAACTGGTTGGTGATAAAACAAAGGTATTTCAAATTCTTCTAAATATACTTAGTAATTCTGTTAAATATACTGAAGTTGGTAAGATTGAATTGGATGTTAAGTATGAAGTACTTGGTAATAATGCACTTCTTCATTTTAAAATATCAGATACTGGATATGGGATTAAAAAAGAAGACTTTGGTAAATTATTTGAAAAGTTTGCAAGGCTTGATAGTGCTACTGATAATGAAATAGAGGGAACTGGACTTGGACTTGCAATTACTAAAAGGCTTGTAACCCTTTTAGATGGAAAGATTTGGTTTGAAAGTGAGTATGGGGCTGGCACAACTTTCTATGTTGATATTATACAAACGATTGGTAATCATGAAAAACTAGGAAATATACTAGAAAAAAGAGAAAAGGGTAACGAATTAGAATATATAGATTGCTCTAATTATCATGCTTTACTTGTTGATGATAATAAATTAAATTTAAAAGTTGCTGAAAAACTTCTTCAACCTTATAAATTTACAATTACTAGTATGAGTAGTGGTAAGGAATGTGTGGATTCTATTAAAAAAGGTGATAAGTATGATATAATTTTCTTAGATCATATGATGCCTGGCATGGATGGAATAGAAGTTCTTCATATATTAAAAAAACTTGATGGATACACAATCCCACCTGTAGTTGCATTAACTGCTAATGCTATTACTGGAATGAGAGAAATGTATATTAATGAAGGATTTGATGAGTATTTATCTAAACCGATAAGTACAAGTGAATTAAATAAATTAATTAACAAATATTTTGGAAAGAGGGATAAAAACTATGAATAACAAAGTAGAATTTTTAAAAAGTAATGGAGTAGATATTGATGCAGCATTATCTTATTTAGGTGATATGGAAACTTTTGATGAGATAATTAAAGACTTCTATGATGGAATGGATGGACAACTTGCTGAATTAGAAAATTTTAAAAATAATTCAGATATGCCTAATTACGCAATTGCAGTTCATGCACTTAAAAGTAATTGTAGAACACTTGGTATAGTACCTTTTGCGCAAATTGCATATGATCATGAAATTAAGAGTAAAGAAAATGACGTTAACTATGTAAATGAACATTTTAGTGATTTAATACAGGCTAAGGATAAGTGGAAACAAATTATAAATACATATTTGGAGAGTTAATGATGAATAATGTTATTGGTTCTGAAATTTTAAAAATATTTCAATACGTGTATGTTATTGATGTTGTTAATGATAAGGTTTATTCATTTAGTAATGGTGAAGTGGTTACTACATCTACATTTTTTGATTTTATGCAAAGTATGACACCATTAATACATCCTGATGATGTTAATAACTATTTTGATAACTTATCTATTCAAAATATAGAAAAAAATAACGGTAAGATTATTTTTGACTATAGAGCTAAAGATAATGATGGATTTGTTAAGTATACTAACTTTTCTAAAATATTTACCGCAGATGATAATAAATTAGTTATATCAGCATCATTTAAAAACGAAAAGAATGAGGATAATGCTGAATTTGAACAATTAAAATCTAGACTTAGTGGTATGTCATTTAAAGTTTCTGATGTAATATTTAAACTTTATAACGCTCTTGATGTTAGCTTAAATGAAAAAACTTCAGATTATATTAAAACTCTTTTAGGGCAACTAATTAATGAGTTTCCTGAATTTGATAAACAAGTTCAAAATGATATGATTTCTCAAGTTAATAGGGTAAAACAAAGTTTAATTATAATTGATGATGATGCTATTACTAGGAGTTTAATAAAGAAGACTTTTAAAGATGAATATGATATATTAATGGCTACCAATGGACAAGAAGCAATTGATAAATTTGAAGAAGTCGGATTTGCAAATATAGTAGGTATATTTTTGGATATATTAATGCCTGTTGTTGATGGGTTTGGTGTTTTGGAATATTTAAAAGAAAAAAATGTATTATCTAAAATACCAGTAATTACTATTAGTGGTGCTGAGGACAAGGCTACTAGACAAAAGGTATATCAATATAATATTGCAGATTTATTAGAAAAACCATTTAATTTGGAAATTATTAAATATAGAACTAAGAATTTGATTAATCTTTATATGACTAGTTCTTCTTTAAATAGTATGGTTTTGTCACAACATACTGAACTCTTAGAAATAATAAATAGGGTTGTTGATTCTTACAAGAGTGATAATAATAAAAGTATATTAAAAGTAAGAGAGTACTTTGAGATAATATTAAAACAAGTAATTATGGATTATCCTGAATATAAGTTGGAAGATTATATTGTTTCTAAATTATTAGATGCATCTATTTTATACAATGTTGGTATATACATTTTACCTAAGGAAATGGGTAAGAATGGTTATTATACTAAAGATGAGATTGAACTTATAAAGAAACATCCTGTATATGCAAGTTATATAGCTAAGAATTACTTATCACAAAATATGGATAATGAACTTGTTAAACTTTCTACTAATTTGCTATTTAATTATTATGAGAATTATGATGGTAGTGGATATCCTAATGGAATAAGTGGTGATAATATTCCGATTTATTCACAATGTTTAGCTCTTGCAATTTGGGTGTATGATATACAAAGTAAGAATCCTGGTATAGATGATAATAAAATTATAGAGTTAGCAAATAAAAAATCAGGAACAAAATATAATCCTAAGCTTATTGATACTTTACCTATAATTATTAATATGTTAAAATAATTATTATAAGAATAATAGGGAGAAATAAATATGAAAAAGAAAATTGGTATAGGTATATTAGTCCTTTCATTAATAATGATTATAACTGGTGTAGTTTTATCTACTAGAGTAGTGGAGTATACAGTTAAATTTACTGGTATAACTCCTGTTAAAAGTGAAAAAGTTAAATCTGGAAGTTATGTAAAAAGACCTGATGATCCTGTGAAGGAAGGTTCTACATTTATTGGATGGTATCATAATGATAAGTTGTTTGATTTTAATACAAAAGTAAGTAGTGATATAACTTTGGTTGCTAAATGGACTGCCGGTATAGATGATGGTGATGGATTTAAGGTTACTTTTGATACTGATGGTGGAAGTTTTGTTGATCCAGTTATAGTTAAAAAAGGTGGTATTTTAACTGAGCCAACTGGTTTTACAAAGAAGGGTTACTCTTTAAAAGAATGGCAATTAAACGGTAAGAAATATGATTTTAATGCACCAGTAGTTTCTGATATAACTCTAAAAGCTATCTGGGAAAAGGATGATGATACTGAAGATAAGTTTTTAGTTACATTTGATAGTGATGGTGGAACTAAAATAAATAGTCAAACTGTTGTAAAAGATGGTAAGGTAGAAATTCCTACAACGCCTACTAAAAAAGGTTATACTTTTGTAGAGTGGCAGTTGAATGGTAAAAAATATGACTTTAGCGCTAATGTTGTTAGTGATATTACACTTAAAGCAGTATGGAAATCTAATACAAAATCATTTAATATAACATTTAATAGTGGTGGAGGAACTAAAGTAAATCCTCAAACTGTTGAAGAGGGTAAATTAGTTACTAAGCCTGCTAATCCAACAAAAACTGGTTATGTTTTTGAAGCATGGCAACTAAATGGTAAAAAATATGATTTCAATACAAAGGTAAGTAGTGATATAACTTTAGTAGCAAAATATAGAGCACTTAAGACAATTTCAATTACATTTGATACTGGTGAAGGTGGTAGTAAGGTTTCAACTCAAACTATTGTTGAGGGAAATAAGATAAATGTTCCTGCGGTACCAACAAAAGAAGGATATAGATTTGTGGAGTGGCAGTTGAATGGTAAAAAGTTTGACTTTAATACTAAAATTACAAGTGATATTACTCTTAAAGCTTTATGGCAAGAACAAGAATAAATTCTTTAAGACACCAAAATGGTGTCTTTTTAGTTGAAAAAATAAGGAAAATATGTTAATATATGAAACCAAATGGGGGAAGAGGAAATGAAAAGAATAAAAGGAAAAGTAATAGAGGTGTATATTCCAGAAGAATATAAAAACGGAAACCTATTAGATGTAATGGATAGAACGAATATAGGATTTAAGGTATTAACAGAAGAAGGAATAAAAGAGGTAGAAGAAGAACAAACAGAATCAAATGTAGAAATAAGAAAAGATGATGGGGTATTGATAATAGAACAAACAATAGATGGACATGATTTTGTGGATATAGTCGCATATGGCGGTGAAGAAGATGAATAAAGATGAATTTCAAACAGTAGGATTGTATGAACATAATGCCAAGTGTTATAAAGAGGTAAAAAAAGCATACGAATCAGGAGAAAATGTTGTTGGAATAGTTCACGCCACAGGAACAGGAAAGTCATATAATGCCCTTCAACTTGCTTATGATAATAAAGATAAAAAAATTGTATATATAGTACCTTCAAATGGAATAATAGAGCACATAGAAAAAATAATAAGTAACAATCCAAACTTAGATTTTAAAAGAGATTTTCCGAATTTAGAACTTAGAACATATCAAAGTTTAGTGTCATTAAGTAAAGAAGAATTGAAAAAAATAGAATGTGATATGTTAATAATAGATGAATTTCATCATATGGGTGCACCAATCTGGGGAGCTCAAGTAAAGGCAATGATAGAAACACATGAAGACATTAAGATATTTGGAATGACTGCATATACAGTAAGAGATAGAAATACACCATATGAAAGAGATATGGCGAATCCAAATACAAATGAATTGTTTTCAAATAAGATAGTAAGTAGATATGATTTATGTGATGCAATGATGGATGGAATATTGCCAATACCAGTATATAAAAGTTCATATATAACTATGGAAGATATAGAAGATGTAGAAAATCGGCTAGATAAAAGTTTATTATCAAAAGAAGAATGTAAGAAATATAAGGATATGTTATTAGCGGCAAAAGAAAGAATACATGAAGCAAAAAGTATTCCAAAAGTAATATCAAAGAACATAAAACCAAATGGAAAATATATTTATTTTTGTCCCCCATATTCAGAAACAGGAGTAAATGATATAGAAACTATTAAAGCTCAAGCAATGAATTGGTTTAAACAAATTACAGAAGAAGATAATATAGAGTTTTATACATCAACTAGTCAAATGGGAAAAGAAGGTATTAAAAATAGAGAAGCACTTTATGAAGATAAGACAACAGAAGGAGAAGATGTAAAAGATAAATTACGTGTAATGTTTGCAATAAATCAATATAATGAAGGAATACATGCTCCTAATGTAGATGGAGTAATACTAGGAAGAACAACAAGTTCAGATATAGTATTTTTTGAACAAATAGGAAGAGGACTAGCTGTTAGAGGAGATGCGAAGGAAAAGTTTGAGCAGTTGGCACAATATTCAAAAAAAGAATTAGAAGAAATGTGCAAAAGTAGGCAAATAGAGATAAAAGAGAATTACACAAAAGAAGACTTAATAGAAAGACTAATCGCACCAACAATAATAGATTTAAGTAACAATTTTAGATATATAAAGGAATTAGAAAACAACTTAAAAAATAGAGTAAGAGAAGCACAAAATAGAAAAGTAGAAACAAACCCAAGAGAAATAAAAATAAAAGATGTATCATTTGATATAGAAATGGAAGATAAAGACTTTTATGAAATGTTGGAAGATATAAAAGAGAGATTGTTAACTCCATGGGAAGAGATGTATGGATATGCGAAAATCTATTATGAACATTATAATGATTTAGAAGTGCCTGCTAGATTCAGGACAAATGATGGATATACCTATGAAGAGGATGGTAAAATCGGATTAGGTCAATGGATTTCCAGTCAAAGGCGAAAGGTTCCGCCAGAAAGCGAGCAAGGACATTTACTAACAGAAATAGGGATGCGTTTTGAAACTAAAAGAAACACATTAAGTTGGGAAGAGATGTATGAATATGCAAAAATCTATTATGAGCATTACAATAACCTAGAAGTGCCTCAAAAATTTAGGACAAATGATGGATACACTTATGAAGAAGATGGTAAAATTGGATTAGGAAACTGGATTTCCAGTCAAAGGCGAGTTACTTCTAAGGAAAGTGAAAAAGGGTATCTACTAACAAAAATAGGAATGTGTTTTGAAACTAAAAACAGCACATTAAGTTGGGAAGAAATGTATGAATACGCAAAAATCTATTATGAACATTATAATGATTTAGAAGTGCCTCAAAAATTTAGGACAAATGATGGATACACTTATGAAGAATATGGCAAAATTAGACTGGGGCAATGGGTTAAAAGTCAAAGGCAAAAGGTTCCACAAAAAAGTGAACGAGGATGTTTATTATCAAAAATAGGGATGCGTTTTGAAACTAAAAGAAACACATTAAGTTGGGAAGAGATGTATGAATATGCGAAAATCTATTATGAATATCATAATGATTTAGAAGTTCCATATAAATTTAGAACAAATGATGGATATACCTATGAAGAGGATGGTAAAATCAGATTAGGAAACTGGATTTACAGTCAAAGGCAAGTTACTTCTCAGGAAAGTGAAAAAGGGTATCTATTAACAAAAATAGGGATGCGTTTTGAAAATAAAAACAGTACATTAAGTTGGAAAGAGATGTATGAATATGCAAAAATTTATTATGAACATTATAATAATTTAGAGGTACCTCGAAGATTTATGACAAATGATGGATATACCTATGAAGAGGATGGTAAAATCAGATTAGGTCAATGGATTTCCAGTCAAAGACAAAAGGTTCCACAAGAAAGCGACCAAGGACATCTACTAACAAAAATAGGGATGCGTTTTGAAACTAAAAAAATAAGTACATTAAGTTGGGAAGAAATGTATGAATACGCAAGAATCTATTATGAACATTATAATGATTTAGAAGTGTCTCAAAAATTCAGGACAAATGATGGATACACTTATGAAGAAGATGGCAAAATTAGACTGGGGCAATGGATTAGAAGTCAAAGGCAAGTTACTTCTAAGGAAAGTGAAAAAGGGTATCTACTAACAGAAATAGGGATGCGTTTTGAAAATAAAAACAGCACATTAAGTTGGGAAGAAATGTATGAATATGCAAAAATCTATTATAAGCATTACAACACCCTAGAAGTTCCAGATAGATTCAGGACAAATGATGGATACACTTATGAAGAAGATGGTAAAATCAGATTAGGAAACTGGATTTCCAGTCAAAGGCAAAGACTCTCTCAACAAAGTAAAAGGGGTCATCTACTGTCAGAAATAGGAATGCGTTTTGAAAATAAAAACAGTACATTAAGTTGGAAAGAAATGTATGAATATGCAAAAATCTATTATGAGCATTACAATAACTTAGAGGTTCCATTTAAGTTTATGACAAATGATGGATATACACCACAAGAAGAAGGTAAAATTAGATTAGGTCAATGGATTTCCAGTCAAAGGCGAAAGGTTCCGCCAGAAAGCGAGCAAGGACATTTACTAACAGAAATAGGGATGCGTTTTGAAACTAAAAGAAACACATTAAGTTGGGAAGAGATGTATGAATATGCAAAAATCTATTATGAGCATTACAATAACCTAGAAGTGCCTCAAAAATTTAGGACAAATGATGGATACACTTATGAAGAAGATGGTAAAATTGGATTAGGAAACTGGATTTCCAGTCAAAGGCGAGTTACTTCTAAGGAAAGTGAAAAAGGGTATCTACTAACAAAAATAGGAATGTGTTTTGAAACTAAAAACAGCACATTAAGTTGGGAAGAGATGTATGAATACGCAAAAATCTATTATGAGCATTATAATGATTTAGAAGTGCCTACTAGATTCAGGACAAATGATGGATATACCTATGAAGAGAATGGTAAAATTAGATTAGGTCTATGGATTATTAACCAAAGACAGAATATTCCCCAAAAAAGTGAAAAAATTCAAGCGCTTGATGAAATAAAGATGAATTGGAGTCCAAGAATACAAAAAGAAGAAGTTAATAATTTGTGTATAGATAATGAGATAAATATTGAACTTAATAAAACTGTTATTTCACATATTTCAGCTAAAGAACTGAAATCAAAAACAACATACTTAAGGGCAAATGGTATAGAGCTAACTAATGAAGATGGTAAATTGCATGAAATATTTTCTATGAGTAGTCCGGACATGAAAGAAAAATACGGAATATCCCTACCTGAAATGATAAGAGACTTTTATGATGTAAAGCAGAAGAGGAAATAGGATTATGTTTTTAGAAAAATATATTGATTCCACATATGTAGAAATGATTTATGATAATTATGAAAATAGTTATATTAATAGCCTAGATGAAAGAAATTTTTTATTAGTATATAATTTACTAAAGGAAAAGGAATTTTATTTTATAGATGATATAGCACTCAACTATTTAGAGTTGTTTGAATTAAAAAGAGATAACATAGAAAAGGCACTTAATACATTAAAAGAAATAATTGGGGAAAATTACATAAAAGAAATAGGCCATAATATGATACTTGTTGATAAAATTATAGAATTAGCAAGTAAATATGATAATTAAAACAGGAAAAAATCCTGTTTTTTTTTTAACTTATTTAGGAAAAGATCAATATACCTCCTATACTTTATTGTGAGGAGGTGAAAAAATAAAAAAATTTGAATGCGTCATGCAAAGCAACATGAAAGACTGTGGAGTGGCGGCACTTCTTACAATCATTAGAACAAATGGTGGGGATGTTCCATATGAATATTTAAGAATGCTTACTAAAACCTCTACAAATGGAACAAATGCTTATTATTTATTAGAAGCAGCTAAAACATTGGGATTTGATACTAGAGCTTTAAAAGGAAATGTTGAGGATTTAAATAAATCATATCTTCCTTGTATAGCACACGTTATAATAGATTCAAAATATAAACATTTTGTTGTTATACATGAAATTAATAATAAATATGTTACTATAGCGGATCCTAGTTGTGGAATTAGAAAACTTACAATAAATGATTTTAAAAAAATTAGTACTGAACAATATTTGATTTTCTTTCTAAATAAACCTTTACCTAATATTAAAAACGATAAAAAATTTATTAAATTACTAATTAGTTTTTTTGTAACGTTTAAAAATGTCTTCACATCAATTTTTATATTTTCTATTCTATATACTTTAATTAACGTTGTATTATCATATTCATTTCAATTTATTATAGAAGATGCGATTAATGTGAATTCAGTATCTAACCTATATTTTATTGGCGTTGTAGTTATATTTCTTACTTTGATTAGTAATGTTTCTAATTTTATAAGAAATAATATGTTTAATTATGTAAGTAGTAAGATTGACTTTCTTTTGATTAGTGACGTATTCAGGCAAATATTTTCTCTTCCTTACTTATATTATAAAACCAGAACTACAGGTGATGTACTTTCTAGAATAAATGATTTAGATGGTATAAAAAAGAATTTATGTAATTTAATAATTAATTTTTTTGTAGATGGCACTTTAGTTATATTTGTATTTTTCTTTTTATGTAGGATAAATCTTACTTTAAGTTTAATTGCTTTATGTATAGGTATTATTTATTTTTTGATTATTAAGCTTTTTTCTAATTCTATTTATGATATGGTTTTAGAGAATAAAAAGAACTCATCTTTATTAAATAGTAACTTGGTTGAATACATTTCTTCTATACAAACTATTAAAGGGATGAATGCTATAGATAACTATAAAAATAAGTTATGTGATACATATAAAAATCATTTGAATAAAAATTATGAATTTACAAAGATTTTTAATATTGAAGAGTTTATTAAGGAAATTGTAAATTCACTTGGACTATGTTTAATACTTTTAATAGGTGGATATTTAGTATTAAAAGGTAAAATGAGATTGGAGGCTTTAATTACATATAATGCTTTAATTATATACTTTTTAGAACCTATTAAAAATGTTGTTGGATTTGATTTTGCATTAAAAGAAATTCGTGCATCTATAAAAAGAATTATTGATTTATATAGTATTAAAACTTGTGATACGGTTTTAGAACCTAAGTATACTTCTTCTAATATTTATGGTGATATTTCTATAAAAAATCTTAGTTATTCTTATAATAAAAAAGATAAAATACTTAAAAATATTACTTTTGATGTAGATAGGGGTGAAAAAATAGTTATTAGTGGTTATAGTGGAAGTGGTAAAAGTACTTTATCAAAGATTATTTGTGGTTATTTAGAAATTGATAATGATATGATTTATATTGATGGAATTGATATTAATTCTCACAATATAATAAAGTTAACGCGTGATGTTTGTTATATTTCACAAAAAGAGGTAATGTTTACTGATTCTATTTATAATAATATCATTATGGAAAGAGATATTAGTTATGAAAAATTTTTAGAAGTATGCAAGATAACAGGGGTAGATACTATGGTAAAAAGTAAATTACACAGTTATAATTTTTTACTTGAAGAAGGCGGATTTAATATAAGTGGAGGAGAAAGGCAAAGAATTATTTTGGCAAGGGCATTATTAAAAGATGCTAGTATTTATATTTTTGATGAGAGTTTTAGTGAAATGGACGTGGATAGTGAGGGTAAAATACTTAGTAAGATTTTTGGATATTTGGCAGATAAAACAATATTAGTGATATCTCATAGAGATAATAATAATCTCTTATTTGATAAATGTTTTACTATTAAGAATGGAAAAATTTATAATGGATATTATAAGATATAATGATTTATATAAAGATAGAATGAATATCTTTAATTCATATTTATTATTTACTATTTTTGTTGTTTTACTTTCGTTATTTGTTTCTATGAATATTACTTATAAAAAATATTTTCTTGCTAAGGCGGTAGTAAATAATAATGGATATTTAAAGTGCTTAATAGAAGAAAATAGTCTTTCTTTATTAAATAAAAATAGTACTCTTATTATTGATAAGGTAGAATATCAATATTCCATTTCATCGGTTGAACCAATAGTTAATGAAAATAATTTGATTTATCAAGTGGAATTAAAAGTTAATCTAGACTCTAAAATTTCTAAAGAAAATAATGTTTTAAACTTGAAAATACTTGTTGAAAAGCAATCGGTTTTGAAATATGTAATTAGAAAAGTAGGTGAAATTTATTAGTGAATTAAACAGTAATGATTTGAAGAATATAGAAGGTGGTGCGGTAAGTCCGTGGGCTATTATTGGTATTGGCGCGGGAATTGTATTTTTAATTGGAGTTCTAGATGGATTTTTTAGACCACTTAAGTGTAATAAATAACGTATGAGGGAATTAAATAATGAGGAGGCTTTTTTTGTTGAAGGGGGATTGTCTGTATCTGGTACTTTAATAAATTCTTTTACTGCTGGTATAAAAATATTACTTGAACTTGGAAGAAGTTTGGGTTCAGTAATAAGAAGAGGTGGAAGTGGACAAATGTGCAAAATATGATAAAAAGAATATGTTGTAATAAAAGAAGAATATGTGTATTATTTTTAATATTATTATCTCCACTTCTTGTTTATATTCTTGATTATATGGTTGTTATGACATTTAACCTTGGCACATACTTAGGTACTGTTGTTAGATTCATATTTGAGAGAATATCTTGTTAAAGGAAGAGAAAATTCTCTTCTTTTTACTTTTAAGTAAAAAAATCTATTTGAAATAAAGTGGAAATATAGTATAATGTATGTAAGAATAGGAGCGAGGTACGAATGAGAAGAATTTATACTGGAATTGATATTGGTAGTGATAGTATAAAAATAGTAGTTAGTGAAGTCTTTAATAAAAAATTTCACGTGCTAGCTTCTACTAGTGTGAAAAGTAAAGGTGTAAGAAGAGGATTAATTATAGATAAAGAAAAAGTAAGTAATAGTATAAAGACTGCGGTAAAGGAAATTGAAGCAACAATTGGTATTAAGATAGAAGAAGCTGTAGTTACTATTCCTTCTAATGATAGAAAATTAAGCGTTGAATCAGGTACTACTAAGATAGTACTTGATACAGTTAGTGGAGAAGATATAGTAAATGCTTTAAGTGATGCTGTTATAGATAAGGTTCCTGAAGGATATGAATTAATTACAACTGTGCCTATTACATTTAAAGTTGATGATATGGATAATATTATTGATCCAAAAGGTAGAGCGGGCGAATATTTAAGTGTTAAAGCAGTTATGATTACTGCTCCTAAAAAGAATCTGTTTGATGTCTTAGAAGTATGTAATATGTGTGGAATAGAAGCAAAAGATGTGATTTTTAAGACAATTGGGGATTACTATGAGGCAAGAGGAAAAGATACCGAAGTTGAAGTTGGGGCAATAGTAGATGTAGGTAGTGATACTACTAGTGTTTCTATATTCAATAAAGGTATTATGATTAAAGATGATATAATTAATTTAGGAAGCAAAAATATAGATAAGGATATCTCATATATTTATGGGGTTGATTTAGCTACTGCACATGATTTAAAAGAGAATTTCTCAGTATGTAGTAGAAAGTATGCAGACAGTAATGATTCTGTTGAGATAAAGATTAATGATAATGATGTGATTAAAATTAATCAATATGAATTGTCTGAAGCAGTTGAAGCAAGAGTTAATGAATTGTTGAAACTTGCAAAAAAAAGCATAAATAACTTAACAAACCGCAAAATTAGTTATATAATTGTTACAGGAGGTATAACTGAATTAACAGGATTTGGTTATATTGTTGAAAATGTTTTAGGAATTAATGCAACTACGCTTAATATTACAACACTTGGAATTAGAAATAATAAATATTCTGCTGCTATGGGAATAATTAAGTATTTTCATGAGAAGTTGAAATTAAGAGACATTGATTACACAATGTTTGATGATGAAAAAATAAATGCATTAATGGATAGTAAAAAAAGTTTATTAAATGTTAATAATGACACATTAGTTAGTAAAATATTTGATTATTTTACTGGTAATTAAGGGAGGATATATATGTTTGGTACATTAGAAATGGATCAATTAGCTAAAATAAAAGTAATTGGTATTGGTGGCGGCGGAGGTAATGCCGTTAACCGAATGATAGAGTCAGGGGTAAAAGGAGTAGAGTTTATTGTAGCTAATACAGACTTGCAAGTTTTAAACAACTCCAAAGCAGAGAAGAAAATCCAAATTGGTGCAACCCTTACTGATGGATTAGGTGCAGGGGCAAAGCCTGAGATAGGTAGAGAAGCTGCAGTAGAATCTAAAAAAGAATTAGAAGAAGCCTTAACTGGTGCTGATATGGTATTTATTACTTGTGGTATGGGTGGAGGAACAGGATCTGGAGCTGCTCCAGTAGTGGCTGAAATAGCTCAAGGTCTTGGTGCTTTAACTGTTGCAATTGTAACAAAACCATTCACATTTGAAGGTAAGAAAAGAATGGAAAATGCTTTAGTTGGACTTGAGGAATTGAAGAAACACGTTGATACATTAATTGTAATTCCTAATGATAGATTAAGAGAAATTATTGATAAATCTACACCAATGCTTGAAGCATTTAAAGAAGTTGATAATGTATTACGTCGTGGTGTTCAATCTATATCTGACTTGATTGCTGTTGTTGGTTTAGTTAACCTTGACTTTGCCGATGTTAAAGCAGTTATGGAAAAATCAGGAAATGCTATTATTGGTATTGGTATAGGTATGGGAGAAGATAGAGCAATTGAAGCTGCTAAACAAGCTGTTTCATCTCCACTTCTTGAAACTAGTATTTCAGGAGCAACTGATGCTATTATCAATATTACTGGTGGATTGAATTTAACATTGTTTGAAGCTGAGCAAGCTGCTGAAGTTGTAAGAGCTGCTGCTAATACTGATATTAATACAATATTCGGTTCTGTTATTAATGAAAACTTAACTGATGAAGTTATAGTTACAGTAATTGCTACAGGATTTGATAAGGCTAATAAAGAACCACTTTATAATAATGTACAAAGTGGAGTTAATACTAGAAGAAGTAGAGAACAAGAAGTAATTGATGTAGATGATGATGATGACTCTAGTGATGATGGCGAATACGAATATCCTCCATTTATGAGAAGAAATTTCTAGTTAAATAATGTAAAATATTAAAAGTCCTTAGTGACTTTTTTTTCTTTTTCATATATAATTAAATCGTACATAATGAGGTGATGATAATTGGCAAAAAAGAAGAAAAGAAAAGAAGATAAAACTAAAAAGTTTAAATATACAAATGAATTATACGGGGTAGTATTTATATTACTTGCAATACTAGGAATAGGTATTGGATCTCCTCTTGGAATTGTTGGAAAATTAGTTAAGGCTTTTTCTGTGTTTTTATTTGGAACATGGAATATAATCTTTATGATAGGACTTTTCTTAATTGGTTTATATATGGTTATTAAAAGAGAAAAGCCATCATTTTTCACTTCACATTTAGTTGGTTTTTATATAATTTTTATAGGAATACTTGTTTATTCTCATTTAAATTATGTTTCTTTAAATGATGGTGATGTAGTTGCGACATTTGAGGCAACTGCAAATGATTTGATGAGTAACTTTAATGCAATTATGGATGCTAATAAATTTAACCCAAGTGGTGGTGGAATGCTAGGATGCTTATTTGCTGTTTTGTTTAATAAATTGTTTGATGCATCTGGGACTAAAATAGTTGCAATAGTATTAATTGTTACTGGTACTGGATTATTTACTGGAGTGTCTATCTTTGATTTTATTAGAAATGGATATCAAAAAGGAAAAGATATTTTACCTAAACATAAAGAAAAAGTTAGAAATGGCGATGATGATGAGCAAACTGATTCAAAGAAAGTTTCCTCTGTTATTATAAATGATAATAATATACCTTCTACACCGGATAATAAACTTGTAATATCTAGTATAGATGAATTAACTCATAATATTGAAAAATCTAATAATGATGTAGAAGCAGGTGATACTTCTTTGAAACCTGCAGAGAATAAAAATTATAAACTTCCACCAATCAGTTTATTAAAACCGCCTGCTAAGGTTAAAAATAATGGTAATCAAGGTGTTATAGAAAAAAATATTATAACTTTAGAAACTGTATTAAAAGATTTTGGCATTATAGGAAAAGTAGTTGAAGTAAATAGTGGACCTAGTGTTACTCAATATGAGTTGGAGGTTCAAAGTGGTACTAAGCTTAATAAAATTTTAAGTATTAATAGGGAAATTTCTCTTGCATTAGCAAAAAAAGATGTAAGAATTCAAGCACCAATTCCTGGCAAGAGTACAGTTGGTATTGAAATTGCAAATGATGAAATTAGAAGTGTTTCATTAAGGGAAATATTGGAAACTTCTCCATCTAACAAAGCTAACAGTAAATTACTTGTTGCTCTTGGTAAAAATATAATGGGTAGAAGTGTGTTTGCAGAAATTGATAAAATGCCTCACTTACTTGTTGCTGGTGCAACTGGTTCTGGTAAATCCGTATGTATTAACTGTATTATTGCTTCTATTCTTATGAGAACAAAACCAGATGAAGTTAAGCTTATGATGGTTGACCCGAAGAAAGTTGAACTTAGTATGTATAATGGTATTCCACATTTGATGATGCCAGTTGTGACTGATCCTAAAAAGGCAAGTATTGCATTGCAAAAAGTTGTTGCAGAGATGGAATCTCGTTATGATTTGTTTAGTGAAAAAAATGTTAAGAATATTGCTACTTATAATGAATGGGTAGAAAAAGAAAATGCTAAATTACCAGAGGATGCTAAGATAAAGAAAATGCATTATATAGTTGTTATAGTAGACGAACTTGCTGATTTGATGCTTGTTGCATCTAAAGAAGTTGAAGATTCAATTATGAGAATTACTCAAATGGCTCGTGCTGCTGGAATTCATTTGATAATTGCTACTCAAAGACCTTCTACTGATGTAATTACTGGTGTTGTTAAAGCTAATATTCCATCACGTATATCTTTTGCGGTATCTAGTAGTATAGATTCACGTACTATTCTTGATATGAGTGGAGCTGAAAAGTTGTTAGGTCGTGGTGATATGTTATTCTTGCCTATGGGTGAGAATTCTCCGGAACGTGTACAAGGTGCTTATGTTTCTGATGAAGAACTAGAAAAAATTGTTGATTACACTGTTTCACAGCAAAAAGCTATGTATGATGAAAGATTTATGGATTTAACTTCATCTGCTAAAGAACAGGGTAACGCAGGTGGTGGAATAAAAGAGGTAGAAGAAGAATATGATGATCCTCTTTATAATGATATAGTTGAATTTGTAATAACTCAAGGTAAAGCTAGTGCATCACTACTACAAAGAAGATTTAAACTTGGATATAATAGGGCAGCTAGAATTGTTGATTTACTTGAGGAACGTGGAATAATTGGACCACAAAATGGTTCTAAACCTAGAGAAGTTTTAGTTAAACTTGGTTCAGAAGAAGATGATGAATAAATGAAAACTCAATCAATTACTGATTGAGTTTTTTAACTTTTTCATAGTGTTCTTTATAATTTTTACAACCATCCATATGGAATGTTGCACCTATTTTTTCTAGTTCCTTTTGTGGGAAGGTTCCACTTAGACTTGAAAGATTTAATATTGTATCTATTACTTTTTCTGGATTTGATTGATACATATTATATAAATCTAATGCAGTTAGATAAGAAAATGCTATATCCATATCATCTAATAAGTAATCATCCATATATAAATCTTTAATGTTTTGACCTTTATCTGCTGCACTTACAAATTTTTTTGAAGAGCTTATTCCATATAATGCATCTCTAGTTGTCATTAAATCATTTACTTGTATTTTTCTATAATCTTTTATTAATCCAATGTCAGTTAAAATGTCTGGCAGTAACAAATTCGCAAAATATCCTTCGGTTTCTTTATATATTGTTTTTGATTTATAAGAAAAAAGTGACTCTTCATTTTTTCTTACTATCATATGAAATATTTCATGAAATGTAGTTGCTAGATCCATTGTGGTGTTTTTTCTATAAATGGTGGCATATGGGATATGATTGCGTGTATCAATGTATGTAGTACCATAGGTTTGACCTATGTTTTTGGAGTATTTAATATTTATTAAGTTTTTAGTTGGTTCACTAACACTTATAAAAGCATTATATAAATTCTTATTTGGAATGTGTTTAAATATAATATTCATTAGTTCAAATACTTCATCATTTGACATTCTTATCTTTTCTGTTGTTCCCCTATTAATAAATAGTTTGTTTTCACCTAAATAATTATTAAGAGTTGATAATATTTCAAATGCAGGTCTATTTATGTATGGCTTAATTACTTCTTCATAATATTCTAATTGATTAAAATCATCATATTCTATATATTCTTCGAATGTATTTTTTATATACGCGCTAATTAGAAGATTATATAGATCGGATACTTCTTCAAATTCTTCTATAGATTTGAAATCATTTACATTTAGCTTCTTTTTTGCATCTATTAGTTTTTTTATGTCCCATTTATATTTGTTCATATTGCCTCTCCCTATGAGTTATTATTATATTTTCATATATTAAATAAGTCAACTTAAAAAAATTGACATATAAATTCACATTGTACTATTTAAAAATTTTTAAATATGTTAGAATATAAATTAGAAAGAAGGTTAGATAATATGCCAACACCACATATAGAAGCAAAAGAAGGAGAATTTGCGAAAACAGTAATTGCGGCTGGAGATCCATTAAGAGCAAAGTTTATCGCAGAAAAATATTTAGAAGATGTAAAACTTGTTAATAAAGTTAGAAATATGCTTATGTATACTGGTACTTATAAGGGAAGAGAAGTTTCTATTATAAGTCATGGTATGGGAATGCCAAGCGCAGGAATATATTTTTATGAATTATTTAAATTTTACAATGTAGATAGGATAATTAGAATAGGAACTTGTGGAACTAGTAATCCTAATGTTAAACTTTTGGATACGATTCTTGCTGGGTCATCTTATACTGAGTCTAATTATGCTTTTATGTTTAATAAAGAACATATAAATTTAGAAAAACCGAGCATTATAATTAATGATAAGTTAAAAGCTACAGCTTCTTTGAAAGGTATTAAATTGCTAGAAGGAGATGTAATGACATGTGATGTTTTTGATCCTTATGTTGATTGGAAAGCAATAAATGCTAGAATTCCAAAGGATTTAGATATAGTTGCAACTGAGATGGAGTCTTTTGCTTTATTTTATATTGCCAAAGTGTTACATAAAGAAGCTGCGTGTTTATTGACTGTAGTTGATTCTAAATGCACTACTGAATTTGTAAGCAGTGAAGATAGAGAAAAGAGTCTTACTAATATGATAGAGGTGGCTCTTGATACAATCTACTAATAAATATTTGATAATTGATTATACTAAAAGAGGTGAACAATAATGGAATATCGTGTTGAAGATAATTTATCATACAAAATACATATGATTAAAACTGATAAGTTTAAAACTGTAAATATTAAAATTATTTTTAGTAAAGAAATAAAAAAAGAGGAAATAACTTTAAGAAATTTTTTGTCTGATTTTTTAGTATATACCAATGCTTCATATCCAACTAATAAAGAACTTTGTATAAGAGTTCAAGAATTATATAATTTAGGATTATCATCATCTTGTTATAGAATAGGAAGATTTTATAATACAGATATAAATGTTAGCTTTTTAAATGAAAAATATTCTGAGCCTGGAATGTATGAAGAAACTATTAAATTTTTAAATGATATAGTAGTAAATCCAAATGTAGAGGGCAATGCATTTAATAAAAAGTGTTTTCAAGTTATTAAAGAGGGAATAAAAAATCAAATAGAAAGTATCAAGGAAAATACAAGAAAATTAAGTATGATTAATATGCTTGATAATATGGGAGATGATGTTTATTCTTATCATACATTCGGATATTTAGATGATTTAAATTCAATTACTCCAGAATCAATATATGAATATTATAAAGAGTTTATTAGAACTTCTAAGATTGATATTTATGTTCTTGGAAATATTGATTTTGAAGAAACAAAAAGATTAGTTAGTAATAATTTTAAATTTAACACTCTAAAAATGAAAAAATGTGATCCATTTATATATCATAATAAATTTAGGAAAATTCCTAAAAAAGTAATTGATAAAATGCCTCTTTCACAGTCTAAGTTAAGTATAGGATGTAAAATTGATGAGTTAAGTGCATATGAGAGAAATTATGTATTACCAATATATTCAATGATTTTAGGAGGAGGATCTAACTCTAAATTGTTTAATAAAGTAAGAGAAGAAAATTCACTTTGTTATTATATTTCTGCATCTGCCAATAAACTTGATAATGTATTGTTTATAACATCTGGTATTAATAAAGAAAACTTTGATAAGGTTGTTACATTAATAAAGGAAGAGTTAAAATCAATGAAGTTAGGTAAGTTTGATGAAGATGATATGAATGATGCTAAAATGCAATATATTGCTATGCTAGAGGAATTTAAGGATTCTCCTGCGCAAATAATTTCTTCTTATTATTCTGTTTTAGTAATTGGAAATGACCCATTAGATGTTCGAATGGAAAAGATAAAAAAAGTTACTTATGATGATGTAAAAGAATTTGGTAAACATATTCATATGGATACAATTTATCTATTAGAGGGGGATAAATAATATGAAGGAGATAAAATTAAAAGGATTAGATCAAAGTGTTTTTTATGAAGAATTGTCAAATGGATTAAAAGTTATATTACTTCCATTTAAAAATAAAACCAATTATTATATCAATTATACAACTAAGTATGGTTCTATTAATTTGGATTTTATACCTAATGGCTCTAAAAAAATGTATTCTTCTCCAAAGGGAATAGCACATTTTCTTGAACATAAGTTGTTTGAACAAGAAGATGGGGAAAGTCCATTTGAGTTTTATTCTAAAAGCGGTACTGCATCTAATGCGGGTACTAGTTATAAAAGAACATCTTATTATTTATGGGGAGTTAATAAATTAGAAGAGAATTTAGATTATTTAATTAGTTGTGTTAATAAACCTTATTTTACTGATTCAAATGTTGAAAAGGAAAAGGGAATAATAATACAAGAGCTTAATATGTATATGGATAATCCTGATTCTGTTCTTACTAATGAGGTTTCTAAAGCAACATATAAAAATCATCCGATTAGATATGATATAGGAGGATATCCTGACACTGTTAGTAAGATTACAAAAGAAGATTTATATACTTGTTATGATACTTTTTATTCTCCAAGTAATATGATTTTAGCTGTCTCTGGTAATTTTGATGTTAATAAAATTCTTGATTTAATAAAGTCAAATGAAGATTTGATGAGTAGAAAATCAACTGGTGAAATTATTATGAAGGATTATAAAGAACCATTAAAGGTACTAGATACTTATAAGGAGATTACTGTTCCTAATCTTGCAATTCCTAAGGTTGCTATGAATGTAAAGATTTCATTAAAAGGTGTTAAAGATTTAAGAGAGTTTATTGCATATGTAATGGCATATGTTGGCCTTAAGTTTGCATCTGCTTCTGATTTTAAGGAAGAGATACTAACTAATAATTATGCTACTAGCTTTACATATGGTGCAATGCTTTTAGATGGATTTTATACTATTGAATTATATGCTGAGACTAATAAACCTAATATAGTAATAGATAAAATATTAAAAGAGTTAAAATCAAAAAGTATTTCTTCTGAGGACTTAGAAAGATATAAGAAGGTTAAGATATCATATCTTGTTATGGAAAGTGATAATATAGAGGCATCGGTTGAAAATGCAATGGATGATTTAATTGTGTTTGGTAAGGTTTTCGATGATGAAATTGATTTTATAAGAGGAATGAATATTGATAAATTTAATGAAGTTATGAGTAAGGTTGACTTTTCTAATCATGCGACTGTTGTACTTAAATAATTAAGTATCAACAGTTTTTTTCTCAATTGACATCCTTTTTAAAAGATGCTATTATACATGGTGCTTAAATGTTTGGGTACCTAAGGGGGTGAGATGTTGTGGAAAGCAAAAAATTCATTAGTATAAAAGATGCATTAGAAACATGTTACTTAGAAATGAATAATGCAGAAAAAGAACTTATTTTTACTAAACTTGTTAATGAGGCTAAACAAGAGGGTATTTCTTCTTTTGAACTTGAAATACCAAATGGTATTAGTCATAAGACTCCTATTAAATATAGAGTTGAACTAGATAGATGTGTAATTAGAGCGTTTGATAAAATTTCATTTTTAAATGGAGTTTTGGAAAGTTATAGTTATAGTAAATCTATGTTTAAATCAGATGACTATGATATAAGGAGCCTATATTTATTATCTTCTTTTTATGATAAGCAAACATTATCAACCAAGAAAAGAGAAATTAGTTTGTCTATAGATAATGGTAAGTATTTTATTGAAGATACTTATGATTCTAGGGGTAATAAGAATATTGTTTCTAGAGAGGAAAATTCTATTTCTGATGTTTTATTTTATTTTGATGGGGAAGATAATGTTAAGTCTATAATTTTAGATGATAGAATGTTTAATGAGGCTGAATTTTTATATCAGATATTAGAGAAAAATTTAAATAATGAAAAAAATAAGCAATTGTGTAAAGATTTACAATAATTGCTTTTTCATTTGTAAAAATTTATTTATTATACTATAATTATTTTAGGTGATGATAGTTGAAAAATGTAAGAGTAGTATTTATGGGAACACCTGAATTTTCGGTACCTGTATTAGAGATGCTTATTAATAATTATAATGTTGTTGGTGTTGTGACTCAACCTGATAGATTAGTTGGTAGGAAAAGGATTCTTACTCCGTCTCCAATAAAGCAGTTAGCACTTCAACATGATATTCCGGTTGCAACTTTGGAGAAGGTTAGACTACAATATCAAGAGGTTTTAGATTTTAATCCTGACATAATTGTAACATGTGCATATGGTCAGATAATTCCAAATGAGATTCTTAATTACCCTAAATTTGGATGTATTAATGTTCATGCTTCGCTTCTTCCTGAGTATAGAGGTGGTGCTCCAATACAAAGGGCTATTATGAATGGTGAAGTAAAAACTGGTATTACAATTATGTATATGAATGAGGGAATGGATACTGGAGATATTATTGATAAGGAAGAACTTATAATTGGAAATGATGATAATTTTGATAAAGTTAGTGAAAATTTAAGTAATATTGGAGCTAGTTTGCTTAAAGATGTACTACCTAATATTATTAAGGGGAAAGTAAAAAGAATTATTCAAGATAATAGTGAAGCGACATATGCGCCAATTATTAAGAGGGAAGATGAAAAGCTTGATTTTAATAAAACTTCATTTGAACTTCATAATCAAATAAGAGCACTTTCTACTGTGCCGGGTGCATATGCAGTGCTTGATGGTAAGGTTGTTAAAATATATTCTTCAAGAATTTCTTCTCATATTCATCCTGAAAAGGCAAATGGTGAGATAGTTAAAATCTATGATGATGGTATTGGAATTTCTACTGAGGATTCTGAGCTAATTATTACTGATATCAAAGTAGAAGGTAAAAATAGGGTAAGTGTTAAGCAGTTCTTGAATGGAAAAAAGGAAGAAGATTTATTAGGAAAGGTTTTTGAGTAATATGGATGAATTTAATAATAATAGTAATAAGAAATTTAAAATAACAGACTTAATAACAAACAAACAATATAATGCAATTCTTAATTTGGCTCTTGGTTTTGGTACAATAATTATTTTAATAATTATGATTAGACTTTCTGGTAGTAGTGTACCTAATAATACAAACAATAATATTAATAATAATGGGACGCAATCTGTTGTTAGTGGATTTAATGATATTAAAAGTAAGAACTTTTCTTTTAAGTATACTCTTTTAGAAAATGGTAAGAGTGTTGTTTATCAGGGAAAAGAAAGAGAAAACAAGATTCTTTTTACCGATGCTACTAACAAATTAGAATATTATGTTATTGGTGATGTAGTTTCTGTTAAAAAGGGAAATGATTATGTTATTGGAACAAATCCTTCTAAATATTTTAATTATTTTGATGTTGAATTAGTAGAGAAAATTATATCTAGTGCTAAGGTTGATGAGGATGACTATGTTATATCAATAAATGATTTTTCAAAAGTGGTTTCTAGTGATAAGTCTGCAGAAGGGGATATATACATTAGCTTAACTAAAAGTAATGGTATAATTACAAAAATAACATTTGATTTAGGTGAATATGCTGTTTTAACTGATAAGAATATTAAAACTTCAGTTTTGACTTTGGAGTATTCTAACTTTAATTTAATTGATGATTTTGATATTAAAACAAACTAAAATCATATAAAT
>ERZ1034980.270-NODE-270-length-42565-cov-8.303105_pt1 | contig 42565 bp, 55 predicted proteins | sample MGYA00520622_ERZ1034980 | MGnify/ENA primary metagenome ERZ1034980 (study PRJEB33766, sample SAMN09781791) | gut metagenome | biome: gut microbiome | host: Homo sapiens | place: Madagascar | study: EMG produced TPA metagenomics assembly of the PRJNA485056 data set...
GCGTTGCAACGCGCCATACGGCAACCACAAGCAATGGCAATGCTGTTAGCGTAGGGAGCATAGTCGATACCGATAATGGCCTGAATGTGAGGCTCTCTGATGGCACTACGGTGCAGTTATCCGATGTGGACTTTGACGACCCGAACATAAACGTGCTGTATGAGCGTGCCGCGTCCTTCGATGCTGATACGGCAAATGCATTGGTAAACAACTACACGGGCGAAACGAGCGTTGATAACTATCTCCGTGGGTTCAATTCCGTTTATCTAAGCGGTAAACAGGGCTATGAATATGCAAAGGCCGTAGGCGATAGCGTGTATGCGCGTCATTATCTCAACGACAATGCAAGAATGGCCGCATTCCGTGCAGGACAGGCCGCGTATCAGTCCGGCCGCGCAAACTCCATTGCCGGCCAGCAGGGCAACAACGTAAGGCCGCAAGCCAAGGCAGAGTACGAGGCGGGCGTGAACCGCGAATATTCAGACCGGAAGCTCACCAGTTCTCAGCGCAAGCAGATAAGGGCGCTGGACGAGGTGTTCAAGGCCGCTGGGAAGAAACTTGTAATACACGATGCCATAGGCACTGACGGCAACAGCGTAACGTTCGGCAGGAGTGATGCGAACGCATACTATGATGCCAAGACGGACACCTATCACCTTTCGCTTGATAGTACGGGACAGGCGTATGCTTACGTTGTCGCGCATGAGAGCATCCATGAGATGGAGGTCAAGAACAAAGAGGGCTTTAGCGCGCTGTCTGAGGTCGTTGAAGCGGCTATCGAAGGCGAGTTGATGAACCAGAAGGGCATGACGTTTGACGAAGCCAAGGCCGAGTTTGAAAAGATGGTGCAGTACCAGATAGATAAGAACGGCCTGAGCCGTTCCGAAGCCGTTACCGAAGTGGTAGCCAACACCGTTCCTGCTATCCTTACCGATGAGCAGCAGGGCAAACGCTTTGCCGACAAGGTAATGAAGTCCGGCAGTAAGGTCAAGGCATGGTTTGAGAAGCTTATAAAAGACCTTCGTGCGATACTGGATAAGGCATATAACATTCTCAAAGGTCAAAAGAGCTGGGAGCAGATGGAGCTTATCCGCAACAACAAGCAGACCCTCGACATGATAGCCGACTATTACTTTGAGGGAATGGAAGGGACGAAGGGAAAAGCTTCAAACACGGAAAAGACGGATGGAAACGTCAAGCGTTCTGCGAAAGATATCAGTGCAGATATCCGAGAGGTCAACCCGATGGAGATAACGCCGCCCAACAGAGTTACAAGCAGCAGCAAATACCATTACCTCATAAACGAGTTTGAGAACAACGGTTACAATGGCCGCAATGTTGTGCTTGTTGAGAACGGGAACGATGGATATCAGGCTTTGACCGGCTCTCATAGGATACTTGCCGCACGGGAGGCAGGTGTAGATGTGCCGTCCGTGGTTATACCCATGAGCGAGGAAATACAGCCGCTTCTTGATGCTACAGGAGACGAAGAACGGGCGCGAATAGCCGATGAACTGTACGAAGATGGCGTAATCCCCAAAGAAGCACGCGACCTGCTTGTGCGCGAAGATGAACTCAATTTTGAGAATGTTGGCAAACCGCTTGATAAACAGGCACGCTTCTCCATGAAAGATACTGTCGAGGAAACTCGCGACCTTATAGCGGTTCACAATCTGAAGGGCGACGAGCTTGAAGCAGATATCGAACTTGGCGGATTCCCGATGCCATCAATAGCAATAACAAAACCCGAACTTGGCCATAGCGAGTTTGGAGATATATCGCTTATATTCGGCAAGGATACGATTGACCCAAAACGTAGCGGCAACAAGGTGTATAATGCCGATGCATACACGCCTACATTCCCTCAAGTTGGATACAAACCGAACGAGAAAAGCATTAAACGGTTAAGAGACTTGTATTACAAGGTATATGAGAAGGCAGGAAGCGATATTGCATACCCCTTATATGCTTTCGGTGTAGACGATGCCGGGGAAGCAATAGCACGGTATGGCGGTAGCGAACAGGCTATAGTGAAGAGTTTTGCCGACAACACCGATATGATGCAAGCCTATCTTGTTGACCAAGGTAAACAGCCAATCGAGACCATTCAGCGCGAAGTTGTAACCGAAATCGGAGAGCCTGAAAAGGAAAGGTACGACTTCATACTGAATAAGCTTGGGAAGGACGCTTTTGAAGCCATGGGCACGGGCACGAGTAGAGCAACATGGTATGAAAAATATGGTGAATCGTACCGTGAGGCACTTAAACAACAGTTGATTGATGCTGGGATAGATTCCGAATCCGCTGCGTCTGTTGTTGCTGACGGTTTTAGCCGCGGCGATGTTCTCACAGATGCCCTCAAAGTTCGCAGTTACATGCAGAATGGTCCAAGGAGAGTGAAGACGCAACCCGACCTTGCAGCAACGCAGAAAGCGATTAAGGAAGCGGTAAACCCTTCCGAATACAAAGCATGGCTGGAAAACACTTTTTCTGGAGTTGTTTCAAAGAAAGGAATACGCAACGATAAAGACATGTTTACAAATTCCGGTAATCGCAGAAGCTTTGAAACGCTATACTGGGAGTTTAATCTTGAGAACATTGTCAAGGCCATGAAGTCGCAGGATGAAAAGGGAGCTTCTGGGTTTGGCACAAAGAGTATATTCGGTTCTTCAGCAAGGGAATACGAATCTATTGCAGATATCAAGGCTGACAGCAACCGTCTGCAAACTCTCAACGAAGAACAATATGCGGCGATAAAAGAAACCTACAGCAATAGATTCCGCGAAATTGTTGATACTTATGCGGGGAACAAGGATTGGTGGGATGCTGCGACCACGCTGTGCGAAGCCGTTGCTCGGAGAAAAACCCGAACCGGCATATACAACTATCTGAATCAGTGGCCTCAGGTGTATAAAGCCTCCTATGATATTGTAGACAGCCTTATTTCCCTAACACAGGATATTGCGAAGATGCCTACGGAGTACTTTGAAGCCAAACCCCAGCGAGCGGTCAGCTTTGATGAAGTTAGGGCAGTTATTATGCCTGAGGGCAAGTACGAGGATTTACAAACCGCACTTGAAAGCCGTGGTATTCCAGTTGAAACATATAATCCGGATGTTGAAGGTGAACGATTGAGCAAACTTAATTCTGAGTTTACCGAACGTTTCCGCTTCTCCCGCAAAGACGATGTATCAGTTACGCCCGAAGATGCTAAGAAGCTGCAAAAGCAGAACGACAAGCTGAAACAAGCGTTGGAAGTCGCAAAACAGGAAATAAAGCTTTCGGACGGTCACCACGTCAAAGCTTCTGCCGTTGAGCGGCTGGCGGGTAGCTTACTGAAAGAATATAGCAGTAAGATGGACAAGGCCGAACTGGTCAGCAACATAACCGAACTGTTTGACTACATCGGTAACGGTGAGAACGTTGTGTGGGACGAAGTACAGGCGGGAGCAATGAACATTGCCCTGAATGTGCTTGACCAGTCCTCCAAACGTAACACGGAGTGGTACGATAACACCAAACCTGCGCGGGAGTTCTTAAAAAACAACACCATAAAGCTGAACGAGAAGCAGCTTGCGGAAGTGCAGAATGCATTCGGCTCATACACCGAGTTCAGGCGGGAGTTGTACAACAAGGCTAAGTTCTCTAAGACCGAGGGCATATCCCTTGAACAGGCATGGCGCGACCTGTCCGGCATGTTCCCCGACACGTTCGACCCCGATACTCCCGATGTTGATATGTCTACACTTTTACACGATGAAGTGTTGAATATGTATGACCGCCCAATAGAGAATCCCTATGGCTACGGCATGAAGGAATACGCTGCCGACCTTGCTATGCGGTTATATGGCGAGTATATGGCAATGCCTGAACGCAAGACTTTTGCCGACAAGCAGCAGAAAAAGCTTGAAATGCAGCGGGCGCGGTACAACACGCTCATGGAGCAGCAACGGGAACAGGCTAAGGCCAAGTATGAAAGGCTGCGCGACCAGAGGGACATTACCAAGTACAAGACGAGCATAGAGAAGAACGTTAAGTCGCTCTATAACTGGCTCACCAAGCCCAATAACAGCAAGCATGTGCCGGAAGCCCTGCGCAACAAGACGGCTGACCTGCTCAAAACGTTGGAGTTTGACGGCAAGAAAGGCTATATGTGGAAGGACGCTATGCGCAATCTGCAAACGTGGATGCAGCAGGTGGACAGGGCAAAGACAAATCCCGATATTGATAACCCGCTGATAGAATATGCCCCTGACCTTATAGACAATATGCAAAGCCTGTTGGACGGCGCAAGCAAGTACAACAACATAAGCGATATGCCCTTAGACAAGCTCAAGGAGCTGAACAATATTGTTGCAGCGGTAAAACATACCGTCACTACTGCCAACACCGTCATAGCGGACGGCAGACGACAGTATATAGACGATATCGGCGGGAACATAATCAAAACGGCTCAAGTGCAGCGGCCTAAGGCGCGCGAGTTTATGCGCAAGCACCCTTATGCTTATAAGGTGGCTTCGGCTGTTTCAGGATTTTTCAATTCAGGCAACGTCAAGCCCATATACTTCTTCGACAACATAGGCGGAGAGATGAAAACCTTGTTCAACGATGTGCGTCAGGCTTCGTATAAAGCCGCGCTTTTGGTAAATACCATACGCGGGGAATACGCGCAAATCAAGGATAAGTATCATTATAAGGAATGGGCAGACAAAAAGGGCGACCTGCTCACTATCCAGACAAAGGGCGGCGGCAATGTAAGCATCACAAGGGAACAGGCTCTTGATATCTATGCAACCGCAAAGCGCGAAAAGCTTATAGGCACTCAGCATCTAACCAAAGATGGCTTTGTGTTCAACAAAGATGTTGTACAGAAGAACGGCAAGCTTATAGAGACGGCAACAAACGATAATGTCAATAAGCCGTTGAGTGAGGAAACCATAGCTGAGATATCCGATTGGCTTACTAAGGAGCAGAAAGGGTATGCTGATGCGCTGGTGGAGCTTATGAGCACCAAGGGCGCAGAGCTCGGCAACGAGGTTACTATGCTGATGTATGGCATAAACCGCTTTGCAGAAAGCTATTACATTCCTATAATGTCCGCTCAGCAGTTCATTGAAACCGCCTTTAACGGCAGGGTTTCCGAAGCCATGAGCTGGATGAATAAGGGCTTCACGAAGAATACCGTTGCAGGCGCAGGAAACCCGATTGTGATAACCGGCATTACACAAAAGGCATTGCAGCACATGGCGGATATGGCTATATATAACGCTATGGCAATACCGCAGGACACTATGGCTAAAGTTTATAACTACAAGCAGCAGGGCGAGGACGGCGGCGCGAATACCTATATAAGGGCAGAGCTCGACAAGGCATACGGTCAGCATACGAGCAAGTATATAAAGACCTTTATAAACGATATCAGCGGCAATATTACCGTTGACCCGCGTGACAGTATGGCCTCCCAAATGATATCCGCATTCAGACGCAATGCTATTTCGGGTAAGCTCTCGGTTGCAATACAGCAGCCATCCGCGATTGTCCGCGCTACTGCGTTGGTAGACTCTAAATACTTCTTTGGTCATGTGGATAAGAACACATACGATACTGCTAAGAAGTATTCCGGCACAGCAGTTATAAAGGAAGTTGGCGGCTTCGATGCCTACACGGGCAAAGGGCTTGTGCAATGGATGGCAGATAACGACAAGTTCAATTTTAGGAACGCCAGAGATGCCGTTGCAGGCTGGCTGCCACAGAAGATGGACGAAATAACTTGGTGCAGGATATGGAAGGCGTGTGAAAACGAAGTTGCAGACACAACCGCGCTTGAGCGCGGAAGCGAGGAGTTCTACAAGGCCGTTGGTCATAGGTTTGATGATGTCATAGAGTATACGCAGGTGTATGATAGCGTGATATCCCGAAGTGAGTATATGCGTTCAAAGAGCGCGGGAGCTAAGCTTTTTACCTCCTTCAAGGCTGAGCCTACGGTAAGTTATAATATGTACTGGTACGCGCTGAAACACATGGACGAGAAGGGCGGCAAGGCAAGATTGCTGCGCACTGCTGCTTCTAATATAGGCGCGGGGGTTTTCAATGCTGTACTGAAATCAATCATAACGGCAATACGCGATGATGATGAAAACCAGAACTACGTTGACAAGTACGTTGAAGCATTGGCCGGCAATCTGGTTGGCACTCCGCTTAAGAAAGTCCCTTACATTGGCGAATACATCTATCTTGGCGGCGAATTAGATACTCTTGGCTCACTCCCACTCGTGAATGAAGTATTGTCAATGTTACAAGGCTATACTTCTTCGCGTTCTGAGTTGAAGGGTATACAAGACTTGATTAACGCCGCCGGCGACCTTGACAATGAGAAAAATGGGCTTGATGAGCGTCTGCTGAGGATGGCAAAAGCTACATCACAAATGTTCGGCATACCGCTTGATGCGGCTATAAAGGACTGGCTCGGCGTAGTCAAGGAAGCTTACAAAGCGATAAGCGGAAATGAACCCGAACTTAGCGGCAATATAATGTACGAGATACGTGAGGGGCTTGGCGTAAAGCAGGAGCTTGAATTATACAAGGGCGTAGATAAGGCTATAACTACGGGCGATTACACGCGGCTTGATAAACAGTTCAAGACCATGGTGGAGCGCGATACTACAACTGACCCGACCAAGAAAGCCCGCGAAACCGTTAGGGCTGCTGTAAGGCAATACTTTGATGCCGGAGAGGTAAAGGCCGGAGACGCAAAGCGCATACTGGTGAGGTGCGGCTACAAGATGGACGATGCAGAAGCCATGATAACAAAGTGGGACTTCTGGCGCGATTATCCCGAAGCCCACGACACGAGCATTGAGGACGGCACCGAAACACTTGCGGCAAAATACTTTGAATATGCAAAGCCCACGAACATTGATAGAACTCTGTTTTATGATGTTTACAAGTTCAATGGAAGCGCGAAAGCCGATAAGGATAAGAACGGGAACAGCATACGAAACTCGAAACGAGATAAGGTCGCTGATTATATCAACAAGCAACGTCTTACAAAAGCGCAGAAGGATGCTTTGTGGCTTGCTTGCGGGTACAAGGAAAGCACGTTGGATGAAGCACCGTGGAGATGATGAAAAAGGAAGCCCGCCAAGGGCTTCCTTTAGTTTGACTTAATGGCTGTTGAGTAAAGGAAACCGGCAACGGCTAAAACTACAAGTAATGTTCTCACGATGCAGTATTTGCGCTGCGCATTGGCGAAGCTATCGTATAAGTGCAACCAAAATAATTCAATATCTTCTGTAGCGCTCAATTCGGAATAGTTTTGCGGTGTGCTTCCGTATGGCATTCCCTCGAATAAACCGTTGTACATAAATCTCAACGGATAAAGCGATGCCAAAATTCCACCTGCTGCGCCCGCCAAAATGCCGAAGAAGAAATGCTCTGCTGGCTTAGCGTGCATAAAGTCGAGTATCAGTTCTGATGCACTAAGTGAAAGCAAAAGTATTATCCCAAACATATCGCGGTGTTTCTCAAGTGCAGCAGAACTGATTGAGTTATAAAAATACTCTGCGCTTTTACTGGGAAGCTTGCAAACGTTCATTTGGTCGAGTAATTCGCCAAACTGTTTCATTGAGTTTGACGTGCTGAGAGCTGCCGAAAAAAGAACCCAATATAACACGAAAACAATTATATAGGGAACGGCAATTACGATTATGCTTAAAATTTGATTCATCATGCCGCGAACCACCTTTTTTACATAATTCTTCCATTTTGGGGGCTAAAAGTCAAGCATTTTCTGAAAGGAGTGACCTAATATGCGAAAAGTAGAACACAGGCTACGCCTTGACCTGCTGAGAGGCGGCAATCAGGGCTATATCCGCGTGAAGCGCGGGGAGAACGGCGCACGGCGGCTGGCTATCGCGTTGTATATGCATTCCGTGCCGTATATGGCAGATGCAGGAACAACCGCCGTTTTTCGCGCCATAAAGCCTGACAATACAAAGCTGTTCAACTCGACTACCATCACCGACAACGTTGTAACCGTTGGGCTTACCACCCAGACGGTTGCGGCGCTCGGCACGGTAAGGTGCGAACTGAGTATCTATGGCACGAACAACGAGCTTTTGTATTCTCCGCAGTTTGACATTATCGTTGAGGACTACCTTTACAGCGATACGGCTGTAGAGAGTACAGACGAGTACACAGAGCTCACAGAGGCAATCAGCAAGGTAAACAACATTGTCTCGACCGAAGCCGCCCGCGTTGCTGCTGAGAACCAGCGTGTGGCCAATGAGACCGCCCGTGTATCCGCTGAAGCCGAAAGAGTATCGGCAGAGACGGCAAGGGCGGAAGCTGAGACTGCCCGTGCAACCGCTGAAACGGAAAGAGCATCTGCTGAGACCACGAGAGCGTCTGCGGAATCTTCCCGTGCTTTTAGCGAGAACATACGCAAGCAAGCCGAAAAGCAGCGCGTGAGCAGCGAGACGCAGAGGGACACCGCCGAAACTGCCCGAAGTACCGCCGAGAGCGGCAGAAGAAGCGCAGAAACGGCGCGTGTGCAGGAGTTCAACGCAATAAAGGCCGATGCTCAGGACGCGGCAACGGCGGAAGCCACAAGGGCAACCAATGAAGCCGCTCGCGTTGCCGCAGAGGCAAACAGGGCTAACGCCGAACAGTTACGAGTTGCATTGTACAATCTGTGGAACAACGCAACGGCTTCTGCGTACGGCTCTCTAAGCCCAAGTGTAACCCTCTCAAACAAGGACGGGCACAAGCACTTTAACTTCGGCATACCCTCGAACAGCAGGGAGCGATATGAGATTGAAGCAGGAGAGTTGGAAAGCACAGCTCTTAACTTTACGGGCTTTACCTTTTACAACATCTGGGAGCCGGATCTTGAATGGGACGCGAATATAAGCAGCTATGGCTTGCCAAGCGGAATAAACAAATCTTTTGTCCTCATAACAGGCCCTGCAGAGATTACAGAGGATGGCAACATTGACCGTTCGTGGGATGTGCCTCAGACAATATTTGATGGGCAAAACATTTATATACGCAGACTGGGTGTGTCTCACGAGGGCTTAGGCAGCGAGGACGACCCGCTTGTTGTATCGTATTACAACAAAGACTGGGAACCAGTAGGCGGCAGTAAAGATGCCGTGACTTACACCCCGCAAACCCTGACGGAAGAACAGAAGTCACAGGCCAGAACGAATATTGGGGCTGAAAAAGCGGGAACGGGGTACACCAAACCCGCTTCCGGCATACCCAAGACTGACCTTGAGCAGAGCGTGCAGACAAGCCTTGACAAGGCTGATACGGCTATATCCCTCGGCCTGACCGCCGCCACCCCCGGCCAGATAATCAAGGTTAAGGCCGTGCAGGACGGCAAGCCCACGGAGTGGGAAGCGGTGGATATGCCGGGCGGGGATTGGGAGCTTATTGCACATATAAATGTAGCGGATGATGTCGAAAAAGATGTAACGGTATGGCAATATAATAATTTGCCAAGGTATAAATGCATTGCATACAAAAAAGTAAATTTAGTTGGAAGTAGCGAACAAAGTTACAGCGGATGTTTCATCACGATAAATAATGAATCCGGCCAGCCGTCAGGAATGACATATGGTAAGCTTGGAGCCCCCTATAGTTGTATCGGTATAATATGTGTTATGCCGTTTGGGTGGACGCATTGCAAGACAGGAGATTCTAATAACCCTACAAATTATTCCTTTGGTGGCGTTAGCGCAATGTACAATGCTTTACCCCTAAGCGATAATGCCATTACATCCATAGAGCTATCGGCAAATCCAATATACAAAATTGCAAGTGGGGAAATATGGCTATACGGAAAGAAGGGATAAAGCATGAAAATATGTGAAAACGGCATAATCCGTGACATGACCGCGGAAGAAATAGCAGAGCTTGAACAGCTTGCGGCAGAACAGCCCGCGCCCGAACCCACGGCAGAAGAAAGGATTGCGACGCTTGAAGAAGCGTTGAATCTACTTTTATCGGGGGTGACGGAATGACGGACGAGCTGCGTAATAAAATCCTTGCTTACAACCGCAGGATAAAGGCTGACCGCATGGAGCGGGACGAGCTGCAAGCCAAGCTTGACCGTATCCGTGAGGCAGTAGATGGTATGACGGGGCTGCCGAGCGTATCAAAGCTGGCGGCCTTTTTGGAGACTGTCAAAAAGATTATAAAGCCAAAGGAGGGCTAAAAAATAATGAAAAGATACTTTGTAATGGTGCTTACCGTTGTGCTGCTGTGCATATGCACGGACGCAATGGCTATGGGCTGGGGACGCGCCGACAATCCGCCCCCGACTTATACTGTGACCATCACTAAGCTGGACAAGGTGGCGACCACAAGCGGCGCGGCCTATACCCCTGCACCGGGCAAAACCGCCGCCGTGGGCACGGTGGTGTACTTTACGGCAAAATTTGCAGATGCCGAAGGCAACCCCGTGCAGGGCACCATCAATCTTACGGATATGGACGTGCTGTATCTTGACGGCGATGTAGTCGCCGCGATAGTCACAGGCGCATACCCCGCCGTGCGGGCGGTATACAAGTATACCACCCCATTGGCGGAGCTGACCTATGACGGCAAGCCCGTGACCATAAGCGGGGATACCGTGACCATAGGCAGCCTGACCTTCACCCGCCGCAATGGCGTGGCGGTAGACGTGTCCATAGCGGGCGGCCTTGCCGACCTGACCCGCGAGTTGAACGCGCTGAGCATGACGCTGGACGACATCTACGCGGGCAGGATATACATGGACGATGCTGCGCTTGTGGCGAATCTCGGGCAGCACATCAAAGCCGAGGCCACGGCGGTATGGGGTGCTGATAACGTGGTAGTGCGCACACCCGACTTGCCGCAGACCGGCTCCGCCCCCGTGTATGTGGGATTTGTGATGATTCTTGCCGCGCTGACCTTGGGAGTAAGAGTATGGGCAAAAAGATAGACGATTTTGTCGCATACCTGAATAGCCACATCGGGGACGCTTACGTCTGGGGCGCACAGGGCGAAAGGGTGGACAACCGCGCCGACCTTGAAAAATGGGTACGGCGCAAGGAGACTTCGCGCCGCGAGACCGACCGCGCCCTTGCATACATAAAAAAAGCCGCCAAAACGCCGCTGTATGCTTATGATTGCAGCGGCCTTATCATTCATTGGCTGCGTGACATAAAAGGGCTGATTGACGGTGATACAAGTGCCGCAGGGCTGTACAGACAATGTACCCAAAAGGGCAAGCTTGCCGCGTGGCAGATGCAGCCTGGCGACCTTGTATTTAGGTACAGCTTCGCCAAGGGCAAAATGGGACACGTCGGTGTGTATGTCGGCAACGGCATGGTGATAGAGGCACAAGGCCGTGACGCTGGCGTAGTGATGCGCCATCTGTCTTTCGGCGGCTGGACGCACCAAGGCAGACACCCCGCGCTGGCCGAGGATACCGCCCCAACCGTCTTTAAGCTGACATCGCCCATGATGCGCGGCGAAAACGTGAAGCTTATGCAGACCGCGCTGAATGCCTGTGGCTACGATTGCGGCAAGGCTGACGGAATCTGTGGCAAGGCCACAATGACGGCTGTAAAGGCGTTTGCAACAGCGCATACGGAGGTGTAGCGTGGAATGGTGGGGATGGTGTGCATCAATACTGGGGGCTATCGTGCTTATCGCGCAGGGCATAAAGGCGGTAAGGGAAATCATAGCCCCCGCATTATCTATGCGGGAGAAGCTGGAGAAGGTGCTTGAGCATGACTCAAACGATCTGAAGCGATTTGAGGAAGTCAACACAAAATTTGCGCGGCAGGAAGTCACAAACCAGGCCATTATAACCGGCCTTGTGGCATTGATAAACCACGAGATTGACGGGAACGGAATTGACGGGCTGAAAAACGCCCGTGCAGAGCTTTTACAACACATAATTGAAAGGAGATAAAATAACAATGACTAATGAATTTTTTACTTGGGCGGTGCTTTTGACTTATGCGGGGGCGACCCTTGCGACCAGCCTTGTAACCCAGCTTATCAAGGGCGTGGGCTTTATCGACAAGATACCTACGCGCCTGACCAGCTACATAATCGCGCTTGTGGTGCTTATAGCCGCGACCTTTTTCACCGGCGGCCTGACCCTTGAAGCGGGTGCGCTGTGCGTGATAAATGCCGTGGTTGTGTCCCTTGCCGCCAATGGCGCATATGACGCGATAGCCCGCGACAAGAAATAAAATTGCCGCCGCCCCTCTGCGACAAAAATTGCCGGAGGTGATAGGCCGATGAGAAGCCGGCCTGTGTGGTGGACAAAAATATTTTGCAGGCCCTCTCCCGCGCGGAGTGGGAAGGGATAATCTATCAGCGGATTTTCAGCGAGCGTGACCGCTGGCTTGTGGCGCGGCATTTGCTTGACGGCGTGCCGTATGACAGGCTTACAGCGGAGTATCAGGCGCGGTACACCGATGCGCCGTTAGAGTATGACCAAATTCGCCGCCGATACAAGGCGGCGGAAAAGACCATAATAAAATATGCCCCCTGATGGGGGCTTTTTTTGTTTATCAATCCTTCTGCAAGAACCTTTTCACGCGCTTTCGCGCTGCATCTTCGTATTGCGGCGAGCCGTATACAATCGTTGCGGTTTGCCGCCATGTTTTGCCGTCTATGTAATGCACCTCTATAATGCGTCTGAGCTTTGCATCGTCCAGCGTGGCAATAAATTCCTCAATTTCGGCTAACAGCTTGTGCGCCTTCTTTATCCTGACATTCCGCGCCCGCTCTATGCGCAGGAGCGTTGCGTTATGCCGCGTATCCTCGCCCGTGATGCTTATTGTGTGACTGACGAATGGGAAATTGGGCGATGAACCTTTGACCGTATCTGTAACTATTTCCGGCATTCTCGAAGCTGCCTTGCGCTGACGCGCCTCCAGCACCTCTACCTCGGCAACAAGCCCCCGATACTGCTCAAGCTTTTCCGTGGTCATTCGCCGCATTGAAGTTTCCGGCATTTCTACCTCCTATCCCCGCACAAATTCTGGGCACTGCCGCACATGGTACGATTGCGTCGGTTTGTCGCTGTATAACCGCGTCTCGTCTGCGTCCCAGCCCTTGACAGGCTCGAAGCGTCTGCTCCATGCGCACCCGCGTTTGCCGTACTTGTCTGGCACAGCATTGGCGCAAGACCAGCATAGTGACTGGGAGTATAGGGTTTTCTCGCAGGGGCTTGCGCCGTCATAATACTTATGCGCATCGCCTGTCGGCGCGCGAAGCGCCAAGTGTACCATCATCCTGCGCAAGGTCGCGGTAGTCACGCCGATATGCTCGGCAATATCCGTCCATTTCCCTCCCTGCTTGCGCATCTGCTTCACATCTTCCCAGCCTGGCCAGTCGGGGTCAAGCATGGCATTTAATCTGTCGTATCTGCTGGGGCCGATGGCAATGCCGCGCCTGCCCGCACGCTTTTGCAGTGTCGGGCCGCTTACGCCATACGGCTCAGCGATATCGCCCCATGTCTTGCCCGCCTCGCGCTGCTTGCACACATCATCCCAGTCCACTGGTGTCAGTGTGGGCTTGCGCACTAAGCGCGTATCTATGCCGTGCTCTTGCGCGTAGCTGTGTAGTCGGTCGCGCGATACATGATGCTTCGCGGCTATGTCAGCCCATTTCATGCCCTCCGTGCGCAGACGCTGTATATCCTCTATGGACGGCAGCGGATTATAATCTGTGCGCCTTGGTATATCCACGCCCGCCAGCCTTGCATGCCTTGCCAGCGCGCCGCCCGTTATGCCGTATAGCTCGCCCACTTGGTCAAGATTCGCGCCTTGCTCGCGCCGCCGCTTTATATCCTCCCAATCCGCCGCGGTGATGTCGCCTATCGCCCGTATCTTTTTCATAGTTTCTCTCCCCAGCTGCAAAAGTCGTTATCCGTCTCCCACGTGTGCTGCTCCCCGCATTCGCAGCGGTAGAACATGGCGCACTCTTCGCGCCCGCGCAAGCGGCAATCCTTGCAGTGTACTACCGGCTCCACGTCCGGCACTATACAATCCTTGATATTTTCCCTTATCACAGGCAACGGCACATGTCCGCGCTCGTTGAGGTCACTTAGTTCGCCGTCATCGTCAAATGTGTACATTGCAAGCAGCATGTCTGCGTCTGCGTACTGTGTCATATTATTACCTCCTTGTTCATCTTTGCTCCGCAGGTATCGCAGTACGGCGCTCTGTAATCTTCCCATTCATGTTCTTCGCCGCATTCTGAGCAAATCTGTATGCCATCCTCTTCGATCCACCGTCCGCGCCGCACCGGCGCAACATCGGCGGCGGGGATATCGCTGAATGTGTCTACCAAATCGCCAAACGGTATGCCGTACTTATGTGCTATCGCCTTGGCTGCAACAACAGCGCGTATATATGTGCTCATGCGTCCTCCTTAAAATCCTTAAGCCCTGCCAATGCCGCCATAAAGCTATCAAACTCCGCCATATGCCCGACTTTGCGCAGCTCGTCGTTTTTGCAAAAGCTCTGGCGCTTCTTGCCGTCGTGCGCCAGACATTCGTAGTATTCGCAGTCTCTGAGTGCCGTGCGAAATATCCCCTTGCCCAAATAAATCATATATCTATCGGGGCCGTTCTTGTAGCCTACTATATCTCCCCTCAAAAATTCTGTCATCGCTCTTCCTCCTTTACCGCCTTTGCGGCCATTTATGCCGCGTGCAAGCTCATATTTGCAGGTGCAATACCCGCTTCGCCACGTTCCCTTCAGCTTTCCCGCGCCTAAAAGTTCTTCGGTGTAATACAGGCATTTTTCACAATGTGCCGGCCAGTATTTTTTCTCGTCCATCCTTTCATTCCTCCGTTTCGTCACGATACTGCACTCCGGCAGCTTCCAATGCTTCGCAGTTTTCATCATACACGCCCGCCGGAGCTTTGAAATCGCGGCACATTATATATGTGTGTACCATGATAAAATCCAACAAAGAATCGCAATAATCGCAGTACATGCGCTTCGCTTTACCCCGTGATTCCGCAGCAACGTACAGCCCAGCAGAGCCATAAGCATCGTCCGTGCAGAAATATAAATTCATGCCTTTCATTCCTCCCTTCGGCGGCTCGGGCAGGGGCATCCAATGTGTGACTTGTGGCTCTTTGATATAGCTCCACCCCCACAATAGCCAGTTACTTACTTTTGTTGTAATTCCGGTTAGCCATGACGTTTCACTTTCGACTCTTTTATATTCTCCTACATACACTAAGTGTTCTCCCCATCCGTGGGATATCACAAGCACTTCCTGCCCATCTTCCGGCAATCTCTCTTTAACGCTTATCCATTCCATTTCTTACCGTCTCCCCCAGCCTAAAAATTTTTGTATGTCCTTTGATTGTCGCCTGTCGGCGCTGATGTAAGTGGAGCTTGTAATTTCCCTCGGCTCTCGCGGCTCCTTGTACAAGTCGTTCATGATTTTTCTATCTTCCACGCCCCGCTCGGCTTCCTCGGGCGTAAAGCCGACCGAAATCATGTAGTCGTAATATTTTTTGTCGTCCATAATAGGTACTCCTTTACCGCCTTTGCAGCCATTTCCACTCCCCATTTAAGGGCGGCAGCCACGTAACTTTTGTCCTCGATTTCTTCCCACGGGCGGTTGTGGTGCACCGCCCATGTTAGCCGTCTCTGTGCTGCGTCGCGCTGCTCCCGCAGGATGTCAAGCCGCATTCGCGGCCACTTTACCGTAACGTATCCCATTAGTTCTCGTCCTCAGTCAAACTTATACTTATTCGGTTTTCCTTTTTGTCCAAACTTAACGCCGCGATAAATCAATACCATGCGACTTTCGTCGTCTCGCCGCGCCATACAATTCATGGGGTGTTTGCTGCTTACTCCCGTTATCTCCTCGAGCCTTTTTACGCCGCTATGCAGCATAACATTTGGGTCGCCGTAGGCCGTATTTAGCATTTCGCGGTGGCTATACAGCCCCATTTCCATGGTGATGCCGCACTCTGCCATTTTTTCTCTGGCGATTGTAATATCTTGCATTGCCTTGTATATTAAGTCACAGGCGGCGTTTATCTTTTTCAGCTTGTCCTCGTTGTTCATCTCTCGCTCCTTTCAAATTCCCTTATACGGGCATTCGCCCTCTGTGCTTCCGACCACGCCGCACCGTATCAACGCCCTGCGGCGGCCACATTTGCGCACCTCCTTGCCCTCCAATTCGCAGAAGGGGCAAGGGTTTGAAAAATCGTCTATCACCAGCGCTTCAAAATCTTCGCGCGGGCAGATATAAAATTCTTTGTCTATCCGTGCCGAAGTCTTAGGCACAGCGATAATCTCATAAAATCCCGCCTGACGCTGCAAGGCCGTCACTTGCTCCGCGTCCCGCCCCTGCAAAAGGTGCTGTGATATCGTGGTGGCCGCGCCCATCATCAGTTTTGCTGCGTCCTCGTCCTCTTGGTGTAGCCGCCCAGTCTTGACCAGCACGTCACCAAAGCCGATTACCGAAGCAAGGGTGATGATAAGCTCTTTCAATTCCTTGTTGATGTATGCTCCCATAGATACTCCTTTATCATTGTCCTTATTGCTTTATCTTTCAGTGTTTCACGGCCTCTTCGCGCGTGATGAAAAAATGTATACCTGCCGTGCATTCGCTCCAACGGTCTTCGTTAAAATCGGGAACTTCTACGGTTTCACCAACACGGTAAATAAAATTCTTGTCGTAATCGCTTTTGATTTCGCTTAAACCACTCTCCGAACCATCGAGATTGGTTATGCCCAGCACTTTGGCCTTACTGCATCGACATTTACGCGAAGTAGCACTGCTACGCTTAGCATCGGCACATATCTCCAACATGACGATTTTGCCCGCGGCTTTTTTATATCCGATAAACGCGCCGGTCTCAGGACACTGTAGCGGGTAAAAGGCCGTGTGCGCATTCCACGTAATTTTATTGGTATTTTTGGCATCGCGCAGGTCAGCATCGTACAGGTCAGCATCGCGCAGGTCGGCACCGTACAGGTCGGCACCGCGCAGGTCAGCACCGCGCAGGTTGGCACCGTATAGGTCGGCGCGTTCCCCGCCGTCCGCACCTCTTAACCATTTTGCGTGCTTATCGATGATTGCCTTTAATTCCGTATCGGATATTTTTTTCATTGCAGATACTCCTTTATCGTCTTAATCGCTTCGTCCGCTCCCCTGCAAACAACGGCCTTATAGCCTTGCCCCGTAAGCGCGGTAATCCACTCTTTTTGGTTGTCGCTCACCGTGCCGCCCTTTTGCCGCTTTAACTCGATGTATAGGCCATGATAGCCGCCACGGCTCACGGGCAAGCACATATCAGGCACGCCCGCTTTCACGCCCTGCGCTTTTAGGGTGATTGCGGTCTTAATTGCCCGCTTGCCGCCGTTGGGTATGGCGTACAGCAGCCCAAGCTCTGGGCGGGCGGCGGTCTCCATTGCCGCCCACTGAAAGATTATCCGCTGCTCTGCGTCCTCTAATGGCACGGTTGGCGGGGTATATGTGCGCTTCATTTTCTGCCTCCCCGTGCCTCAGCGGGTGCGTGTGCATCCGCCTGATATATCGGCATTATCTTGCCATCTATCCGCATCCGGACAAGCGCTCCGCGCTGGCATGCTGCACGGTATGCCCTGTACAGGTCTTGTCGGCTGGTAGCGGTGTACAGCACGTGTGCAATGCCGCAGTTTATCTCGATTAGCTCAAATGTGTGCATTGGTCGCCCTCCAATTTTTGGCCTTATCGCGCCCTATGTTGTGGCAGTTTTCTCCCGCGTATTCACGGATTCTGCCGCCTATGGCCTCATCAATCGCAAAAATTTCGTCGATTGTCCGCTCGCTGGATATGATGGTGATTTTATTGCCCGCGTTGTAGCGGTAATTGATAATTTCATACGCCAGCCGGATGTCTGCCGATGTAGGCTGGCTATTAACCCCCGTGGGCTTAAAAAGGTCGTCTATATACAGCACATCGACCGATTTCAGCGGCCACACAAGTCTTGCATACTGGTCATCATTTGCGCAGGCTTTTAGCCATGCCGCCTCATCTGTCCACAGCATATAGCGGGTGCTTTTGCAGCGGTTAATAAAGCTTACCGCCAAGGCCGTGCATATGTGCGTTTTCCCCGCGCCGCTCTGCCCGCCGACGAAGAAAAACCCCGTATCAGCGTCGCTAAATCTCTCCGCGCTGGCCTTTATTGCTTTTTGCCAAGGCGTGGTTGCCTTGTATGCGCCAAAGGTGCAGCGGGCGGCAAGATGTGATAGCCCTGACGTTTTCAGCATTTGCCGAGACCGCCGAATTGTCATGCACGCGCATTCTCGTGATCCCGTGTCAAAGTTGGGGTATCCGTATCGCGCCGTGTTGTCTATGACAGTCTCGACAAAGCCCTTGTTATGGCATATCGGGCAGTCATAGCCTGTAAGCTTGCCCTCTTGCGCGTTTACCCTGTCGGCCATTTTCTGCGCCCGTGCGAGCTTTTCTTCCGCCGTCATCTCCGACAACGGCTTATGGTTAGTAGTAATGCCCAAGTGCGCTAAAGTCCTGAGTATTTGGCTTTGCTCCATTGCTTCGTCCTTTCTCTGCGTCTGCTCGCGCCCAATTTCTGATTGTCGCATAGTGCGACTTGTACGTCTTGCCCGTGCTTGCAATGTAAGACGATAGCCGCTCTATCCGGTCAAGATAGTCCGCATACTCTGCCTTCAGCTTTTCAATCTCGTCATCCATAAGCAAAACGTTTTTATATTCCCCGTATTTATGCTTGCGAGGGCTGCCACCCTCAAGGGGGGCAATATCTCCGTCAGGAGATATAGGGGGTATATTATTTCTATTTCTACTTCCTATTCCTCTTAGCGCACCCTCTGGCGGGACTTGTCGGGGATTCGTCGGCGATTCGTCGGCGACTTGTCGGGGATTCGTCGGCGATTCGTCGGCGACTTCAATTTTTTCAGGCGGCGCGGGGAATTTTGAGGGCTTAGGCTTGTCTAATGTCTGCCAATCCATCCAGCTATCAAGGCTGTAATACTGCTTTCCGTCAATCGTGGAGTAGTACGTCACGGACAAGTGCTGACCTATCTCCGATAGGGCTTTCTCTATGTCGATGAGCCGTATTCCATCTTCATAAGGGAACAAAGTCGACTTGATGTATGCTGGTGATGCTTTGCCTCGTCCCTCGTCGTCTGCCTGTGATATTAGCCCGACGAAAATTAGGCGTGCGAGGAAGGAGCAACGGGAGAAATCTTCGCTCTGCCACATGGCAGGGTCTATCATTCTGCGCCGTGCCATATGCCCTCCTTAAAACGGCAAATCGCTGTCATTTACATCCGGCCATTCATCCTGCGGCGGGATGGTTGGGGTGCTGTCTGTCTTGGGTGACAAGAATTCCACCTCATTTGCGATTATCTCGGTCACAGTCCTCTTGCTACCGTCCTTTGCCTCGTAGCTCCGGTTACGCAGCTCGCCCGATATAAATACCTTGCTGCCCTTGTCCAGATAACGTGCGCACAGCTCGGCCAGTTTTTCCCATGCCTGTACGGTGAAGAAGTCTGCTGTCGTCTTGCCGTCTGCGCCCTTGTAGCGGCGGTTTACAGCCAGGGTGAAGGCGCATACGTTTTTGCCGGTGTTGGTCTGTTTTATGTCGGGGATTTTGGTTAATCGCCCTATCATGCTCACGTAATTCATGTTTTTATCCTTTCTGCTTGTGCCCTGCGTCTGCTTCCCATCTGTCCACCAGCCCCGCCAGTTCAGCGGGGGTTAGGGTCTCTATCCCCAACTGCTTGCAGTCCTGCACCACAAGGTCTATCAGTGCCGCCATCTGCTTGCGGTTGTATGTGCTGCTGCCGTAGTACGCGCGGAGTATCACGCTGCCTCCCGTATCCTCGTCCACATCGTCCACAAACCACCCAAGACCGTACTGCTCCCACACCCGCTTGAACGCGGGGACGGCGGCGGCATTGATTACGATTAGCTGAGATACGCCCAACTGCTTGACCGTGTTGCGGTATATATCGGTGCTGCTAATCCCTGTCGCGTCCGCCAGTTTGCCCACCAGCACCCACATATAGGCATTTGCCGATAGGCTCCGCTTGGGCTTATACGGCTTTATGGTCAAATCCAGCTCACCCCGTGGGATATCTTCGGGGCGGTCGATGTCAAACGACACCGACCATTGCCCCGTGGTAAAATCGCGTGATATCTTGCAATTACGCGCCCGCATTTTCCGCTCCGCTCTGCGCCATCAGTACGGCGACTTCTGCAAGCTGCTCTGTGGTCAGCTTTTCAAGGGGCTTCTTGTACCGCTTATAGCACGATGCATCTATCAGCCGTGCATCAACCCCGCTTGCGGCGATTGCTTTCAGGTACTGCGCCCGCTCAGGGTCGGGCTTGGCTTCGGGCTCCGGCGCGGTGTATTTTGTCCTGTCCTTATACCAGTACACATCAGCGCCCATGCCCAGCATCTTACAAGCGACCGATATAGCGTCCGTCAGTGCCATCTTGTAGCACTCGTCACTCGTGTATGTCCCTTTCTGCTCAGCGGCTATAAACTTGCTGCCGCCCGTGGCCGGTATGCCCTCGCTCCATTCACCATTCCGCTTGTAGTAAAAGGTTATATTGCAGAATGCGGCGGCTTCGGTTCCTCCGCACTCCGTCCACTGCTTATCAATAGTGTATTTCCAGCCAATCCCGCACGGGCCGAAACGCTCGGTCAGCGTTTTTATACGCCACATGGGGCTTATATCCGTCATGCCGTTAAGCCTCCCGCCCTTTATGGGTTTCTGCGCTGTCTCAGGGACGGCGCGGAAGGCTTCATATAGCTCCAAATTACTCATTTTCTGTCTCCTTCCCAATTCTCAATGGGTGTCCCCGTGGGGTACTCAGGGCATTCGCCCTCCTGCATTAACCACCATTCCATGTCACTTCACCTGCATTGACTGCCGTTCGGCTATTACTGCGCACGGGCATTCCGCACCGCTCGCTATGTAATTTCTAACGCCCGTCTTATCTATGGTGTAGGTCACTTTAAGCAGGGCGGGCGCATAGTCCTTAGCCCATGCCTCAAATACTGCCTCGTCTTGTATCTCAACGGCCTTAGACTTGCGATAGCTGATAGCCACGCGGGGGCTTTCAAACTTTGCACCGTCAAGCGCATGGTCAAGGTATGCCGTGAGCCTTTCGGCCTTGCTTTCAATCTTGTGCCGCCTTTCGGCAAGGGCTATTTCCTCCTTGCGGATGGCCGCCGCTTCTGCATCAAGGTTCTTTACCCAGCAGCCAACGTTCTCGATTTTTTTGTCGCGCTCCATTGCCAGCGCGTTAAAGCGTTCGATGTCCTCGATTTCGCCGTCCTCGTTGATAAGGACTTTTATGTCCTTATCAATTTCATACAGTGTCATTTCTCCGTTTCCTCCTTTAGTTTGATTATCTGTGCCTTTAGGACGATGTTCTCCACCCATAGTTCCGCGCGGGTCTTGCCGGGGTTCATCAGACAGTCCATAAGCATTCCCATGATTGTGTTCTGCATCGTGCGCCCCTTCTGGGCTTGTTGCAACTGCGTGTATAGCTCGTTTGATACCCTCAGCGTGATTTTATGCGGCCTGTCCGCTGCCTCATGCCTACGGGGCTGTTTGGCGGCTATTTCGGGGTATGCGCCTTTCCACGCCTTGATGATGGGTCTATACAGCGTCACGCCCGTCTCGTCCGGTTTCTTGGCCTTGCTGTAGTTGCTTTTGTCAAACTTCGGGCAAACCTCCTGCCCGATTCTCACCAATCCTTTAGCCCCGCCCGCAACTTTTTCGTAGGCCACAAATGGCACGGCTTGACCGTAAGGCAGTCGGTATGATATACTTTCAGCAGAGGGGGTTTCCCCTGCTTTATCGGTGCCTGTCGGTGTTCTAACTCCCCCGACGGGCTTTTCTTTTGCTTCCATGATTTTTACCTCCCTTTATCCTTGCTCTTTCCCTTGGCCAGCCACGCTTCCCTGCGTCCTCGTGCCGGGTCAAATTATTACCTCCATGTTTACTTCCTTGGGAATTGTTACTTCGGTATCGTTGTCTGTCAGCTGTGGGCTTTTGGCTCTGAAGTTCCATGTATTCCACACACACCATTCGGCATCCAAATCTACTTTTAAACAAACGTCGGTTTCATTAAGTATGAAAATTTCGCCTAAGTTCAGTGAGCTAAATACAGATTTAGTGTTATTTGATAGGCTTATATTCATGTATTTTTACCTTCCTCCCTTTCTTCGCGTCCTTGCGGCAGATGTTAAAAGCAATCGCCAGCAGTACAGCCTCGCCCGCCAGCATGTACACCCATAATGCGATATACCATACGTTCATCTTTTCTTTCGCCTTTCCGCGTCTATGTGTGCCGACCGCACCCAATACGCTTCTTTCTGCCCGCGCAGCTTGTCCTTCCTTCTGTCCGCCACGGCGCGGGCGATAAATTCAGCCCTTGTCAGCTTCGCCATAGCTTACCTCCCTATAATGGCAAAATCGGGGTACTTTTGCTTGCGCGTCTTACCCGTCTCTGCCATGTGCGCCATGCTGCGCACCATCACCAGCGGCTTTTCTCCGCCTGTGCCTGTCAGCCGCCCATCGGCCAGCATCCGCCGCACGGTGACGGGGCTGACATTCAGCAGTTCAGCGGCCTGTGTGGTGGGGACGTATTCTCCGTGCGCCCGCACCATGCGATCTTCCATCGCCGCGGCATCGTTTATACGCTCGTCCACAGCCTGCTGTATCATCTCCCGCAGCATCTTTTCCAGCTCCATTTTGCTTCTCCCTTCCTTCCATTTCGCAATCGCAGCGCTCACCACTGTCAAGGTTCGCCCCGCAATTTTCACATTTCCTCATTTCCTCTTTTCCTCCTTACTTCGATTGGTACGGATTATGCACCAAGTTTTGCAAAAAAAACAGGGGTGGGGTCTTCAATATTAAGCACCTCCATCATAACCGATATTTCATTGCTATCAAATACCCCCTTGGCTAATTTTCGCCTAAATGTATTTGGCGCAATGCCTAAAGCTTTGGCCATGGCGGCCTTAGAATATGATTTTTCTGCCATCAATCCGGCCAGTTTGTCAGTTCTTATCATTTTAACTCCTTTCTCGCTTGTTGCATTTTATGTACCAAGTATAGCGCACATTATGTTGCATGTCAAGTACCTTTTTGGGCTTATTCCAACTTTTTTGTTGCATATCGCGCAAAATGTGTTATAATAGTATTGAAAATTGACGCAGGAGAGGAGATGATAAAATGACCATAGGCGAACGAATACGAAAGAAGCGTGAAGAGCGCGGAATGACGCTGGAAGAACTGTCTAAATATATAGACGTGTCCAGACAAACCATGAGCCGCTACGAAACAGGTGCAATTAAGGGCGTTCCATCGGATAAAATAGAGCTTATAGCTTCGGCCCTTAGGACAACTCCAGCCTATCTAATGGGTTGGGAGGAGAACCCGATAATCGCTCAAGCAGCAAGGCAGGCAGCCTTCCGCGCCGAAATTGGCGACTTCACCGCCGAAGAAATGTATCTTGTTCGGGCATACAGAAAAGCTTCGGACTTTGAGCGTGCCTTTCTTGACGCTGCTGTATACCTCGTAAGCCGCGGATCTGCTCCGCAACCACAGGAGGAAGCCAACCCAGACGGCCTACTCGCGGCGGCTTCCCTGACGCGGCAGTATTTACAAGCACAGTCCCACAAGGAAACTGCGGAGAAGTAAAGTGCGTTATGTGCGGCGTTTCGGGGATGCTGACATAAATCCGTTCCATTTGTTTTTCCTCCGTGCAAAAAATTGTTAAGATATGATACCATATCACAGACACCATACATCATATAATTTATGGTGGGTGGAGGGGGCGGCGGAGAAGCAAGGTAAGGTTGCGCCGCCCCCCCGGGTGCGCCCCTATGCGCAAATACAAAATACTACACACACGGCAAAATTGATACCGCCAAAAATGGTAAAACGCACCAGAAACGGAATTAGCGCTTCCGAAAATGGAAAAAGGCAACACCGAAAATGGAAAAGGGGAGAGAAATGGGCATTTTTGAGGACAATAATCGGAAATACGCAAATGCGTTTACGCGAATGCGTGAAAAGCGAGGGATCTCCTTACAGGACGTGTCAAAGCGCAGCGGCATAGCCGCCTCCACGCTTACCCGCACGCTGCAAGGCACAACCGGAACGCCAATGGCAACCTATGAAATACTTGTTACTCAAGGCTTAGGCGCGACGATGCATGAATTTGTGGACGAGATTTACGGCCCCGTGCCGCAGGCCGAAGAGCCTACACAGAGGTACACCAACGCAGTCAGGCTGCTGCTTGCGGAAAAGGATAGGCGCATACAGCAGCTTAGTAAATGGCTCCGGCGGGCGGTGATATACAGCGTAAGCGTGACCGGCATATTGATAGGGGGGTGTATATACGACGTGCTCAACCCCGCCGTGGGATGGCTCAGGCGGCCATAAAAATTCCGCACGGCTGCAACCGTGCGGAACGAAGGAAATGGAGCGAGAAATGAGGATCTCTCGCCCCTATTATATCATAAAAAGAAGGAAGGGGCAATGAAATGGCGAAGCAAAAAGATGGGCGCTACCGTGCAAAAATCACAGTCGGCACGGACGCGAACGGCAAAAGCATAGTCAAGTATGTGTCAGGCCGCACAAAAAAAGAGCTTGAAGCGGCTAAGGCGGCGGCGCGGGAAAAGTACGTCACGGGAGCAAACGCCGTGCCGGAGGGAATACTTTTTGACCGATACGCGCTAAGCTGGTATGAGGTGTATAAGCAGCCGCATATAGGAGTGTCCGCGCAGATGTCATACCGCACCGCGCTATACAAGCATATCTTCCCCGCGTTGGCGGGGCGGCGGCTGACGGCTATTACCACGGAGGACTTGCAGCGGCTGCTGAACGCCAAGGCCGACACGTGCGCGGCTATAATAGGCAACATATCTACAATCCTGCGCGGGGTATTTCAGCGGGCGTACAGTCAAGGGCTTATCCCGCGTGACATCACGGTCGGGCTTACAATCCCGTCCAAGCCCAAAGAGACGCGCAGGGCATTAACGGACGCGGAGACGGATGCGGTGCTGCGCCTGATGGATGAGGACGGCACGCTAATGCTTGCCCTGCTGTACTACACGGGTATGCGCTACGGCGAGGCTTGCGGCCTGCAATGGCGGCACGTTGACTTCAAAGCGGGGACAATCCGCGTTGAGCAGCAAGCGGCGGGAAAGACTGGGCAGATTGACGACCCCAAAACGGATAAGTCCGTGCGGACGATACCCATGCCGCGCGAACTGGCTGACAAGCTGCGCCCCGTGCGCGGGCTGCCGCAGTCGTATGTAGTACCGTCGTCCACAGGGTCATATCACCGCAATGCGACGCGATACCGCCTATGGGACGATTTGATGGCGCGGCTGTACGATATCGCGCCGGAGATTGACGCGACTGAAAAGGGCGGGCGGATGATATCGGTCATAACCCCGCATTACCTTCGGCACAATTACGCCAGTGTACTGTATAACGCGGGCGTTGACGTGCTTTCGGCGCAGAGGTATTTAGGCCACGCCAATGCAAAAATTACGCTTGAAATATATTCACACCTTTCAGCGCAGAAGGAAAAATACAGTGCAGAGCAGTTACAGGGCGCGTTTGAAAAAAGTTGCCGCAAAGTTGCCAGCCCCAAAGCGCGCGGCAACGGCGGTAATTAAAAAATGCCTAATTTGCTAAGAAAAAGCACCCATTTTTATGAGTGCTTTTCTTCTTTGGTATCCGGCAGCTACTTGGATTTTTTGCCCATCAAAGTACGCCATTGCGCCGAGAAGCATAGATATTTAGGCGTTTTTACAAAAAGTCGTTGGCACGGGCGCACAATAAAAAGTTGCCGCAAAGTTGCCGGGGGTTGGTGTAAATAGATTACGCCTTGTACATTTCCTGATACCTTTTTACACGTTCCGTCTTGTCTATCTGCTTGCCGTGTAAATAGTTATACAGTGTCAGCATATCGGCGGGCGGGTCGCCATGCTTGGCCTTGTAGTCCGATATGGCGCGGGCTACAAGGTCGTGCAGCATGGATGCATGGGTCAGCTCCTGCCCCGATATGGTGTACAGGGTCTGCGCTACGGTCGGCATATCGTCCTTGACCGCAAGCGCCCACTTAGCATACATTTCAGCGTCCGCGATTTCTTCACAAATCTGGTCGGCTAAGTCGTTTATCAGCTTCATTGTTCTGCATCTCCCTTCATATAGCGATATATCTTGTCTATATCTTCGCGGTTAAGTGATATTTCCCCGATGGCGGGGATATCTATCTTGATTGCATCGTCCGCGTATGGCAGGACGGCGTTATATACCGCGTCAATGTCTATGTTTTCGCCGTCCGTGACATTCAATACGGCCACGGCGGGGTGGTCTTTGTACTTTGTTATCAGGCCTCCGGCATTGCGGGCGGCGAGGGCGATATACGCCCCCATGCCCACTTTGCGCCAGCCCGTAAGCTTAGGCATTATCTCGCTGTCTATGTAGCGCATTAGCCCTCTTTCGGCTTGCTGTACGCTTATCATTTGCCTTTACCCTTCAAGTCGTGGCCGTGCCGGTAGATACGGTCACGGTCGCCTCGCCCCAACCGGGGCAGACGGAGCTGTTGGGTATAACCATCTTGGTCATGCCCAGCAGGGCGTTGATCTGCTGCTGCAAGCAACCGATTGTCGCGGAGTTCACGCCGTTGTAAACAAGCTGCTCTTTTTCAAACGCATTCAAGCGCTCACGATTGGCGTTGGCCTTGTCGTTTATGACTTCGTAGACCTCGACAAGCTTCTTGTCCACGTCCGCCTGCGCCTTCAAAATCGCGTTTTCCTGTACAAGCGACAGTTCGTAGCGGCTCACGGGCTTGTCGTCGTTATCGCGCCCCATGCGGCCGGTGAAAAGACTGCCTACACCATCCAGCAGGCCAAGCGCGGTTCCGGCTATACCGAAGCCGAGGCCGGTATTAGCTACTCCCCTTGATGCAAATTCTGCCATTTTTATTGTCTCCTTTTTGATATTTTGGATAGCTATCCTGCCTTAATTTTCGCAAAAATTAAGCCCCGCGCACAGGGCGCGGGGAGGGAATTTGCAGGGCTTTTACGGGGCATAAAATTTTTCTAAGCATCTTGTGCCGCATTATGAATTTTGGTTTATGAAGTTCAATATGGCCTGTTTGGGTATATCGCTTAATGTCTTGCCCTCAGCTGCGCACTTTGCTATATACCGCTCCGCGTCCTCTTTGTCAATGTAGATTGATAGCCGCTTATAGTTCTCGGTATTCCATCTGGTTTTGGCCTGTGTGCTGGTCTTGCTCATTCTGTTCCTCCTGCTGTTTTTGCTTTGCTCTTGTTGCCCGTACCCTCAGCGCGTTTATTGTTGGTTCTGCGCGTTTATATACACCTTTGGTATATGGCACGTAGTTGCTTATTGTCTTGCTCTTTTTGCCTACAATCACAGCGATTTCGTCAGGTGGCATGCCTTCGCGGTACAAGCGCGTTTCCTTGGCGGTTATCAAGTCAACGTCCAGCAATATGCGGCGCACTTTCTGTGCGCTCATGCCCATGCGTCTGGCAATTTCGGCGCGGCTTTCACCTTCCGCCCACAGCCAAACTACTTGCGCTACGCTGCCATCCAGCTGCGCCAAGTCCTGGTCTTTTAGGCGGCGCATTAGCATTGCTTGCACGATGGGTTCCCGCTCGGCTTTGATCTGCGCAATGTAATCCGCTTTCGATATCGGCGGTAAGCGCTTTGTTTGCGGGCCCGGCCTTATGACTGTGATGCCGTCAACGATAGTGTTATCTTCGGCGTAAGTGTGTAGCACATGCGTCTCTATGCCCTGCTTATTGGCAATGCTGCGTGCATGGCGTACGGCATAATATTTCTCACGATTTCCAAAATTATCTTCCTGCACAATGTAAAACCTATACATTCGCCCTCCTTCCCCCTTGACGTGCAAGGGAATATCTGATATCATAAATGTATCGTCATTAGTGACGTGGATTGAAAAAATCAATAAAATGATTTCAAACAAGGAAGGTGCGCTCAGGCGCACCTTCCGCCCTTATTTCAACGTTGCCTCGTAGGCGTTGAAAACGTCTTGCCCCCATTTCCACTCGTAGCGTAATGATTCATTGCGGTTATCTATCCAGTATTTCGCGGCGGTGAAAGTCTGTACAATCCAAGTTATGTAGCGCATTCCTTTATCGGTTGGCTCAAGGGTCATTAGCTCATCTATTTTTTCTTTTCGGATTGTATTCGCCCATGCAATTTGCTTCGGTGTCCCAACCAGCTCCGGCCACTGGTTCTTTTCGGCTTCCTGCGCTGCCCGCGCGTTGGCCTCTTCCCGTTCTGCCTGTTTGCGGGCCTGGTAGCACTCGGGGCATTCGCCGTGCGTCTCATACCAGCTGATTTGGCGCTCACGCTCTTTGCCGGGGCCGAACAGCGCTATTGTTGCAGTATGACCGCAAGAAAAAGTTACTGTGTATTTCATGCTTTCTTCTGCCCCTCCGCCAGTATCCACTTGCGCGCTTCTTCAAGCGGGTTCCAGTTATTCCATTCTCGGTGCATTTCCTCGATAGCCTTTGTGTAGTCCTCACCGCGCAAGATTTTCTCCATTGCTTTGCGACAAATGGTACATACTGTGTCGTCAGCTCCCCGCGAAAAATCTTCCGCTTCTACAAATGCCGCCGCACGAGGGTACTTTGCCGCTATGTCCGTGATAGCAACGGCGGGAGCCGCTGGGGGATTGCCTTCACAGCCTTCCTCGCGCCAACGGTTAAAGGCGGCTCTGTAGACACTCCAAACCTTTCTGATTGCGCGTAGCTCATCCATACCCTCTATGGTTGCGCTCTGTGCCACCAATTCGGTGATTTTGGTCCTTTCAACCAGCAAATCGTTAAGCACATTGACGACCACGGTGTCGGTTTTGCTGTCATAGCTGCCGGGCTTAATCTTGCAAGACCAATAGTTTGCATCATGCTCCGCACGGCTCAGGCGCAACGTGACGAATTTCCCCGTTGCGGTTTGCTTTGCCCAGCAATCAGGGCAGCATGTGCGGCCTATCAGCTCGCGCATATGGTCGCGTTCATCAATCGTGCAGTCTACTGTAGTAGTGTGCCCACAAGCGTATTTCAGTTCGTACTTCATTGGTAACTCCTTCTGGGGCTACAGCCCCTTGCCCTCTGCGCCTTAGCGGTTCAGCGTTTCGGCGGCGTGCTTGGCTACTGCCGCGTCATAGGCGGATTCGCAGTCCTCGTAGCTGTCAATGTCTATATCCAGCTCAAAGCACAGCGCCTCGACAAGATTCGGTTCCCACTCGGCATCGTCGTCTATAGCCGCTATAAGCTCATCTGCCGTAGCCGCGCGGACCTCGTTGCGGGGGAAGTCTTTTTCTGCTACCCGCCACATGGGGATAAAATCTTCGCCATACTGCTCATAAGTCTCGGTGCCTTCAATCGCTTTGTAAACCCTGTAAGCTTTCATTTTTTAACTCCCTTCGGGCTTGCTGCCCTTGCTTTATCGTATGTCTTATTTTAGCATACTGCACCCAGTATGTCAATAGGGTAAATGCGCTATCTGCAAAAAATTTTTTTGAAATGTCCGTTTTGTCCGCTTTGTCCGCTATATAATGCTACCATGGATATGTACCTCCTGCCCAAGGCAGGGGGATTTTTTAATAGCTGGGAGGTGACGGCATGGCCGAAACTATTGTATGGATCCAGACACCAAAGAGCTGCACGGAGTGCCGACACTATGATAGTATCAAAAAGCGGTGCAGCCTAAGCCGGTGCAGATACCCCGCACGGAGAGGGGGCGGCACGCGGTGAAGCTTACCAAAAAGCAAAAAACATTTTGCGAAGCATATCTAAGGACTGGGAACGCTTCGGCGGCAGCAAGAGAAGCAGGATATAAGCAAGCTGCTGCACAGGGCAGCGAAAACCTCCAAAAACCGTATATTTTGGCGTATTTGAATAGCAGGATTGAGAAAGCAGACCGGAAGATGATAGCCGACACGGACGAAGTGCTGGCATTTTACACGGCTGCTATGCGCGGCGAAGTCGATGATGCCGAAGCGCCTGCAGGTCTGACGGACAGGATACGTGCTGCTGAAGCGCTGATGCGCCGCTTGCAGGTCGTAGAGGACCGGAAGGCACTACAAGCTAATGATAGCGGCAGCGCTGGCGTGGTAATCCTACCGCCGATAGCAGGAGGTGGAGACGATGCCTGATGTAGTATGGTCTCCACAGCCAAAACAAATGGCTTTTTTAGAGCGGCCGGAGTATGAAGCCCTTTATGGCGGGGCAGCAGGTGGCGGCAAAAGTGATGCGTTGCTTGCCGAAGCTCTGCGACAGGTGCATATACCGCACTATCGTGCTATCATACTGCGCAAGACATTCCCACAGCTCTCTGAGCTTATCGACCGCTCCCGCGAGATATACCAGCCCGCCTTTCCGGCTGCACGCTATAACGGCACGGCCCACTGCTGGACATTCCCATCGGGCGCAAAGATATACTTCGGCTCGATGCAGCGGGAGGCCGACAGGACACAGTATCAGGGCAAAAGGTACGATTTTGTCGGTTTTGATGAGCTGACACACTTTAGCTGGGCAGAGTATAGCTATATGATGTCGCGTAACCGCCCCGGCGGAGCTGGGACGCGGGTATATATACGCGCTACGACAAACCCCGGCGGGCGAGGCCACGGCTGGGTGAAGGATAGATTTATCACGGCGGCGAAGCCCCTGACCCCGATTGTGGGCGAGTACCAGGTTGTGAAGCCTGACGGCACCACAATGAAAATCAAGCGGTCGCGGATTTTTGTCCCTGCGACCGTTTTTGACAATCAGAAGCTGCTGACAAATGACCCGACATACATAGCCAACCTCGCCATGATGCCGGAAGCCGAAAAGAAAGCCCTGCTTTACGGCAGCTGGGACAGCTTTGACGGGCAGGTTTTCCGCGAGTGGCGTGATGACCCTGACCATTATGACGACCAAAGGTTTACGCACGTCATTTCACCTTTCCGCGTCCCGTCATGGTGGCCTATATACAGGGGCTTTGACTTTGGCTACAGCAAGCCGTTTTCCGTGGGCTGGTATGCTGTGGACGGTGACGGTGTGATATACCGCATTGCAGAGTATTACGGCTATAACGGCACGCCCGACACCGGCATTAAGCTCGACCCCACGGGAATAGCGGCAGAAATAAAGCGAATTGAAGCCGAAAACCCCAATCTTAAAGGTAGACAGATACGCGGCATTGCAGACCCAGCGATTTTCGAAGAATCGCGCGGCGAAAGCATAGCGGCTATGATGGCGCGTTCCCCTAACTTCGTTTACTGGGGTAAGGGCGATAATTCGCGCATAGCGGGTAAGATGCAGTATCATTACCGCTTTGCTTTTGACAGCGAAGGCAAAGCAATGCTGTATATCTTCAACACTTGTAAAAACTTCATCCGCACGCTGCCCACGCTGGTGTACGATGAAAAGCACGTGGAGGACGTGGACACCACGCAAGAAGACCACATTTACGATGAATGCCGCTATGTGCTGATGGAGCATCCCATAGCACCGCGTCAAAACGTACTGCAAAAGCCCACAGAGTATGACCCATTTGACAGGGACAAAGATACCCACGGGTATGACCCGTATGCATTATACAAAGTGGAGGTGTAACCCCATGGATGACATTATACTTGATAACACGCCGGTGGAGGTGGAGGACACCGCCCCTGCGACATATCAGGCGATAGGGAAAGAAGAGATAAGGGAAGCCGAGCAGATATTACAGAAGTACAAGCAGGGCAAAGCAATGCTTGAACAGCGTATAATCGAAAACGAGCAATGGTACAAGCTGCGTCACAACGAGCTGCTTTTGAGCCGAAACCCTGGTGACCCCCGCCCGACATCTGCATGGTTGTTTAACTGCATCGCCAATAAACACGCTGACGCAATGGACAATTTCCCAGAGCCCAACGTGCTGCCGCGTGAAGAAGGTGACAAGGATGACGCAAAGGTATTGTCTGACATATTGCCCGTAATCCTCGAGCAGAACGACTTTGAGCGGACGTACAGCGATATGTGGTGGTACAAGCTTAAAAGCGGTACCGGCGTGCTTGGCGTGTACTGGGATTCGCGTAAAAACAACGGCCTGGGCGATATAGATGTGCGGGAGCTTGACCTTCTCAATCTTTTCTGGGAGCCTGGCATTACGGACGTCCAGAAATCCCGCAACCTTTTCACGGTGGAGTTGGTTGACCGCGACCTTGTGGAGGAAAATTACCCCGAATTGAAGGGCAAGCTATCATCGCCCACGGTGGATACGGCAAAGTACATATACGATGATACCGTAGACACGACCGACAAAGCGGCCGTGATTGACTGGTACTACAAGGTGCAGCGAAATGGCAAGGACGTGCTGCATTACTGTAAGTTCTGTAATGGCGAGGTGCTGTATGCGTCTGAAAACGACCCCGAATACGCGGAACGCGGGTACTACGACCACGGCAAGTATCCAGTTGTATTCGATACGCTGTTCCCTGTGGCTGGTTCCCCTGCCGGTTTTGGTTACATTGATGTGTGCAAAAGCCCACAGCTATTTGTAGACAAGCTCGACCAAGTGATACTAAAGCACGCAATTATGTCCGCAAGGCCGCGTTTTTGGGTGCGGCAGGACGGCAGCGTGAATGAGAAGGAATACGCGGAGTGGGACAAAAATGACTTTGTGCATTACTCCGGCTCGGGAAATCCCGCCGAGAACATAATCCCGCTGGAAATCCCCCCGCTGTCGCCGATTTGCGTTGATGTTAGGACGCTGAAAATAGAAGAACTTAAAGAGACAAGCGGCAACCGCGACTTCTCTCAGGGCGGCACGACTTCGGGCGTTACGGCTGCATCTGCCATTGCGGCGTTGCAGGAGGCGGGCTCAAAGCTGTCCCGTGACATGATAAAGTCCAGCTATCGTGCTTTTGTGCAGGTCAATTACTTGTGCATCGAGCTCATGCGGCAGTTTTACGCCGAAGAACGCTGGTTCAGGGTGATAGGCGCACAGGGCGAAATGGAATTTGTACAGTTTACTGGTCGGCAGATAGCCCAGAAGCCACAGGGAACCGACTACGGCCTTGACCTTGGCTATCGTGTGCCGATATTCGATATCGAAGTGACGGCGCAGAAGGCTTCGCCGTTCTCCACGGTAGCACAAAACGAACGCGCAAAGGAACTGTACGGCATGGGATTCTTCCGGCCTGATCTATCAGACCAAGCGCTTGCGGCACTTGATATGATGAGCTTTGACGGTATTGAGCAAGTGCGGCAGAATATCGCTAAGAACGGCACCATGTATCAGCAAATACAGCAGTTGCAACAGCTTGTAGCCGCTATGTCGATGCGCCTTGATGCTACGCAAGGCACGCAGTATGGGGAGCAGGTGGCGCAAATGATAGGTCAACAGCAGCAAGAGACACCTCAGGGCAATCCCGCGAACGAGACAAGCGTTAATGCGCTGGGCGATGCGCTTAATGCTGCACGCAACAGCACAGCGGGCGCGGCACGACAAAGGGCGGCGGCGGTATCGACACCGAGGACATAGGCCAATGACAACGGCAAGATTATATAAGGACGGTAACGACTATGTTGCCGATATATCGGGGCATGCGGGATATTCCGTTGATTGCCCCGACATTGTATGTGCAGCTTGTTCAACGTTGACATACACGCTCTTGCAGTCCTGTTTCACCACGGGCTGCGACTTCGATTACAGAACCGATGATGGTTCTTTTTTTATGCGCATTAGCAACGGAGGGGACAAGGTAGCCGCGATATTTGACACCATTAGTCAAGGATTCGCGCTTTTGGCTGCCAAGTACCCCGACAACGTTGCATTGCATACAGACGCTGGGGATAGACCCAAGGACGCTGGGGACAGACCCAAGACTAAAAAGACACGCCGGAAAGACGGCAGAAGGAGAAAACCATGAAAACAAAGTTGTTTACCGAGCTTGATTTGATGCTGTTTGCCGATGGTGGTGGCGAAGGCGGCGGAGATGCCGGCACGGGTGCGCCCGAAGGCGGCAGCACACCTGCCAAAGCAAGCAAAAACCCGCTGGCTGATGTGCAGTATGGCACAGGCGGACAGCAGCAGAGCGAGACCATTGTCACAAGCGACACGCAGGTTGATAAAGCTGCGGCATTTGATGGGCTGATAAAAGGCGAATACAAGACCGAGTTCGATGCCCGCGTGCAGAAAATACTCTCTAATCGCTTTAGGGACGTGAATGCGCTGAAAGAAAAGGCTGCACAGCTTGATTCCTACGCGCCCATGATGGATGCGCTTGCATCGAAGTACGGCGTAAGCGGCTCAGACCCTCAGGCAATCCTCAAGGCCATCGAAGAAGATAACAGCTTCTATGAGGACGAAGCCATGGAGCGCGGTTTGACCGTGGAGCAGCTTAAGCACATGAAGCGCATAGAGCGCGAGAACGCTGACTTTAGGCGGGCAATGGAAGAGCAGCAGCGCATGAATGCCCAGCGCGAGGTATTTTCCCGTTGGGACAGCGAATCCGCCGAGTGTACTCAGATATACCCCAACTTCAACTTTGACACGGAGGCGCAGAACCCTGAGACGGGTAGGCGCTTTATGGAGTTGCTGGGGGCTGGTATATCCGTAAAAGATGCCTATGAGCTGATACACAAGGACGATATCATAGGCGGCGCGATGCAGTACACCGCCGAACAGGTTCACAAAAAGACGGTAAACGACATACGCGCACGGGGCATGCGCCCTGCCGAGAACGGCACGAGCGGAAGTGCGCCCGCGCAAATCGTTAAGACAGACCCCGCAAAACTTACACGCAAAGACCGCGAGGAAATCTCACGGCGAGTACTTAGGGGAGACCGCACAATTACATTTGATTAGGCGGCCCCTTTTTTGTTCTGAAAGGAGAACGCATGATTACTGAACTCTACACCACTATAAATCTCTGCCTGTTTGCTAACCCCAACACGCAGACTACCAACTCCGAGGGCCTTACCCCCGGTATGCACACCTACTATGAGGATAGGCTCATAGACAACGCAGAGCCTTACCTTGTGCATGACCAGTTCGGCGACAAGTATCCCATACCCAAGCACAACGGTAAAACCATCCAGTTCCGCAAGTACAGCCCGCTGTCCAAGGCTCTCACCGCCCTCACCGAAGGTGTAACCCCTGACGGCAACAGCCTTAACATGTCCACCATAGAGGCTACTGTGTCTCAGTACGGCGACTATGTTACCTGCTCTGATGTACTCGAACTGACCCACATTGACCCGCAGATAGAACAGGCCACCAAGCTTCTCGGCTCTCAGGCCGGACGCACGCTTGACACTATAACCCGCGATATCATAACCGCCGGTACTAACGTCATGTATGCGCCCAAGGTGTCCGGCAGCACCGTAACTGAGGTACTGTCCCGCTCTGCGCTGGACAAGACTGCCCAGTTGACCTATGAGCTGATATTCAAGGCTGTGGCTAAGCTTAAGAGCATGAATGCCACCCCTGTCGGTGATAGCTTTGTTGCTATCGTCCACCCCAACGTGGCCTGTGACCTTATGTTGTCTGATAAGTGGATAGGCGTACACCAGTACACCAACCCCGAAAACATTTATCAGGGAGAAATCGGCAAGCTGGCGGGCGTTCGCTTTGTCGAGACCACCGAGGCTAAGATATTCGGCCCCGCCGTTATATCCGATAAAAAGAGCCGCCTGACAGTCAAGACTGCCATATCTGCCAGCACTACCAGTGTGGCTATAAACGAGGTACTTACTGCCGCTTCAGGGCTTAACATCCCCGTTGTAATCAATGGTACGGCCAATACCATAACCGCCATAGCTACCACCGGCGGTGCAACGACCATAACTCTTGGCACTGCTGTAACCTCTCTTGCCGCCGGTGCAAAGATAAGCGGCAAGGGCGCGACAAACAGCGGCGAATCCGTATACGCTACTATGATAATCGGCGCCAATGCCTATGGCGTGACCGAGGTAAGCGGCGGCGGCTTGCAGCACATTGTTAAGCAGCTCGGCTCTGCCGGTTCTGCTGACCCCCTGAACCAGCGTGCAACCACCGGCTGGAAAGCCCTCAAGGTCGCTGAGCGTCTGGTCGAAGAAAACATGATAAGGATAGAACATTGCTCCGCGACCGAGCCTTTCGCGGATGCCAACTAAGGAGGAAAGACAATGAGCAAAGTGCCTGAAAACACCATTGACCCTATGGAGTACATACCGTACAAGCTTCCCCGCGACCCGCGCAAAAAGAATGAGCGTGGCGTATATGTCGGAGTTAATAAGCTGCGGCTGTTTGTACCCTACGCGCAGACTGTTATGATTCCCCGCTGTGTTGCTGAGGTGCTTGACCACTCCACAGAGCAGGACGACATGACGGCAAACAGGATAATGGAATTGGAAAACAGTTCGAACTTCTGAGGGGCGCAAGTCCCTCTCATCATGTGGGCGGGCAGTTCCCTGCGTGGCGGTGCAACCCCGCCGGTCCGCAATTAACCAAGGAGGTATACCATGACTATAAGCGAAGCCATTACACAGCTACAGGCCGTGAAGGAAAACCAGTATGACGATGAAACCCTTGTCCGCTGGATATCAGACCTTGAAGGTATTCTCTACGAAGATATAGTGAAGAACCACGAAGGCAGCGAAGATATACCGCACGGCAGATACAGCGTTGATACGGACATGGATACTACTCTCATGGTTCCCGAACCTTATTCCGATATCTATATAAAGTATCTCATGGCGCAAGTTGATTACCACAACGCCGAGATGCAAAGGTATACAAACAGCATGATAATGTATAACGTTGCTCTTGATGCGTTCGCGGGCTGGTACAACCGCAACAATATGCCGTTGCAGCCTAATTATGTGAGGATATGACATATGTATCTGCCTAAACTTGATAACATACAGTCCTCGCGGGAAAGCGCAACGGAGTTTCGCGGCTACAATCATACCTACCGCGTAAGCGGTAAGGAATTTTACGACATGGAAAATATGTCCGGCAGGAACTACCCCGCTTTGTCTCCAAGGGTGCAGCGCGGGATACATAAGGAAAGCCTTTTGTATGGTATCCACACACATGAAAAGTTCTACGTTTTGCAGGAGGCAACACAAGTCTGGCAGGGGCCGGAGGGGACTGGACAAATAATGGCCGTATTTATGTTTTATGGTGGATATTTCAATGGAAAACCAAGAGAAGAACTGGCGGGTGGATACGAAACGAGCGGGAAGGCCAAAATGCCCCTATCAAAAACCAAGAAAACACTTGTTAATATGGGGTCGAAGATACTCATTTGGCCTGATAAAATAATATATGATACTATAACCAATACTCATGAAAACCTTGAGAATACCGTCACTACATCGGGCGATATAACCTTACAGCTTTGCAAGGTGGATGCCACGGACTACCAGACATATACCACAAGCGACACAGCACCAAGTGACCCCACGGATGGGCAGCTGTGGATGAACACTTCCGTAACTCCGCACGTCCTTATGCAGTATTCGGTGCTATATCTTTCTTGGCAGTCTATACCAACGACATACATCAAGATGTCAAAGCCTGGTATAGGCGTAGGATTCAAGGTATATGATGCTGTGACGATAAGCGGAGCGTCCAATTCCATACTTAATGGCGATTTTATTCTTTATGGCGTAACCAATGATTACATTGTAATAACAGGCACGCTCGACCAAGCCGGAACTGAATCGTCTGCCGTGACAATCGAACGCAAAGTGCCCGATATGGATTTCTTATGCGAACACAACAACCGCATATGGGGCTGTTCTTCCGGTAAACACGAAATATATGCCTGCAAATTAGGAGACCCTACCAACTGGAACTACTTTACAGACCAAGCTACAGCGAGTTATTCTGCTACGATTGGTTCAACGGGCGATTTTACAGGTTGCATATCCCATGGCGGCTATGTATTGTTCTTCAAAGAGAACGAAGTAATAACCTTACACGGCAATAAGCCGTCAAACTTCCAGCTTGATTATGCTCGGTGCAGGGGCGTGGAGAAGGGCAGCGAAAGAAGCCTTTGTGTTGTCAACGAAACGCTTTATTATAAGTCTGCTTATGATATCTGCGCATACGGCGCTACACAGCCTACGCCCGTTTCAGATGCTCTGGGCAATGTGCATTATAAAAATGCTGTTGCCGGCTCAATCGGCTCTTTGTATTACATCTCGATGGAAGATGATTTAGGAGAACGCTGGTTGTTTTCGTATGACGACAAGCACGGCCTTTGGCATAAAATCGATAAGATAAATATTGAGATGTTTGCTACATACGACAAAGACCTATACTTTATGACCAATGACTATATATATTCCGTGAACGGTACGTTTCTGCAAAATTTTGAAAGTCAGAAGAAGCTCGAACCCCCTGTCGAATGGTACGCCGAAACTGGCGATATCGGCATGGGCATACCCAACAACAAATACATATCCAAGCTGCAGTTCCGCCTTGAAGTTCCGGAAGGCTCTATGGTCAAGATAGCGCTTCAATATGACAGCGATGGACAATGGATAGAGAAGTACCGCATAAATGCAACGCGCTTACGGTCTTTTACCGTACCTATAATACCGCGCAGGTGTGACCACATGAAGGTGCGTATAAGCGGTGTAGGTGATTGTAAGATATATTCGTTCACACGAACGGTAGAGGAGGGCAGCGATATATGATAGATTTCAAGCTCCCCAATTTTAACGATAACCAGCTTGATGATGCCAAGGAGCGCAAGCAGATAAAGGAATACCTCGTTTTGCTCACAAGGCAGCTAAAATATATCCTTAACAACATTGACGTTGAAAACTTGTCATCCGGTCTTTCTAAGTCCATATCCGACAACGGTGCAGCGGTAAACAAGGTGACGCAAGACTTGCGCAATATAGGCGGTGCAATATCTAAAGTAGAGAAAAACGCAACACAACTCGGCCTCAATGCCGAGAATCATGAGCGTTCCTGCATCCTCGTGCTGAAAATGGCCGATTCTGAACTTGCAAGGGTAACGATACAGTTTACGGGCAATTTTGTTACAGATATGCAACTCGAACAGAAAGGCTATGTGACAGATACGGAGCTTGAGCAGAAGGGTTATGTAACAGCTACAGAGCTTGCGCAAAACGGCGTATCAAAAATAACGGGTGCCACAGGCACGTTTTCATCTCTTTCCTCCGCTTCGGGAAGCACACAGCTTGACGGGAGCCACGTTGCATCTGCCAAGCTGTTTGCTACCGGAGTAGCTACGGCGCAGGACGGGGAGACCTACTACCCTGTTTACATAAAAAGCAACGGCGAACTAATCAAGGCGGCAGAAGCCTATTCGCCCGCAGAAGGAGGCTAATTATGGCAGAACGCAAAAAAATGCAATGGAACAGTATGCTTGACGGCACGCCGAACTATACCGGCGGGTGGGGCCCGATAGAGGACGTTGATGCCGCGTATGACAATCTCGGCAACCGCAAAACCCCGTTGACATCGGCAAGGAATGACTATTCCAGCCCGACAGGCAGCGTATATTCATACAATTATTCAAGCTCCGGCAGCTATGCCAATCCGGATACAGCCGGAAAACTGGCGGGCTATGAAAACTCGCGCCCTAAGTATAGCCAATCTCAGGACGTAACGGACGCATGGAACAAGGTCAAAGACCTTGAAGGTTCTAAACCTGGCGATTATGTCAGCAAGTACGGTGACCAGATACAGGCTTTGCTTGACAAGATACTCAACCGCGACCCGTTTAAGTATGACTTTAATGCCGACCCCATGTACCAGATGTATAAGGACAGGTATTTGCAGCAGGGCAGAATGGCAATGCAGGACACTATGGGTGACGCTGCTGCACTTACGGGCGGCTACGGCAATTCCTACGCGGCTACAGCAGGGCAACAGGCTTACCAGTCTTATTTGCAGGGGCTTAACGACCGTATCCCCGACTTGCGCGATTTTGCATACAACGCATGGCTTAACGAGGGAGACAGAATCCGCTCCAATCTTTCAACCTTGCAGGGACTTGATGAGAGCGATTATGCTCGTTACCGCGATACTGTTGGTGATTACAAGGACGAGCTGAATTATTACTACAACAGGTTCGGCGATATGTCTGACCGTGAATACAACCGCTATCTCAACGATGCATCCGCATGGGAGAAAGACCGCGACTACTGGTTCAACAAGTGGCAGTGGGAGCAGGAGTTCAATTACAAGACGGCTATGGCTGCTGCGGCAGCGGCGGCAGCTTCGTTGGGCTCAGGCCGTAGTGGCGGCAGCTCTGGTAAAGGTAAAAGCACCCCGACAAGCACGACAAACAAAAAGACGTATTCTGGGACAACTTATAAAGCCAGGCGGAAAAAAGGCTCAATCCTTGCTGGTGCTGGCCCTATGATGAAAATCACTAATACCCCTGCATATGGAGCCATAAGCACAAAAGAAGCCCAAGATAACGCTAAATTCCAGATATGGAGCCAGATTGCCGCCGCAAGTACAAAAGGCGCGGATGCAGCGCAAAAAGCGTATGACGATGCCGTTAAATCGGGGCTGTTGTTACCCACCAAAGATAATCACGCTACCATCTCTTATATCCGCAGGTGGAGCAGATAAGGAGGACACATGAGTTCCAATAACAAGAAGAAAGCCGAAGAACGTAGCAAGCGAGAGCAGATATCAAAGCAGAATGAAAGCAGCTATAACAAAAGGCTTTCCGAATGGATGGACAAGTATAGCTCCGATTCCCCGAACTACGAGTTCAAGAACACGGAGGTAAAAAAGTCCAACAACCCAGTTTACGGCGAAGTAGAATACACACCTAAGAAAACGTACTACGGCGGGTTTACGCCCAGCAACACAAACTCAGGAGGGGCTACCCCCTCCCGTTTGACTACCGAGGACTACCGCAACGCTGCCAATGCGTATATAGCAAATCGTCAGCAATCGTATGTGCCTAAATTAGCCCGCAACTATAACCCCAACTGGCGACCGACTGAACGCAAATCCGCCGAACAGTATGCAGCGGAACACGAACAACGCTTACAGGCAAAAAGCAACGAAATAGCGGGTTACGGCAAGTATTTTAGTGCGAACGACTTCAAAAGCGGAGTAGCCGTAGGGCAACATAAATATGAAGCCGCCAACAAACGCGAACGCGAATCCACTCCGGGCTTTTGGGATATATTTAATGGTGCTATGGGCAGTGGAGATGCTATTATAACAAGCAAACAGGCAAAAGACTTCCAACGCGCCGACACGATAGCCAGCGTTGACGCAATGACTGACGATGAACGCGACATTTATTACTACCTGCTTGGAACACGCGGAGATAGCGAAGCAGAAAAGTTTAGAAGCCTTCTTCAAGAATCTTTGAACTATAGAATCGGTACTAAAGATGCCGCCCTTGATAAAGAAGTCGGAACCAGTGGTATATTGCCTTTTATTGCTGGTGTTGATAGTGCTTTTGCTGGCATGACAAACGCTGTTAGCGGCGCATTTGGTGGCTCGATGGTTCCAACTTCTCCATTGCAGTATGAGTATAAAGCGTGGCGAGAAGGATTAGGCCCCGTAACAGGTGCTATAAACGATGTTGCTTATACTGGCGGCAATATGCTTCCATCGGTAGGCGCATCTTACGCCCTTGGCGGTATGGGGCTTCCGTCAGTCCTCGGCACGGGTGTATTAGGTGTATCGGCGGCTGGTAACGCTTATAAAGAGGGCGTTGATTCGGGCTATTCTCATGATGAAGCATTAACTTACGGCGTACTTACTGGCGCGTCCGAAGCCGGATTGCAAGCCGTTCTTGGTGGTATATCCAACCTTGGCCTTGGTATAACCGAAGAAGCTGCGGGCGGTGCTATAAGCCGTGCGCTTGGCAAAGTGATAAAGAACACGGGTGTTACCGATGCCATAGGCAGATACATTGCAAACATGGGCTCGGAAGCCACGGAAGAATACCTCCAATCCCTCCTTGAGCCTGTATTCAAAAACGTAGTAGCGGGTGAACAGAACGAATTTAACCCGCTTGACGAGGAAGCGCTTTATTCCGGCCTTATGGGTGCGCTTACGGCAGGGCTGTTTGAATCTCCCCGCCTTGCTCTTAACGTACGCGGAGCAAGACATGCAGAACGGGAGTTCAATGCAGCTCGCAACTCTATGCAGCAAGAAAACACAGCCGCGCAGGGCGTGCAGGAACAATCTCCCGTGGATATACAACGTAAAGCCGCCCAGGGCGTAGCCGGAAATGAAGTAGAACCGCCCGCTGCCGTAAACAGAACGCCCGCTAACGAGGATATAAACCGCGTCGCAGAAGCCGCCGCCAAGGCCGCGCAGACACAGCCGCCCACGAACATTCAGGAGGCCGCCGCACAAGCCGCCGAGAACGCCGCGCAGAACCGTCTTGAAAAGCAGACAAGCAACAATGCCGCTGCACCCGCTAAAACCGCGCAGAACGGCGTTGCAACGCGCCATACGGCAACCACAAGCAATGGCAATGCTGTTAGCGTAGG
>ERZ1034980.271-NODE-271-length-42525-cov-14.759689_pt1 | contig 42525 bp, 75 predicted proteins | sample MGYA00520622_ERZ1034980 | MGnify/ENA primary metagenome ERZ1034980 (study PRJEB33766, sample SAMN09781791) | gut metagenome | biome: gut microbiome | host: Homo sapiens | place: Madagascar | study: EMG produced TPA metagenomics assembly of the PRJNA485056 data...
TCTCCTGTCGCTGAGGATGCTCCGTAGTCTCCTGTCGCTGAGGATGCTCCACAGTTTCCTGTCGCCGAGGATGCTCCGTAGTATCCTGTCGCTGAGGATGCTCCGTAGTCTCCTGTCGCTGAGGATGCTCCACAGTTTCCTGTCGCTGAGGATGCTCCTTTGTATCCTGTCGCTGAGGATGCTCCGTAGTCTCCTGTCGCTGAGGATGCTCCGTAGTCTCCTGTCGCTGAGGATGCTCCACAGTCTCCTGTCGCTGAGGATGCTCCACAGTCTCCTGTCGCTGAGGATGCTCCGTAGTCTCCTGTCGCTGAGGATGCTCCGTAGTCTCCTGTCGCTGAGGATGCTCCTTTGTATCCTGTCGCTGAGGATGCTCCGCAGTTTCCATCGGAATCCTCTTCTTTTTCGACTCTTTCTTTCGTATATTCAATAGCTGCTTCTACTAATCCTGCAATACTAAGTTTTGCACCAATTTTAATTTTTGTTGATGCAACTTTGGTATCGCTTGATTCTTTCGAAAGCTTTCCGCTCTGTTCAACTTCATGATATACACTTTCCGAAGGACTGTAATAACTAAGACAATCCAACGGATATTCACAAGCATGGAATCCATTTTCACAAACTAATGCATTGCTTTCTTCATATTCTTTACCTTCCTCATACTGAAAACCTATGCAAGTCATATCTTTTTTGAATCCTTTGTATGATTTAATAACTTCACTCATATTCTCTATCCTTTCTCTTCAATCATTCCAACATTTCTGTTATCTGCAATTGTATTTCTGATAACTAAACTCATCTTACCGAACAGTGTTTCGTTTCTCACTTCTTCTCGGTAAGATCGCATGAAGTTTGAGCTAGCCACCTGTTCATTGTAATTTTTGTCAATTGCCCATGTTCTTAACTGACTAGGGCTTCCAACTGCTTTCTGAACAAGCTTCGGAAGTTTCTCAAATTCTTCATCAGCATAATACCCGCATCTTTTGAGTGCTTTGCTGACAAGCGACCACGCTTCTACTTCGTTCATCTGTTTTGGTTGAGTAATAAACTGAATCTTCTCCATTAATTGTCCTGGGACTGGTGCAAAACCTTTTGTGTCTGATCTGATGTAAGCCATTAAAGCTTGTTCAACAACGCTGTATTCTTCTTCTTCGAATATCTTCTGCCACATATTGACGGTGTATTGCTTGTCTTGCACATCCCATTGAGGATACGTGGCTTGAATCATCATTATGATTTGAATTGTTTCATTTTTTGTCATGTCCGTAACTCACTCCATTCAGAAATCTTTCCATTGGCAGAATTTGCAGTAGATGAACTCTGATTTAAGTAACTCTCAAATTTAGTCCCGAACAATGTCTCTGGTCTCAAAAACTTGCTCATGTTTGTCCCGTTCCACTCAGCGTATTTCTTGTCAATTACTGCCTTGAAATCATCAACAGTGAAATGTTCATTCAGCCTTGCTCTAATATGCTTCTGAGTGCTTTGAGTTTGATATCTGTATCTTGCTCCGGTTCTCATATTCAAGTACGATATGATTTCTTTAATTGACTCAATCTGACTGCTTGTTTCCTCAATTTGTTCGATTTCTCTATCAGATGTAATCTTGTCAGTTGCCGGGATGCATCTCTTATCCATCTGAGATTCATCAAGAGTGTAAGCCTTGTTCTTTTTCAACACAAGCATCTTCTTTTCATCAATGCAATCAGTTGGCTTGTATCTGTCAGATTGAATGTAGTTATGCATTCTCCAATGCTTGATTACGATAACACCACTTTCAAACGTCAGAATAAATCTCTTCATAATTAACAAGTCATAATCATTGTTTGAAGCACCACACATTCTCTGAATCTTCCGTGGATTGCTGACAAATCCATCATCATCCGCGTTCATTGACAAGTGGAAGTAAAGCATCTGAGAGCTGCTAGGCATTTCCAAAAATTCATCTGATTCTGTGATTCTTTTCGTAAACATTCTTCTCTCTCCCAAATCAAGCTCCCCCTGGCTTTAATTCTGCCTTTCTTTGTAAATATCTCTTTCTGTCATATTCTTTCTTGTGTTCCATGTGAGATTTTCTCCACTTTTTACATTTTTTCGTATTGCAATCAGTGTCATAAGAACTGGAACGATTCTTTTTAATCCTTTCCTTATTCTTCAGATAATATTGCTTATTGTATTCAGAACGATCTCTTTTGACCGGATGCTCTTTCCTGTACAGCTTTTCTCTCTCTGCTCTGTATTCATTGTCCGTACCTTTATGATACTTTTCACCTGTTGACTCTTCGTAAAATTGATAGTCTCGATTATTAGTCTCTGACATATCGCTTGACGTAAGTTCGTCCCATATACAATCGGAATACGGACAATTAAAACAATCTGGATGGCAACACTTTTTCGGCTTATGAGAACGGGAGTTCATCTTCAACACCTTCAGGAACAGACATAAAATCGTCTCCGCTAGAACCGTATGGTGATTTTCCAGCTTCTGCATTGCTAGCAGTGGAGCTTTCATTACTTTCTGATTTACTCTGAGCGATTTCCTGTGACTCTACGATAATCTCTGTCGTAAAAACAGTCTGTCCATCTTTGTTCTTGTAACTGCCAGTCTGAATTCTTCCAGTAATCGCAACTCTCATTCCTCTTCGGAAATATTTCTCTGTGAATTCTGCTGATTTCCCAAACACTGTACAATTTATAAAATCAACTGTAGGCTCACCGTCTCTCTTCCATTTTCTTTCAACTGCCAGTGAAAACTTTGCTACTGAAACACTTTCATTTTGTCCATATCTCACTTCCGGATCACGAACAAGTCTTCCTACTAAACTTACATTGTTCATTCTTCTACCTCTTCAATTGTCACTTCTACTCTCGGTTTCTGCTTGTCAATATCAAATGATAGTGTTGGAGTGAGTACATCGTCCCAACCATCATTTCTGATAATTCTACATTTTTGCATCGCATCTTCAAAAGACTTAATAAAAGCAGAAGCAACATTCATCCTGTCGTGCATCTTGTTTTCACAATAAAACGAATAATGAATAATTACAGGTCTTTCAATCTTTACGCCACGTAAATCCTTGCTCAGTTTGATGTACTTAGCGCAGATTGCATCATTTCTACTCTTTTCCGGATTACGATACTTCTTGGTCCGGTGGTCATACATTCTTCCACCTAAAAGCTCATTCAATCCGCTTTTAAACCCTTTAACAGTCACATGATATTCCATTTTACTTATCACCCTTTTTCTCGTTTTCTTCTTCCTCTTTCATTAACTCTGAGATCTGACTTGCTGTCTTCGGCTGCTCGAACCAATCTGAGACTGTTGTTTCTTTGTGAATCAGACCGTTGTAAATTCCGGTATATTCAACCAGTTCGTCAGAAGTCATGGTCTCAACTTTGTGGTTAAGGCGTTTCTCAATCATTTCCTGTGTCACGCCTTTCTTAGAGAAGTACGCAACCAGTGTTCTTACTCTGTCAGACAGTGGTAAGCTCTCTTCTCCCCTGAGAGTCTTCTTGCACTCATTGATACAGTTTTCGATAAGGTCCGGTGGCAAAATCGCAAGAATACGGCTTCTGAGTCTTCTTGCTCCATCGTTTGCGGTCTTCTCATAGATATCACGCTGAGATGTGAGCTTGTTATTCCCGTACCGTGTCTCTCTGATATGCTCAACGGTAAAGTTCTGACTGGAAATAGTGTTCGTTTCCAAATCCCAAGCGTATGCCTGCATTTCCGAACGTCCATCTTCGTGTGAAAGCTCTTTGATACCGTAATCCATGTTTCCGTAGCAGCGAGCAAGTTCTTCAGCGAATCTGATCGTAACTCCTGTGACAGTTTCTTTTCCTCTTGGATAAGAATAGAATGCACTTTCGGCAAATCCTTTACGCTGACACGCTTCAATCGCCTTGGTGTAAGACTGTGTGTAGTTTCTAGGAAACTGTTTCGCCAACAGAAGCTTTCCCTGTGCTTCTACCATGGCTCTGCTTGACTCAATAGCAACGGTTCCTTGATTTACCTTTGATGTATCAACCAGTGGAATTGTAGGTGTTCCTACCTGATACTCTTTTACTTCATTGTTTGACATAGTTGTTTATCCTCCTATTCAAATTCTTTCTGTAACCATTTTGGCAATCCAAGACTCTGTACGTCCCCGGTTTCGCCCATGTATCCATACCAGTTATCATTAACTTTGCAGTTATGGTATATTTCCATCAAATCGTGGAATAGATTCTTTCCCTCAATCATCATGTATTCATCAGCTTGAAGAATGTTGATCGCATACGGAGGTTTCTTTTCCTGTGCCACGAAAATGAATATCGCATCTTCACCCGTGTTCGCTTTGTACCCCTCGCAGTACATTCCGGCTTGCAGATCATATCCATATTTGATAGCCGTTGCTCTGAAAGCTTCTGTTTCTGCGTTGTCCGTGGTTTTATAGTCAACAAGTATGTGCTGATTTCCAATAATGGTAATATCATCCGGTCTGCACTTGCACTCTTCTCCTGTCTGTTCATCAGTCCAAAAAAATGACTTTTCATGTTCACCGGAAAGAAGTCTCTTTGCAAACTTGTTGGAATCGATTACTTCTGCCATGGCTTTTATTTTCTCCATGTCATCAGAAGAAACTACGTCTTTCCCCTCATTTTCTTCTAGCCACTTAGCATATTCTTCTTTCCCTGCTTTAGTTCTCCTGTCCACGTTCAAAGCAACAGCAAATTCACTGTCAAAATCATCACGCTCAAGAATATACTTGTGGCACGCACTTCCAAATATGAGTGCTGCTGTTTTGTCTTCCTTGTTCTCCATTGACCATTTAAAATGAAGTGGAGACTTTGTAATCTTGAACAAGTCTGATTTACTGATTGCCGGATGCGCTCTATATTCGCTTTGTGGAATTGATAATCCAGTCATCAGAATATCCCTCCTAGTCTTCCTTATTGAATTGAATAGAACAAATACTTGCGATTTTATTTTTATCAATATAATCACTTGATTCTGATTCGATTTCAGCACTGATATGTTCTTTCAATACCTTGAGTTCCGCTTCCTTTCTCAGCAATACCATGAGCATTTCCATTGGAATAGTTACTTTTACAATATCAATCATACAATCCTCCTATACTGATCGTTTAAACAATCCTCACATAATATTTCTCCTGATATGCAGTACATGTAATCTCCGTCATCGATTTTGCATCCACAACAAGTGCATTCTACATCAGGTTCTTCTAGTTCAAAGTTATCATCACATTTATACAAATCGGATAAGCACTCCTTTCTCTTTGTCGATAATTGCTCTGTTTTTGCAATTCTTCCTTATTATATGTAAGTATGCAAAATCTTCTAATGCACACTCCCATTCTTCCGGTTTTAATCCAGCAGCAGACACGATCTCTGATTCTTCTTCGGTAAGTCCTCTTGTTTTCATGGTTCATCTCCTAAATTTATCAATGCTCTTCGTCTTGTTCGTGTACTTATTGATAATCTTCAAGTAGAATTCTGTTTCCTCAAGAAGCATCCAGTCTTTGGCGTTCAGATAATGTGCTGCTACACACTTCTTTTGCCACAACGATAGTTTCTTTGGTTGTTTCATTTCTCCTCCTATGCTATTATTAAGTTGGTTTTATAGCCGAGTGCCAGAAGGTTGCCGCCTTTGTTATGGCACTCTTTTTAATATCCGCATATCACCCATACCGCTGTCATAAGCAGTGGGATTGCTACTGATATCACTCCTACAAGAAATGGTGTCAGGTCATCGTCAGATTCATCTTCTTCCATAACTGGGAGTTCTCTTCGGATATCAATTACTTCAAGCTTCTTCCTTTTGATATCAATTACATCTAACATTTATTTATCCTCTTAGTCACGAGGAATCATTTCCTCTGTCAGTACGTAGAAATCGCTGAGGTACGCTCCGTCTTCTGTGATGCTTAAATCAACAGCAACGTTGTTCTCGTTCATCAGCATGATACTCAACGCACACTCTTCTCCGATTGTTCCGTTGCCAACAGCTAAGACCTTGAACCCTTTCAGTGCGTGAAGTTCTTCGGAATCTCCATTTACTTTCTCATGATTAAGTTTGTTTATCATTGTGTTGCACCTCCTACATACTCAACTGTGCATTGCAGTCCTGAATCATAATTCTTGTGTTTGTGCATGGTTGCCAGTTCTTCACATAGTCAACAGCTTCATCGAATTTCTTCTTCGGAACATTATTACGGGCATTTATATTGAAGTAATGCTTCAAATCCCTGTTGCATTCCGCAAATACTTTTCTTCCAATTTCGTGATATGCGTTGCTATCTTTACCGCCAAGAGAATCAACCACAACCCTGTTGACGATATTTCCAAGTGACATCTGCTGTCCGTAATCAATCGTCATATTCTGTTCGAGGTCTGTGATACGTCCCTCATGGTCGTCAATCATACCTAACTGAATACGCATCATTTCTACTGGACTCATTGGTTTCTGATAAGAACCAGTCTTTCTTATTGCTGGAAGCACTTCTGATGTAACCCAGCGTTTGAATTTCATTGCAGATTCAAGTTTGCTTCCAAAGATTAATGTATACAAACCAGATTCATTGATTAACCATGTGTCTTGACTTCTTCCTGTTGAGTCAGTGACGGGACGTTTCATCCTGTCATCATCAGAAACATGTCTTGCGATTGCTTTGTGCGGTTCATTGTATTCCAGTGCTTCTGCCACATCTTTTCCAACGAACCACGGTTCGTTATTAATAGTTACTGTTCGGATATCACCGAACTCTTCTGAATTAAAAATTTGTAATTCGTTCATTACATTTCCTTTCTGTGATATAATTCATACATCTAATAAATGGAGGTACGAATTATGATTTCTGAAACTACTAATTATGATTGGAGTGCTATTGCTGCTTGGATTGCTCTTGCAATTTCAATCGTTACTCCAGCTCTGTCTCTCTTATTGAATAATATTCATCAGAGAAAACTTAAGAATTTAGAGCTGAAACATTCTCTTGAATTAGAACACTATCATCAAATGGAAAACGTCTTTAAAGATTTTCTCGATAATGTCTCGAGCAAACTTCATTTGATGGGTTCATTTTCAAAAGATTATGAACTTGCATATCACAAATTATTTCTGTATGTCCCAAAAGAATATTGGCAAACTCTTAACGATTTTAATGAAATATTTCTTGCCAATAACAATTCAAAAGCCATTCAAGAGCACTATTTGAAAGTTACAGAAATATTGGCTTCGTTACTGCAAGAAACGAAAAGGCGAATCCCAACATGATATTTATAAGTAGTCCAGCGATTCTCCAACCATGTTCACTTCTTCCGTGCCAGTATGACATTACGCAAAAAATAGTATTCACAATCCATATTGGCACGATGTTTAGAATATTCATTCTATCTCCTTTCCTATACCTTGTTTTCTTCATCGCTTTTACGTTCTTCCTCTTTCTTGTCTCCGTCTGCAAGGCTTTCAACTTTACCCAAGAAATATCCTTTATCGAATTCAGACATATTAGGAATAGCTTTCGCGATTTTCTCAACGATTGCTTTCTCTTTCTCGCTCATATTTCATCACCTCTTTTCTCTCTTCGTGAGTATAATATATCACTTTGTGAGTATAATGTCAACATTAAAATATTGACTTTGTGAGTTTTTTATGGTATATTTAGTTCTGCAAGGAGGTGAGTTATATGAAGACAAGGATAAAAGAATTAAGAAAATCCAAAAATCTGACTCAGGTTGAATTCGGAGAGAAGATTGGTGTTAAAGGAAATACAGTTACGAATTATGAAACTGGATTAAGAAATCCTACAGACGCAGTTGTTCTTTCTATATGTAGAGAATTTGGCGTGAATGAAGAGTGGTTGCGCACCGGAAAAGGTGAAATGTTCTCTGAGAAAAAGAAAGAAGATGAAATTTCATACTTTTTCTCTTCTGTTACTAAGTTGGATGAAAATGATTTCAAAAAGAGATTAGTCTCAGCATTAGCAAAACTTGACCAAAAAGGTTGGGATAGCCTTGAAAAGCTTGTAGACGATATTTCTAATTAAAAAGAAAGACAAGGGCAATGCGCAAACCCTTGTCTTTTTTCTATTCCATTAATCCTTTCGTAAATACATATATAGCTCTTAGGAATTTTTTATTATCCATTTTGTTTACCATTTTTACAATCCTTTGTCTGTACCATCTGATCTCTTCATCCATACAAATCCCCCCTGACCTATCTATAAGAGAAACGAATAACGATTATTAAGAATTAATCATCAATAAATTTGAAGATATCGCTTGCAAGATTGTCAGCACTGGTGTAAGATGCAAGAGGAAATCGATCAAATTGGTCTGATTTTGACTCCGGGACAATCGTTCCAATGTAGGAAGACAACTGTCTCATGTACTCAGTTTCACCAATAATCGGTCTCACAGATAATAAGTATGCAATAGTGTTTAAAAATTCTTTCATGTGTTTGCCCTCCATTTCTAAAATATGTTTTAATTATAGCGGAAACGGAGAAAAAAGTACTTGTTAAATTTTTTATAATTATGCATTAATTTTTTTGTTCGCATCCGTGAAAAATAGACGTAAAATATTATGTCTTTATTTTTTTGAATTTGAAACACAATTTTTTGGTTGCGAAATGGCAAAAGGGAGGTAAAATTTTTTATGTCATCTGAGATTGAAAGAGCGCAGAATTTTGGCAACATGCTTGCAAAATCAAGAACAGATGCCGGAAAAACAAGAAAGCAAATGGCTCAAGCTCTCGGAAAGTCAGTCACGACAATTCAGAACTGGGAATCCGGAATAGGTGAGCCTGGTTACAGAACATTAGAAAAGTGGTTCTCGGTGCTTGGATTGAATATGGAAAAGTACATTCTCAGCTACCGATACCCTGATAAATTCTTGACTGTTGACAAAGATACCGAAATTGAAAAGATGGTTGACTGTATTCACGCCTACATCAACACGAACTACACTGAGCGTGATATTTACCAAATGGCTTACTGTATGTTCGGTGACACTGGCTCTTCATGGCATGAACAATTAAATATGCTGACAGCTAACAATCACTGCTCTATGCGGTCGAGGGTTAATATATGTCAAGCTGTTTACGACAACTTCCTTATGGAAAAAGCAAGAGGTGAGCTTGTCAATGAAGATAATATAATGCCTGACCTTGCTTCTTTGAATATCGCTTTGCAAAGAGGTCGTGAAGCCGCATGTGAAAGTAAAAACGGTTACACAATGGTAGGTCAAACAAGAAAGAATAACGATAAAAAGAAATAAAAAAGAACCCGGGAATTTCACCCGGGATTTTTGCTTTTTAGAACAGTTGCAGTCTTATTCAATCCAAGCCTGGAACTTGTCAATGAATCTGTATTTGTCTCCGGCGAATCCGTCCATGCCACTTGCTTTCAGTGTGTCGACCTGATCTGCGTAGAAGTTCTTGTTATTTTGTACAGAAACTCTGTAGTGAACCATCTTGTACTTATATCCTTCCGGTGTAATGTAGTACAGCTCAACTGCAAGAATCTCTGATCCATCTCCGAGGATTCCATTTACCTTGTTATTCAGGTTATAGCTGTTGCCGAATGTGAGATATGGCAACCAACCATTCTTTCTTGTATATACTCTACAGCGAATACTTCCTTTGCTTACTTTAATGGCAAGCCACTTGATTGGCACATTGTCACCTTTGCCAGCCCAGTCCGCTTTGTTCGTTACTACCGGCCACCACTTAGTTGTATAAGCCTGATATGTAATATCGACATGTCCTAAGTCTTTCTTTTCCATTGGCTTAGATGGTGCTGACGGTGTAACAGGCTGAACAGTTCCACCGAACTCCATGTAGCAATGGTTAACATCTACTCTTCCACTGACTCCATCCACCTGTCCATCAGAAGCGTACTGCCAGATAGCATACTGACCTTTGTATGTATCTTCCGGAAGATTCTTATATCTTGCCATCCATTCGATGTATTTACCACGAACACTTCCAAGGTGGTTGCTGAACCAGCTTAAGGATGCGTAGATTCCCGGAGTATAACCATTCGCTTTAAGTCCTTCGCAGACAATCTCGCAGCATCTAGGAGCATAGTTCTGTGTTCCCGGCTCTTCCACATCAATGAAAATAGGTAACTGGAATGTATGACCTTTAATCAATCTCAAGATATGAGCAAGCTCTGATTTCGCCTGTCTGTCACAAGTAGCGTAGCTGTACAGATAGACTCCTACCGGGATTCCAAGTCTTTCACACTCTGCAAGGTTTCTCACCCACTGCTTATCATCCTGTGATGCGATATCATCTCCATATCCACATCTAAGGATAGCTCCGGCACAACCTGATGCCTTGACTCTTTCCCAGTTGATAACTCCGTTATGATAGCTAACATCAATGATAAGTTTACTCATACCAGCCACCTTCTTTCAGCTCTGCTTTCTTCTGCTCGATCTCCGTTGCGTGTTCTTCTGCAAATTTTTCCATAGTTTCCAGTGATGTTCCCTCATTATCTGAGATTTCTTTCGCTGAGAGTCCATAGGCGAAGCTCTTGATAATTTCTTTTACTGTCTGTTCTGTCATAATTACTCTTCCTTTCCACTCTGCTTGATTAACTGGTTCACATAATTACTTAATCCAGCCACTAAAACTCCTTGTACGATTGCGGTAAACAGTGCCATAGCGATATCCTGTCCAGTTCCGATAGTACAAGTTGCAACCACGTAGATACCGCAAATCACGATTCCAGCAATTCCTAAGATGCTAGGAATATACTTGTCTGCGATAGTTTCGCTCTGTTTCACTGCCATGCCGATAAAGTACAGTGCAATAGCTACTACAATAAGTTCCGGTTTAATGTAATTGATAATCTGTTCCATGATTATTCTCCTTTTTCTCTTAAGTGTAATTCTTCAATTTCGTGCATCATCTTTGTAATCATTCCATTGCCACCGAGTTTGTGGTATGCGTTGTACATCTCGCAGAAATTATCGTAAGCATACGATGGGATTGAGCCAAGTCTCATATACTTATCATGGTATTCAATCAACTGGACTCTAAGTAAAAGCATCGTGCCTTTGCTATTTGCATCCCTGTCTTTCTTCTGATTTTTTAAAAGCCACACGACATAGCCCATGAGAGCTGTCAAGACAATTGGCAATGCTGTGACGTAAGTTTGATAAAAAAAGTGTTCCAATGGTTTCGCCCTCTCTATTCTTCGGACTGTTCCGCTTTTTCATTTTCCGTTTTTTCCGTATCCTCTCCAACAATGTAGTTATATTCATCAATTGAGATGATACCTTTTTCTACTCTCTTCTGAATCTGTGTCTTTGTAACTCTGTCATTCTCGTACAGTCTTTTTAGGCTTTCTACTAAAATTCTCATTGCTTACTACCACCTTTCTTAAATGAGTCCTTCTTCCATCAGCTGCGCCGTGTACTCGTCAATTTTAAGGTTTGCATATTCAACCATTGCGTCTGTAGGAGCATCGTCACCCTCGTAGTCCAGATAACTCTCAGGATCCACTTTGATCTGTTCAGCCGTCAGTGAGTGAGTACGGAAGATGTTTCCATCATACTCATATGCCGTAGTCTCTTTTTCTTTGCCATCTTCCAGCGGTTCTGTCTCTGTAACTTCTCTTTCATTTGTTAGAATAACTGCATCTCTCGCTCCGTTTTCAAGCTCATAGATGTTTACTTTCTCCTGTTTCTCCGAAAATCTCATTGTATTCACGTTATTCTCCTTTCGTGGCTCGTCCGATTACTTTCTTAGCCATCTTATTTATAGTTTCAATGTGGTAACGCCTTTGGAATCTCTTGCTATCCGTGTGTTTAATTGCTCCGTATCTTGCCACACAGCTCCTTGCAAGTTTTAATGGAATTTCTTTTTCGTGACAGACATACGAATATGCCCTCTTATAAGTTCTCCTTGCTTTCAAGAATGTTGAAGAACGTATCGTCAGATTCTTTCTCGATATCTTTCGTCCGAGAATATCTACATATTCTGTTTGCAAGTCAATAAAACGAGCCGTCTCTTTCAATTCAAGGCTTAACTCTTTGCCGATATATTCATTAAATCTTTTCACCAACATTTTCATGTCTTTCTTGCTGTGACCGAAGAAAATGATATCATCCATCTGGAATAGCACATGGCTTGCAAGCCTTACTTTCTTGACTGTTCCATCTTTCCTCTTGCGAACCTTGAACTGTTGGCTTGCGTAAATATAAGCCTTGCTCAGATAGTAATTTGCTAAGAACTGGCTCAAATATGAACCTATAGAAAGTCCATACTCGAACGTATCAATCAAGAAGAACACTAAATGAAGAAGCTTGTCATTCTTCACATCACGTTTCAACATCTTTTTCAGAACATTTTTGTTTATGTTTTCATAATAATGTCGAACATCAGATTGCCATGCCCAACGGATATTTTTATCTGCCAGCCATTTCTTGATAGCTCCAGCTCCAAATTCATTACCTTTACGTTTAACTGCTCCGCATTGATAAAACCCAAGTTTCTTCTCAAACAATTCTTTCAAGCCGTATACTGCGATATAATCGTAAATTTGCTGTTTAATATCTTGGATTCCGATATTTCGTAGTTTTCCGGTACAAAAATCTTTCTTGATTCTGTAACGGATTTTCTTCACGATATACTTCTGTTCCAGTATTTCTTGTCGGATTCCATCTATGACAGTTTCTACAATGCTGTCAAGCATATATCTGCTCTCTTGAGCTACATCCATCAAGAACTGATACGGAAGTCCTGTGTATTCCATGAACATGTGAATTGTGTCGCTACGTGTAATTTTATTACTTATACAGCTCCATGTTGCTTCTGAGATTAATTCTCTGCTTGTTATATCAATGTTCTTGCAATATCGTTTCATTTTAGTTCCGAGGGACTTTCGGTTTTTTCTACTAGCCCCAGTCTATACCAATTCGTATAAACTGCCAGTACCACTGCCGTGGCACCAGCTCCCTTTCTTGTTACTTATTTAAGACCTTTCGGTACAACTTATTGTTGCGAAATGCCGTGCAAGCACCCAGCGGTGCGTAATGTTTGCATAATAAAATTCAGAAGGCGTAGTTCCAATTCGTCCTAGAGACCTCGTTCCTGAGATTCGAGTAGCAGAAACCGCCATTCCCGCCATTCCTGAGGTTCCCACGCCAGCACGACAAGTCCTGCATTTTCTCTTCAACTTAATTAAGGGGAAGAGCCCCTCTTTTTTTCTGCGAAAAAATTCACCCCTGAAAGGTGGTAGGAACTAAACGCAGAAGGCGAAGCTCCAAGCCGTCCTAGAGACCTCGTCCCAGAGATTCGAGCAGCAGAAACCGCCATTCCCGCCATTCCAGAGGTTCCCACGCTTCAAAGCCTCTCTGCAACCAGTACCGGTACCGCCTTTATAGAGTCTATCTCCGACACCAACAGAATCACCAGCTCCAACCGTTTTTAGATAATCAACGCCAGTCTCAAGGTCAATGTCAATATCTCCAATCCAACAGTCATTCGAGTCAATCATGTCCACTGTAACAACCTTTTTCCATCCTGAAGCTGTTGCAGACCAAGCCACGCCTTTTGGACGTACATAATAGTCAACGGTACTGGCTGTGGTTTTGTTCCATATCTCATTCATGGAAATAAAGTAAGCTCCAACGCCTTCCTCGATACCACCGAGCTTGAATGCGTGCTTACCGTCATTGGAAATGTATCCATCAGCTCCAAGTACTTCATCTGTTGTACCGGAATGCAGTGGCATTGTTGAAATATAAGCATCCGCAGTAATTGTCATGCCAGCCTTTTCGACATATACCTTGCTGTTTGCTGTATCCGCAATAGATTCGATCGCTGTAATTCTCACATTCTTTGCAATTGCATTCATGCTTGCCTGTCCACGATCAACATTGTTATTATCTCCCGGAGTACCGATTGATACAGTTTCTCCGACATAGAAGTTCTTCGCCTGAGTTGTTGTAATTACCACGTAATTTACATTCTCGCCAGTTTCAGCAACTTTGTACTGCAAGTTATTGTTTGTGTTGCCATTAAAGTATTTCTGACTATTCTTTGTTGCATACTTAATCCACAGCATACAGAGCAAATATGCAGTACGCTCCGAACCGGAACCGACATATCCAGCACCTTTCTTTTTCAGTTCACCGATTGCCGACTGTGCAGAAACAAAATTGTAAATCGCGTTCCCGGAAGAACTGTATGCGATTCCGTCAATCGATCCGGCATAATACTTCGTAACGATTCCGTATCCAAGACCTTCATCTGTCCACGGAGTCGGAGTAACGCAACCGACTTCCGGATGTGGCGTATCAGAAAAATGAATGATGTAATATCCGTCGAACTCTTCCTTGCCCCAGTAAGTCGGTGGAGTCATGATTCCTACATCGACCTTTCCTATATTAGAAAATCCGTTACCACCTTTTATTGCAACTGGGATCTTATCACCGGAATCATTCACTGTAAAATTACAGTCAATGTAATTGAAAGCATTTCTTCCAGCGAAATCATCCTGATTCTTCACCTTGTCTGTGGAAGGAACTGCAACCAGTCCTTTTGAAGCGTTCAGCTTTTCTCCAGCTGGATTCGTTGAGCTTTCGTAATTATAGAATTTTGTGGAGAATAGCTCTCCTGTTGCCATATTCGTCCAAAAGTTTTTCCAGTCGAATTTTTCTACATCCACCACCATCGTGCGGATAATTTTGCACATCTCAAGAATCTCCTGAGATGTACTTTCCATAGCAATATCTACAGATGCCTGTGCCATGATTCTTCCTCCTATTTGCCATCGTCATAAGTTACTCTAAGTCCACCTGATTCGTTGATCGAGAATGAGATACCTTTCCCATTCGCCTTCTCTTCATTTAGTGAACTAATTTTTTCTTTGTTTGTTGTAATCTGCGCCAATTTCTCTTCCGAGATTCCACCCAAATCACCGTCAGACGGAGCTGGAGGAATCAACGTTTTCTTCTCAACTTCCCCTGTGTCTTTGTTCTTTACGTTCAAAAATTCTGCTTTACCAATATCACTCGTTGCCATGTCGTACCTCCTTACTCAATAGTGATTCCTCTTGTTTGTGGGTCGTAATTTGCTGTTCCTGCGGTAACTGGATTTTCTTTTAGATACTCATTAACAGCTGTTGTCACTTGTTCTTGAGTGACAGGATTCTTTATTTTTTCATTGACAATCGCCAATACATCTTCTGCTTTCAATGCCATAATTCTCCATCCTTAAATAATAGATATGCCACGGGTTGCCGGGTCGAATTCCAACTTCACAGCAACTTTGGAATCGTAGGTGTTCAATAGCTGCTCAATTAAATCCTTGTTCTTTTCCGCGATCTGCTGAGTAGTTTCCAATCCCTCAAGGACTTCTCCCTCAGCCCATGTTGTGTTCCACTCTGTCGTAAGAGTACCGTCTGAGTTTGACTTTTTGGCGCAGACAGAGAAGTGGATTCCGTCTGTATATTTCGTTACATTTCGACCAAGAACCCAAGAGAATGTGATGTAGTCTCCGCTTGTCACAACATCTTGTACAATGTAGGAGTCTCCCTCTTCATCTGCTTGATTCGGACTTTTGTAGTTGATGTACAGATTCATGGTCGCAAGATTGATGTTGTTTCCAACGATTTTCGGACACTTGAAATACTTTCTTTCAGCCTTTTCATCTGACTGCACACCGAAAAGTCTTTCTGAGTCCGGTACATTAATCGTCCTTGTCTCTGGGTCAATCATCAGAATGTCATTGACTGGCTTTACAAGCTCCTGTTCTGCCAGTGCTACAGCTAATGCTTCTTGTTCTGTCACTGATCCACCTCCGTTCTGTTCGTGGTGAGTCTTCTTCCCTCAGATACGCCTATAACCCTTACTTTAAATGAGATGCTGTCAAGAACTTTTGACGGGATTTCGCACTCGTTGCCGATAATCGGTCTGAACTCTTCTACTTTGTCCCATGCATCATTGAAAACAGCTACCTTTGCGTATCCGTTCCAATCATAGGAAAAAGAAAACTGTGCTTTCAAATATCCCGTTGTCCCTCTTGCGATATCGCTAAAATCACAGTTCTTTGCTTTCTCTATCCTCTGCTCTTTCACGTTGAATTTTAATGTTCTCATAACATCACTCCTGCGTTTTTTTTATAAAGAATTCAGACACATTAATTCCTGCTCCAACTTCCATATCTCCGCCGAATGGAGTGATAGTAACTTGTCCGTTGTCTTTAATTCTAAGATCAAAACCGTTAGTATTAGTGGTGTGGATCTTGCGAAATATTGAAAACATAGGTGCTGGCGTCACAGTAAACAGTTTATATTCGGTTCCGTTTGTAAGTTTCATTTTCGTACCATCAGAAATTCTAATCCATGTTACAGCTCCTAAGTCTGCAATGTAACAAACTAGATAGCCAGCGTTGACACTTCTACTTTTAGGAACTATAAGAGAGTTAATAGCTTCCCTTTCTTCATTAACTTCTTTGGATCCATAGGGGCTACCTTCTTGAGAGTACTCAGTAACATCAGTGAAAGAAACTGTATTGTCGCTGTTGTTCGTCATTTTGTATTTCTTATTTTCGGTTGTGTTTTTCAATACGCTGTCTTTAAAATCAGTTCTTAATGCCATAACGATACCTCCTATAACTTTATTCCAAGCTTGATATCACCGAGCTTGTTCTTGTTTTTCTTGATGCTGTTCAAACCATTGTAGTAATCAACAGTCATCTGCTCATATCTGTTCATATCCTCATAAGACGGTGTCTGTTGATTTGGATTCCAGTTCTTCATATCTGATAATGTGTATTTTACAAAACCGAACGACTTGTCATGTAAAAGCTTCAAGTTCAATTCAATCTGATTGAATTCATCTGCATACGGGAAATCGGAATATGTCTTATTATCTCCCATCTTTTCATATTCGTATTCAGGAAACAACTCAAAAGACAAGTCGATCAGATATTGTATGTTGTTCTTGATTCTATTGTAATCAGTATGAGAAAAATACGAGTGTTCCCCCCAATTAGTATATGGTGTCGAAAATGATGCCATGCTATTACCTCCTTGTTTCAAGCGTTCCACTTACAGTTCCGTCATAGGTCAGCGACACGCTTTCCGCTACCGTCTTAATCATTTCTCCGTCACGATTTTCTTGATAGATTGTATCTCCGGCATCCAGTGCCGGTTCTCCACGGTAATCGATAGAGTAATCAATTCCTGGATTGTAATAATCAGCTACCCATTTGCAGACTTTATCGCAGAGTTCCTTATCCGAAATCAGCGGATTGCTCCAATCTTTTTCAACACCGTAATTGCTGATTTCCGCAACGGAATAAGCGTTTGACTGATTGAATTTTTTACCGTTAACGATGACTTGAACATTCTTGCCCCTGTCATTTCCGCTAAGTTTAAGTTCAACAAAATATGCTCCACTGTCCGAAATCGCAACACTTTGACCATTTGCCTGATTCTCAAGAGAACCTGTATAAGAATGATGTGGTTCGTCAAACGTATATAGCAAAGTTTCATTCGTCCACTCAACCTCTTCGCTTACTACTTCTTCAATCGTATCGGATTTTGAATAGACAGTTCTGATATTTTTTAACCGCTTGATCTTCTCCGGCTTACTAATAGTCGGACTGGAATACATATCATCTCTTTCGATTGTATAATCGATGTCTTTACCAAGCTCAATATAATCAACCACAAGCCTTGTATTTGCATTGATTCTTCCAAACTCAATAACCATCTTGTCGAATTCTTTAAACTGGTGATTTGTAGTCCATGTTTTCACATCAGCATAGTTGATTTTTCCATCAGCAATTCCGATAGATTCAACAATCTGGTCTTTCAGATAAGTGTTAATGCTCATCGTATTGGGGAACAAATGATACACTTTCACTTTCATTCCATTGCTTTTTCTAGGAACCTCAAACGTCTTTACAATCTGCGGAGGTGTCGAAAACCTTCCACCTTTAGAAGCAATATCTTTTGTAACAAATCCGACATCATCTTTAACACCAGTCCTCGGAAGAAACGGCGGTCTGCTACCGAGCTTCCACATTGAATCTTCATATGTCGCATAACGCGTCTTTTCATTGTCAATATTCACATTGAAAACATCAGAGAAATATGCAGTCTCAGTAGAAGTTGTCTCTGCATCCGGGTCGAATGCTGACTTGATACAGATTTTTCCATATCTATCCACAGTCAAAATACATCTTCCGGCGTTTGCGATAATCTGCAATGCTTCTTTGTGCGACACTAATGGAATAGGGTTTCTTACCTCTACGGACTGCAAATACTTGTCAATAGAAAACTTATCTTGAGGAATCGAATAAGTACCGATTGCATCAGCAATTACATGATTTGCTAAAACATACAGCGTAATTCCATTTGCGTTCCAGTCTCCACGGTAATAGTCACCATCACCGAACTGTTGAAGAACGTCTACGGCTGTAATTCTCGCTTCTTCGTCACTGGCTGACCATTCACTCAACTTCAACGTGTGCAGTAGCATCCACTCTGTTGTTCCATCGTCAAGGTCATATCCCATCTGGACAACTACATCTTGTCCTGTCCTTAGATAATTGATAATTGATTCCTTATTGTCGTAATCGAACCTCTTATCATTATTATCAATAGTTAGCGTAAAATTAATCTCCGGCAAATCCTCGTTGATCTGAGATATCGTAGAAGTCGATTCTGCGTTGATTATGTCATTATCTGTAAAAACTATCGCATTTCCAAATAAAATGCTTTCAATACGCACACGATTGTTTGTAGCGGACATTGCAGCGATTTTTATCTCAAGAGAAGTTGTGTTATCAAATCTATCATCTGTCGTAAAGTTCAGACTGCTGTTTGAATAGCTCTTTGATGTTCCATCAGATGTGATTATGCTGAATTCGCTAGGATAATTCCCGGCAAACTTTATAGTTAATCCGGCAATGTCAACATTCTCTTGAAATGTCATTTTCACCGAGAAACTGTTTGAAAACAGATTCTTCGATACGATTCCAACAGGTTCATACTGAGCTGCTGAATCCGGGAGAAATCTCATAGAACCGTCAAGCATCCAAAAGTTATTCTCATAGGTTGCATACTGGCTTTGAACTTCTTTCTGTTCAAATACTCCATCAAAATCAGAAAATCCGGCATACTGGCTTTGATTACTCAGCAATGCCTGACTCTGTGCTGTATCATTTATAACGCCGAGTGTTACTTTCATGTAAGAAGCATTTCTCAGCGGATTTTTCATCGATTCTCTATATGCATCTGATACTTCGTACATCCTACCACCCCGCATCAATCAGATTCATTTTACAGTTGATATACGCAAGAGGACGGCCGGATGAGTCTATCTTGAACACATCTGCCGTCCTGTCTCCGCAATACATTGTTAATGTACGCCACTTATTATTTACCATATCCCAAAATCGAACACTACTAAAGAAATTCTTATCAAACTCTTGTAGCATTGTTGACCAAGTTTCTGCATCCAAATATGGCCACTCCAATGAATCTATCTTATAGTTATCACGACCAATTTTCTGCCCAACCACTTTATTTTCTGCATTTCTCGCAGCATTTGTAGCTGTAGTAACTTGAAAATTCGGATAATATTTCGGTGCTGGATATTGATGACCATTTACAATGATGAAATCACTCAATTTAATTGACATATCCTAGCACCTCCTATGTTGTACTGAAACTGTATCCAGAGTTTCTTCTTCCCCTTGACAGTTCTTTATTTACTTTCTTGCTGTTCATCATCAGTGATGTATTCTTTCTAAGAAGTCTCTCATTCTGCTCGATAAGCTTCTGTAAAAGTCTTTCTGTATTTTTATTCGCTTCTGCAACTCCGTTGGATACTCCGGTCACAATCTGATTGTTGTTAGCAACCACATTTCTATTTCCCATTCTTCCAACGTATTCCGGTGCTTTCTCATTCGCCACAAACAGCTCGCCATTCTGAGGAAATCCACCTACAGAATATTTCCCGACCACATCAGACAGCTTGAATGTACCGATACCGTTTGCGTATCCTTTGTATCCACGGGCAGTCCATCCAGCGTACAGACTTCCGTATCTTTTGACTGTGTAATTGATAGCAGCGATCATGTTTGACAGTGGATCGTATATGTTTGTGTTGAATCCAGCCATCGCATTTGCACGGAATGTCGGGTCAATTACCTGCATCAGTCCTTTTGACGGAATACCTCTGATTGCGTTGATATCCCAGTTGTTGATAGCGTTCGGATTTCCACCCGACTCATGCATCATCTGAGTTAGCAAGGCATTCAGATTGGATTCGCTGAACTGATTTGTCAGTAAAAGAGCTTTTTTCGCAAGTCCTCTCCACTGCTCCACTCCGGCAGATGGTTTGTAATCAACAGCACCGAAACTGTCAAAGAATCCTTTGATTTTGGAAACTGCTGTTTCAAACAGTGAATTAACTGCCGTCTTTGCAATTGTGATTCCAGGCTCAAGTGCTCCTGTCAAATCTGTGAATTTATCAATTGCTGCTTTAAGAAGCTTCTTCGGGTCTTTGATGTAACCTAAAATGTTACTTGCAATATCGCTGATTTTGTCTGCTGTACTTCCAAAGAAATTACCGATTCCAGATTTATACTTCTTCACGCCAGTAATTCCCATCAATGCTGCTGTTTGACCAGCTGGCATTACCTTTGTACCTTTCGGCATCGGCAGAACGACATTTCTTCCTGTTGGAATTACTGTTTGTCCGTTCGGATACTGGACAAGCTCTCTGTAGGTATTTCCTGACTGGTCGTTGACAACACCAAAGGAATCTCTCGCGACTCCGTTTGTACCGCTTGCGTACTTATTAAGTCCAGAGACGTTAATCAGATCGCCGTCTCCACCTAATTTTCCGTAAACCCAGTTCACAGCATTAGCGATTGCTTTTACTGCTCCTAAAACAGGTGATTTTATCCAACCTGCTACAGTATTGAAGTATCCACCAATCTTGTTAAAAATTGAAGTAATTCCGTTGTATGCTGACTTAAAAATATCCTTGAACCACTGAGCAATCGGCTTCAGATTTGACTTGATATCTTCACGTTTTTGACCAAACCAAGAACCGATGTTTGAAAATACATTCGTTATACCGTCTCTAGCAGCTTGAAATTTTTTCGAAAACCACTGTACAATTGGTGAGAAAATTGTTGTAATCGCCATAAAAAGCAATTGGAATAAAGATGAAATATATTGCTTAAATCCAAGAACAATATCTTCTACTCCTTTCCAAGCTTTTCCCCAATCTCCAGTAAATGCACCTGTCACAAATGTAATTAAACCTTGAATTATATTTATCGCTCCACTCACCATTCCGGTAATAGTAGAAACAAATTGTGCTATTCTTTTTATTATTATGGAAAGTAATGCACCAATTGCTTTCACTGCGGCAATCATTGTTGATTCAAACAGCTCTTTCGCTCCACTTGATGCATATAAATCGTAAATAGAATTAAACAGTTCTTTCAAGTTTTCCCAAAGTGGTTTAAATCCGTTATCCCAAATTTCCTTTTTAGCAAAAGAAAATGCATCTCCAATTTCCCCAACAGCATTTTTTACAGCATCTCTGAATCCCTCAGAAGTTTTCCACAAGTCCATGAGTTCAGCAGCTAAAATTGTAATTCCGGCAACAATCAATAAAGTTGTTGGAGATAATGTAATAAGAGATTTAAAGTTTAGCTTTCCTGCTACTTCCTTTATTTTATTGAATTTTTCTTCCATTCCATCTAATTTTGGAAGAATTTCAGCTATTTTCTTTGCAATTTCACCTGTTGCTCCGATTCCAATAACAGATGCAAGTATTCCTGTATTTTCACCACCGTCAGAAGCAAACTTGAAGGCATTCTTTATTCCATCAATAATCTGTGATCCAAGTTCTTTCCAATTGGCATTCTGAATAAATGTTCTAATTGACTCTATTACAAGAGCAACCATTCTTCCGATGGATTCTCCGATTGTTCCAAGATTGATAGAATCTAACGCACCGTTAAAAGCATCAGCCAACGCCATTCCAATGTCTTCACCTTTAAGTTCTCTCAGTACACCGACAAGTGTGTTCCAAGAAATCATAAAATACGCCCCGAGAGTGTATCCTATCGTTCCCCAGGCAATGTTTTGAATTCCTGTTGAAATAGCTGTTCCGATTCCAGTTCCAAGATTCGTCCAGTTAAATCCTGTAATCAAAAGCTGTGCAGTATTGAAAACCGTATTCACTCCGGCAGCAACAGTAGCTCCCATTAACGGCCATTCAATATTGTCAACAAGGCTATTCATTGTTGTAGTAAAAGCATTGCAGAAATAAGTAATCTTTTCCCCATGCTTATTCCAGTCAAATATGTCATATAATTTCTGCATTCCGGCATTTACGCCCTCTGCCATGATTGAGCCTAGAGAAGTCCAATCTTGAGCTTTGAACGCTTCTCTGAGCCGTTTAGCATAATCAGAAATAGCTTTAGTCGGTTCAGTTGTCTCAAACATTTCAGAAACATCTGGTCCCGTATAAGCACCGGAACTTCCGTCAGCTCCACCACTTGAACTTGAGCTTGATGTTGTCGGCTGGATTACATTTAGTTCATCAATTCCAAGAGTATAGTTCTCAAGGTCTTTTGCTGCTTTTGCCGCATCACTTCCAGCTTTTTTAGCACTGCTTCCAGTGGATGTGAGTGTTTTTCCGTAGTCTTTCCATGCTTTTTTTGCTTGCACCACTGCTGTTTTTCCAGTCAATACAGCCATGAACTGCGCGACCTTATTCATTGCATTTGCAAGCATATCAATAAATGCTGAAATATACGGTCCGACTACATTGATAATCGGAGCAAAAGCCGCCGCCCATGCATTCTTCAAATACAGAAGAGATGTGACAATACCAGAAATGCTCTTATTGTAATCAGAACTGTATTGAACAAGGTTATTTGAACCTTCCTTGATTGCATTGTTTATTGCGCTTAATGCTGAAAATACAGTGGAAAATACAAGTGACATTCCAAGCATTCTTCCCATTGACATTTGACCACCAGATTTGTTTGTTCTGGTAATCAAATTCTTGAGATCTTTTGCCTTAGAAACTACGCCACTAACTGTTTTTCCCATCTTCCCAAACGTATTGGAAAGAGATTTTGAAACTTTCTGAGTGCCGGAAAGAATATTCGAAAGCTTAGACGCTTCTTTTGATTCTTCAGCAATTCCTTTGTCTTTGTCTGGAACAATTTTTGAAATTTTTTGTCCCGTTTCAGCTCCACCCTGGATGACAGGTGATTGCACTTGTATACTTTTTATTTCATTTAACAAATTTTTATACTGCTGAGCTTTTTGAATCTGTTTTTCCCAAGCATCACCGGAGATAAAAGATGTCCCTTTTCTTTCCATGGTGTCGTTAATGCCTTGCATCGTGTTTTTAAGCTTTTTGGAAATATTTTCTTGCATTTTCGCAAGTTCTTCTACTCCAAGCTTATTTACTTTAAAATCAACCATAAGTTTGGAATTTTTATACTTTTCCAGAAGCTCATCATATGACTTTGCGGCTTTTTTTACCTTTTTATCGTCAACATCAATCTTGACTTTTTTTTTCTCGATTGAATCTGCTTTATCAGCGATATTATCAAGGTCTTTTTCCAAGCTTTTTGTAGAATTAAAGCTAAAATCCTTTCCCATAACACTGGAAAGTCCTTGCTTTACTTCTTTTATTTTTGCAATTAATTTGTCGAGTTCCGCATTTGCTGACTTAGCTGACGCTTCAACTTTTACCTCGAGAGAGTCAACCTCTGTTCCCATGTTTTCACCACCTTTTTTACAAAAAATAAAGGATGGTGAAACCATCCTAATTTATCGATGTCTCCGGCAATCCTCTTGCCCTGTCTGCTGCAATCCAAGCATCCATTTTTCTGATTTCATCTTCCATCTCATGAAGTTCACGTTCTTCATCAGTCATTCGCGATTCTTCAATTAATGTTTTCAGAATCGGTTTCTTCAGATACTTTTCTTCTTTGATAAAGCACGTATTGATTGCACTGATAAGATATTGCCCTGACATCCAATTCATATAATCAATATCAAGGAGTTGTTCTTCGTATCCGGCTGATACCGCTTTCAAAATTCTAGGATTCATGCTCCAAAATTCTTTCCAGCCAACTCCCATTTTTTTTGCTTGCGGATACCATTCACAGATGAAAAACTCACGCTGAGAACGGTACGATCTTACTTCGCTGCTGCTGTTTTTCTGCCGCCAGTGTTCTTCTTCTCCTGATTCTTTGTATCTTCCGCTTCCGCTCTCTTGTTGAGGTTGCGAAAAAAATCAGACTGTTCCATTTCTTCTTGCATTACTTTGGTTGCATCATCCATTGTGCCACCATTCAGAATATGCTCTTGAATCTCAAGTCCGGCATCTGCACGTCTTTTTCCCATACACAGCGCAATATATCCTCTAACCATGCTCATCGGTTTCTCTTCCATGGATTCAACTGATACGCCCATGTCCTCAAGGTCGCAAACAAGGTTAAAGTCAAAAGGTTTCCCTAAATATTCTTTTCCATTAATTTCAAATGTTTTCATGTCTTTGTATTCCTTCCCGTAATTTTTATATGGGGAGGGCGCCCCTAAGAGCGCCCGTTCCTGTTGTTATTCTGTAATGTCAGCGTAATCAAATTTTACGTTCCGAGTATTTGCTGACATGTCTTGCTCGGAACGTGTTACCCCTTTGTTACTGTAAATACACCGCTTCCACCGTCAACGATTGTATACTCGTCTGTCACTTTCTTTGCGACAGTGTTCTGAATGATGGTTGCTGTCATCTCACAGATTTCATCGACACCACCAACGTCTGACGGAGTAGCTGATACCTGTGCAACGTATGCATATTTCGCAACGCCACCGATACCGTCCGTTCCATATAACTGGAAGATAGCAACTCTTTTCTTCTCAAGTTTTCCAATATTGTCCAGATACTCTTTTTCAAGGTTTCCTGTTACCTCTTTTGCATCAGACTGTTTAATACCCATCTCAAATGTCTGTGCATCATCTTCCATAGTTGTTGATTCAACTGTGTTTGGTGCAGACACCGGAGCTGGCATTGATTTTGCTTTCAGAAGCAGTTTGTAACTTCCGGCAAAATCAACTGCTGACAAATCTACACTATCGTCTAATTCTTTGTAAATAGCTCTTACTTTATAACTGGTTGAAGCCATTTTTTACCTCCATTTCTGCCATTTAGGCAATAAAAAAAGCCTTTCGGCTCAGTGCAACGCATCTATATTTCCGAGAGTTCGCCTGACTCGCATTACGCATCGGTAATATTCGTCTCCGTCACTCTCTTCGGGAAATGAATTAATTTCAAACCCCATATTTTTGTATACCAAGGCAACCTCTTTCAAAACCGCCTTAGCTTCTTTAATACTTTTATCTGTACTTACTTCTACTTGCATGGAATACAAGATTCCGCTGATATCTTCACCGTCCAAAGTGCGTGCTTTTTCTGCACCAGGCAATTCACGAATGTAAACTGTTGGATATTTTACGGTCACGCCTTTAGGTTTTGAAGTAGTCGTGAAACGAATGTTCGGATACTTACTTTTCAGCTTATCTCCTACTTTCTTCTGAACAATAGAGAAGATGTGTGTCTCTAAGTCGAAAACCCATGAATTATCCACTTCCAAACACCTCCTTCGCTACTTCTGAAACGGATTTAATCATCTCAAGGCTTGCATTGTACATCGGCATAGTTGCTTTGATACCGTAAGAATGATGCCATTTTCCATCATCACCAAAGTAGTACCAGCCGTTCGGATCAGCCGCATGAGTCTGTCCCGGATAGCTGCCAACACCGAATCCAAACTCTCCGGCTTTTGGGTTTGGGATGCTGTTGTAACGAACACCGGCTCCGAATTCTATAGCGAACAGAAGATTGAACGGTTCTCTTCCCTCTGGATTCTTTACTTCACCAGTGGCAATCAGTACCGCTTTGCATCCCATCTCTTCTTCTGTCTTATCACTTTTCAGAGTCACTGTTTTTCCGAGCGGAGATTCTGTCAGCTTTTCAACTGCGACAGTCTGTCCTCTCTCAATCAATTTTTCACAGAACAAGCTTAACTTAGAATCAAGCGATTTCTGGTAAGCTTCAATCTGTTTGATTGCTTCATCAATGCTCTTTTGCGATAATCCGAAACTGATTTTTGTGCTCATTCTTATCCCTCTTTAATCAATCGTTGAAGCAAGAATGTATCTTCGTGCATAGCTTCATCGTTGACGTCCTTAACAACGTAGTCTGCGGAATTTTCATCCACGTTTGACATATTTATCGGGTCTTTGTATTTAATGGATGAATTGCGCCAAATACGCGCCCCTTTTGCCAATGGAAAAGTTCCTTTTGCACAGACAATCGTTGCCTTGTCAGAGGAATCATCAATGCCAAACGCCCGAATAAATGTATCGGTCAATGTAGAATTGATATTCGCTCTGAATAACTTAGGATCCGTGTAGTGTGGTTCAGTCTCTCCTGACTCAACAGGAATCTGTTCTCCATCTACTTCGATGTACTTTACATTTCCATCATCATCAGTCATATATACCGGAGACGTACCATCTTGCAAGGAGTAGTACATTTTCTGCTTATTTCTGTTCAGTGTCCTCACTTACGGTCACCTTCTTTACTTGCTTCTGAATCTGATTTACACCAGTACTTGCAAGTCCTGATACAATTCCTACTGCAATTGCATCAAGAACGTCTGTTGCTGGAAAGTTAGGAATTACATACATTCCAACAACTCCGAGAATTCCTCCGGCCACACCAACAATCACAGGGATATAATTATCTTTTACTTTCGGACACAGCTTTGCTCCGAGTCCAACAAGATAAGTAATAACCACGATCGCCAATACGGTTTCCATTGAAAAAATATCCATTATTCTTCACCACCATTCATTCTGTTTTCCAGTGTATCAATTCTGTGATGTGCACTCTTTACACTGTCTTCCAGTTTGATTATTCTTCCATTGTGAGAATCAAGTTTATCTTTCATCTGAGAAATCTCACTTTTGATATCCTCACTCAAGGAAGAGATGTTATCAAGTTTCATATTGATTTGTGTGTTCTGCCTAACTCTTTCTTCGATATCCTTTGTGTCCGAACGTTTATTGTTCTTCAAACCGAAGAAAATGGAAAAAGCAACTGAAACCACACTTATAATGATTGCTGTCGATATTTCAATAGTCATCAATCATTTACCTGCCTTTTTCTTATTTCCATTAGCTGCCCACCACCAAATTAGCTAATACCCTGCGACCATATTGCCGACATCAGCAAAATGGTCACGCACAATCTTCTATAAAAAATGAACATACGGAAGCACGTCATTAAATATCGAACTTGAAACATAAGCATTTTCATAAGAACGGCTGATTGAATTTTCACTATGGCTTGTCTCTCCTTCAGCTCCCTCTTTTGCTTTTAGGTCAACCACAGCCATGGCGATTGTATTCAAATGCTTTTCCATGTCAGATTCTATCTTCGCATCCGTAAAAGACGGAGGATAGTTTCTGCACTGCTTAAATTTCTCAGTTACGAATCCGATTAACAGTTTTGATGGTTTTTCATCGGCAAGCTCTGGAATATCAGACAAGTATTCTACTGATTTCTCATAGATTCTGTCTTCAATTGCCATAGCTGCACCTCACGATCTACAGAACCTTGTAATAAAGTATTCTTTCAAATCTTGCCCAGTCATATCGTCAACATTTGATACTTCATGTTCTCTTGCCAATTCTTTCAAATCAGCAGTGCTCATTCTGTTTATGTCTGTTTTCTTATACTTAAACTCTACCGGTATTTGCATTTTCTCAGAATACAGCCCCGGAGTTCCTTCTGGGACTTCTTCTCCTGCTTTGTACCACTTGCCGTTCATTTTGATAATGTTCTTCGCAAGCATCCGATCACCTCTTACGCTACTTTCATAACAACAACGCTGTTCATTCCCTCAAATGACGGGAGACCAATCATGGATACTACGCAATGAGTATTGATTGGATGCTCTGTTGCATATGTGTAGACAGAAATACCAGTTTCAACAAGTTGAAGATTTCCTCCGGCAAGGTCTCCACTTCTCTCTTCCGGTGTTCTTCCGAATACGTAGTCTCCAAGATATACTCCTGCTGACTGACAAGAGATAATGTTTGTTGGGATGAAATACTGTGTTGTTCCAGATTCATCAACATACATCTTGTCATATACCTCGATTTCGATTCCGTACTCTCTCAGATAAGAAAGAACATCTGCCTGTCTTACTCTGATACCGCCGTTGTAAGCAGTAATTCCGAGTACCTGTTTCTTTGTGTCTTCTGCTTTCAGAATCATCTCAAATGTCTCTGTATTCATAGAGAATCTTGTCAGAGAATATCCTGTCTTCTTTGCGAAATCACGTCTTGTGTCGATCAAGTCTTGAAGTGGTGTTGCTGTTTCCGGAACATTCCACTTATCAGATGTTCCTTGAATTTCAACGAAGTGATCTGCCTTGTGCTTTGCTCCATTGTCTGTTGTGTAATCAATTGTGTATGTCTTGTCTTTGATTTTAACAGTAACTTTCGGAACACCATCTGACGGAGCAAGCAACTGCCAAATCTGTCTTTCAGGAACTACCATGGCTCCTTGAATCAGATTCATAGGTTTCTTGCTAATCTGTCTGAGTACCTGATTTGCAAGATTTGAGTTTTCAGCAGACTGATAGTTCGCATACTGCTGTTCCTCTTTTTCTGTAACCATGTAGGACTCTCTGTAGAACGGCATTTCGTTCTGGATATCCTGGAATCCACCAACATCTCTTAATTCTGCCTGTGCATCAAAGTTGGATGCTTTCAGAGAGATTGGCTGAGAATTTTCACCAAGGATATATCTCATTTCCAGTGAATCCTGTTTTGTTGTTCCAAATTTCTGTCTTCCAAGATACGGTGGAAGCGCAAGAGACGCTTTGTAGTTATCCCACATAACCCCAAGACTTCTCGCTGTAAATGCTTTACTTAATGGTAATGCCATGTCTGTTATTCCTCCTTAATTAACCTTCTGCAATCTTTGGTGCTCCGTAAAAAGTAACTCTCGGAGTAGCTTTTCTTGCTGCATCTGCAATTGAAAGACCTGTTACTTTTTCCCAATCAATCGTTCCCTGATATACATATGTTCCCGGTGCATCTCCCTGTGTAACATCAACGTCCTCAAGAAGATATCCAAGGCATTCAGCATCATTGGACGGATACGGCGTTCCAGCTTTTACAATTTTCATTCCGTTGTTATCTGCCGCAGATACCATTGACTGCTGTACTACGCAAGCAGCTCCCTCATACGGGAAGAACTTCAGAATTCCTTTACCTTGTGTAAAATCTCTTACAATTGGTTTACCCATTGCTTAATTCCTCCTTATTTCAAAACGTAGTAGTCTTTTACAGACTGCTCACTCTGTTTGTTGCCGAAAACAATAGATTCTGCATTTTTCACATCTTCCGGCGTATCATCTTGTTTTCCACCGCCAGGATTTCCACCGCCCGGATTAATTGAACCGTTAGCGATTTCCTGTTCTTTCGCCTGCGCGGCGGCTGTTTCTTTATCGGCGATAATCTGTGACATGGAATCAATAGCTGTCTTTGCAAGATCGTAATTGTCTTGAAAACCAGCAAGAACATTCTCTGCCTGTTCACCCGTCAGTCCTTTTTCAGCAGCATAAGCACGAATATCTTTCTTGATGTTCTCTTTCTGCAATGCATCAATCTGTTTTCTCAGCTTCTCAATCTCGTCATCGTTCTGTGGTGCCTGATTTTGGTTCGGCTGTGGATTTGGAGCTGGTGCCGGTGTAGGCTGTGGCTGTGGTTCCGGCTTTGGTGCTGGATTTGGGTTCGGTGCCGGTGCTGGTCTGTTATTATGAAACTGATTCAAATAATTAGTGACCTGTGCATCTGTCGGCTCTTCAATTCCTAACGCAACCAAATTTTGTTTTGCTTCTTCTCTTGTCATAGTTATTACCTCCGTGATCTACATTTGATTTCGCTGTTCTATCAGCATGGATTTTTTCTTTTTCCATTTAACGCATGGATGCAAATTTATATAGAAAAAGCCAACCACTGATTTCTCAATGACTGGCTCGTTTCTACTATCCTAATTTCTGCCAACTCTTTGTCTCAGAGTTGAATTTGTATAATTCCGATGTGTCTAACATCAAACAGGAACTTCCTGCATCTACATAAGTCGGGAGCTTATCAACATCTTTTGACTGAGCTTCATAGCTTCTAACATTTCCCGATGCTTCGGTACAAACAATGCTCCCCATATCCGGCACATCTGTTCCCGGAGGATACGTCTGTCCGTCTTGTTTTACTGTGTAGTTGTATTTCATTTTTTTACCTCCGGCGTTTTGTTGCCATTCAAATTCTGATTGTTTCCTAGTTCTTGATTCTGATTAGAATTATCATCTATCTGATTTTGCTTATTTTCATCATCAGAGGTCTTGTAAAGCACATCCAGATAAGGCTTGGACAGAATGTAAGCTTTTTCACTATCCGGGAATAATGTGCTAAGCTCATATGCAAGTTTCGGATGAGTGCCGTCTTTCAACAGGTAGTCCAAAAACTGTGCCTTTACTAGCATATTATCCATAGGGCTGTGATTAATAATCACTTCAAACTGGCTCGTATCAATGGGACATTCATTTTTTCCTTTTCTTACACGAATAATATTCAAGATGACTTCATTCAGTCTTTGTTCTGACTCTTGAATAATCGGGTCTTTCAGTTTTCCTCTCGTCTTAGCCATATCCCATCCGTTGCGGAGTTGTACAGCCCCTTGAGTGTCACCACCTGTGTTTCCTTCAAGTTTAGGAATGGCAAGAATCTGTAGGATATTATCCAACAAGTCTTGTTTTGCAACCTGTGACTGAGTTTGATTTAGCTCCTGTGTCATAATATCAACATCAGCCTTATTGTCAGTACCATTGTTTGATTTGACAACAAGAGCGCCCTCCATTTTCATCTGTTGGAATGTCTCATGGTCAACTGTACAATTTACAAATTTTACCCAAGCACTAACAAACTGTTCAATGCTGTCCATTCTGTTTGACTGCATATTGTTAATTGCATCAAACATGGATGCTACAAGCTCAATATCAGAAATTCTTTCAAAATTATTTGGGTATTCAACAATAGGGATTCCACCAAACGCATGTACACCCCATTGTTCAACTTTCCCGTCTTTGATAATGCATTGGTGCGTTTTCGTGTGACATGACTTATACCATTCACCGTTCAAGTCCTTGAATTCTTGAACGGAAACAAGCGGTTCTTCCGTAATAGATGAATAAATGATGTAGGTATTCATCGGAGTTGGAACTGTAATTCTGAACGGCATTTTTTCTCCCGGTTTTTCAAACTGAGCAGCTAAAAAAGCTGTTCCAGTTGCCGACTGCCACTCACCAGCTCTGATATTTCTAGCATGTTTATGAGCGCGTCTCAAATAATTGTTGAACACGTCAACATATTCGCTGATATTTTCCTTTACAATACTCACGCACTGCAACGGTTCTCCATAGGACTGTCCAACTTTAAACTGAACTGCTTCATAAGCGTGATTTTCTACTACTTTGTTTACCACATCATCTCTTATCGTCTTTGTACGGTATAGAATCGGTTGATCTCCTTTGTAGTAGTCCCACAAGTATTTAGTAACTTGTTTGTTAAAGTAAAAGATTCCAAGTGTTTCCGCTACAACTTCCAAAATATTGCTTTGATCAACCTCTTCGACATTTGCATATGCAATTTTTCTTCCGTATTTGCCTTTTACAAGGTCTTGTAGAGTATTCTTGTTCATTGACTTCTTCACCTTAAATCAAAAAAGTCATTCCGCTACTGCAATTTCTAATTGGCAGCGACTCCCTGACTGTTTCTCCCGTTGCTACTTTGAAAATAATCTTTTTGTTACACTTCTTGCATCGACATACTTTGTCGATTTTTCCTTTTCCGTCATAAGTGCCAACTTTCCTGTTGCACTTCGGACAATAGATTGTTTGTTCTTTTACCATGTTTTTCACCAATAAAAAATGCACCTGGTTCGTCATTCCAAGTGCATCTTTGAAAAATGATTATGAGAATTATTATGTATCCTCAAGTTGTATTTCTTCGATTATTATTATATCACGTCAAGTATTTGGAAAAGTAGTGAAAGAATGTGAAATTATATGAAATCATGTGAAGTGATTACAGATAATAAGAGCCGAAATACTTCTCAAACTCTTGTAATGCTCTTCCATGAATTGACATTGCATTCCGGAAAGTGCATCCCATCTCCACGCTGATTACATTCCAGTCTTTGCATAAGACGTATCTTTCGTACAAGATTCTATACTGATTTGTATTTGGAATCATCTCTATCTGTTGAACAATTTCTTTTTTCTTTTGTAGTGAGCGTTCAACAGAATCTGCAAGCTCTGTTTCTGCATCTGCAATTTTAGAGACAAGACTTCCCATTTTGTCCGGTTCTCCACTGCTCTGAACATTAACTTCTTTCGGAGACACAGAAATAGAACAAGCCATATCTCTCAACTGATTAATTTCTTCCATTTTGTTCTTGATTCTGAAATTTAACCTTGAAATCTGTCCTAAATATGTTTTTGTATCCATTATCTATATCCCCCTCTAAACGGATTGTGTACCGCTTCAACTCTTGGTGGTTCCCATGTTCCCTCAATAAAATATGCAAGCGACGCAAGGCAATCAGGAGCGTCTTCATGCTTGTTTTTCCCCTTAATGGTAAAAGAGTATAGATTCCTCATAAAGTTCCTATATTCTTGATTTCTGAACCCAGTATCGCGAAAATAAAACTCACGTATAGAACCGGCTTTGTCCCAAATTCTCTGACTTTTTCTCATTGATGTAGGTGCATACTGAGAAACAAGAGTTACCTTATGTCCTTTTTCTCTCAGTATTTCGTCCACTTCATCTTTGTAACCCTCTCCACCTTGGTTTGATTCAAAATACACACTTCCTATGTTGTGGTCAATAATCATATTCACAACTTTTGGCTTTGTGATTTTCTTTTCTGAATTATCAAAAATGACATCATCAATGTATATGGACCCGTCTTCGTACATGTAAGCCACGGCAAATGCCAAGTAGTCTTCACCTCCGAGAGCCACATCACATGCAGCGCAAATTCTATATGGTTCTTGAGCTGGGAGCACTCCATTGTAGAATCTCATGTGTTCTTGATTAAATACAGCTCCGTCCCTTTCAATAGGTTCCTGCTGGCACTGTGCATACCATCCGGCCATATCATCGTTTTCTTCAAATTTTGCACGTTTGATCCTATAGAATTTTGTTGAAAATCCAACTCCATAGTCATAATCAAAGTTACTTTCATCTGTAACTGGATCAAGTGCTGGAATCTTCAAAATATCATACCTGATATCTTTTGCCTCTGGATTGTTCTCTAAAAAATCCAATCTGTCCATGTAGATATCTTTCAGACTCCAAATTGTACCGTTGTAGATTATTTTGCATTTCTCTTTCTTACGGGTCATTACGTTGTTGTCAAAGATAGTCTGCTTTCTTTTGAGAACATCTGGGTTTAAAACATCCTGAATACCCTCGATAATGTCATCAACAATTAGCCATCCATACGCATCGTATTCGCCGTTAAGTCCGGATGTAAGTCCTTTTCCGGAAAGAGATTTATATTTTTTCTTTCTTCCTAAATCAACTTTATTGTTTTTCAAGTCAGTATCTTTGATAATTCCTTTTGGGAACACCTCTTTAAAGCAATAAGTCGGGTCGGTCCATATTTCCATAACTCCATCAAGGAACGCACTTCCAAGGCCCTCTTTGTATGTTACGTACAAATTGCTCGCTTCCATATCTCTAGCGCATTTCCATGAAGTAGCAAGCGTAAGTTCTTGGCTTTTACCAACACGGGCAGGCATATGAACAAACAGTTCATCTAATAAATCGTCTTCAAGCATCTGAATCTTGTCAGTTACCAATTTCAGTGTTTTTCTTCTTGGCTCGTAGAATCTGTCTCTTCGTTTTCTGTTTTTTTCCACATACAGCATATAGCTGTCAAGAATTTCCGGTGCTTCTATTTTCAAAATCTTATAATACTGATTAATCAAGTCAAACTCTGTCTTATTCTGCTGAGCATAATCTTCAAGCCACGCAAAATCCCCACCGTTTGTCTGTTTTTTTATGATTTGATTAACAATCTGCTTTGCTCTATCAGAAACTTGCAATCCGTACTTTATGTCTTTCTCTTGCTCAAATGCAGTCTGAACCGCAAGGATGTACGCATCAAGCACCTGTTCATCAATCCCCTTACGCTCTATGTAATTTTCATACCCTTTTACGGTTTTAATCAAATAATCGCTTGCCATAACGCAAAAAAGTGCCCCCTAACTCTTAAAATAAAAAGGTTAAGGAGCACTCCCCTGTTCCCTGTCCGCATCCGGGCATGAGCTTCTGTATTTACTTTACGATCTTTTCTTTGTGACTGGTAATCTTCGCCCCGTCTTTTGTCGGTCGGATTGTCACTGTATAACCGGAATTCACCACCAAACTTGCAATATCTTCCATTTTGCAATTAATCACGCGTTTTACTTCATTTTTTCTCATTTCATCGTCCATTTTCATAACTATTCCTTCCTTTCGAACAGTTCTTCTGGCAGTGGTTCTCCCATCCAAACCATTCTTAGATATTTGCGGAATGTCGGAGTACAGACACCCATTTTCTTTGCCGCTTCGTCCATTATAATTTTATGGCTGCAATAATCATTAATTGCTTCAACAAACTTTTCTCTGTCAAGCACCTTAATTTTTCTTCCCATCGGAACTCCTCCTTTCTTCTCTTCACATTTCCAATTTTTTCAAACAAGCGTAACTGGAATCGAACCAGTACACCAGAAATCAAAGTCCTGTGCTCTACCTTTAAGCTATACGCCCTTAGCTGCAAGAAATTTACCTCGAAAGCCGTAAGGAATCCTTGCACTGCTACGGTTCTTTATAATATTGGAGTTTATTATATGATTGGTAAACCGCGTCTTTTATTAACAAAACGTTAGTTTCCGAGCTTCAGCGAACTCCGCAGCTAAAACACTGAATTGCCGTGGTCGGATTCGAACCGAAACATTTCACACGTTCTACCAATTGAACTACACGGCAAACCGAAAGGAAAAAATCTTATGAAATGATGAATCTCCAAGTTCACAACGCTTGGAGAAACTACCGCCCGGATTCGAACCGGGACCCTGTTGATTCGTAATCAACTGCTCTATCCATTTGAGCTATGATAGCATTTCACATATCTGTTCAGCTTTCTCTTTGCTTAATGCAACTGTCCGTATGCAATAATCCGAATACTCTCCGGAAGTAATCACATATACTTTCATTTCATCACCCTACTAAATCAACAACAATTTACTCATTTCTCTTCTCCCTGTGCTTCATCTGACAAGAAAACATTTGCACAACATTCATTCTTTCTTGTCTGATTCCGTGTCCCTGTTTGAAAAGTTCGCATTCAAGAATCTCTCCGCAGTGAACACATTCATCGTTGATTTCTTTCCCGGCAATTCTCATGTCACTCCTCCCCGGAAATACGTTTTGTGATTCTCTCAGCGATAGCAAGTGTCTTTTCGCCAACCTCAGGCATCTCACGTATCACTGATTCAACAGATGCCACAAACGCATCATAGAATTCTCCATGCTTCATCAGCTCACTTTTGATAACTTCACATGATGTCTGAAGAATCTGTTCCTTGAACCCGATGTCATTCATACGAATCGCCCCGGAAGATTCTTTCTCCAGCGTACAGATCAACCAGAACTCTAATTGCTGTCTTCAAGTCATCATTGTCTGATTCGAGATATCCGTTCTTCTCTTCTGCAATCTCGATTTCACGAATGAGGTCTGATCTGTCGCAATCCTCATATGGGTCAAACGAGAATGGAAGTGTTTCATCCTCAAGAGATTCGATATCTTCTCCGAATGCATCTGCATCGATTTCCTGTCCGGCAAATTCCATCGAACAGTCTCTAAAATCAAGAACAAGTCCACACTCTTCGCACCACTGACTTGCCAAACACAGCATCTCTTTCAGTTCCCGTTTACTCAGTCCTTTTAAATCTTTCTTTGTAATCATTTTCCTGATATCACCTTTCCGCAGTTCTTACACCGCCAATAATGTTTTGTCTTAAAACTTCCGTCTTCCTGTCGAACAAGGTCTGTATGGTCATGCACTGTATGATCGTGTCGACAGAACAGGCGTTTAATCATTTTCAGCATATTGTCCTCCCCTATTCAATTCTCAAAATGTACTTGATATCTTTTCCATTGATAATTGCTCTTGTCTCTTCATCCTGTTCAAAGACAATCAAGTTATCTTCTCTGATCTTCATCGAATCCGCTGTGATCGTCAGCGTTATTCTATCTTGAACTATCTCGTATCTGTGCATAATCAGTTTCTCCTGTTTGTTTTCCGCCCCATTGGAGAACCGTGAAGTTTTCTCCAGTTATTTGAACCGAATAACAATTTCCAATCAAATTTGTTTTTCAAATAATCTGTTTTGAAACTTAGCGAAATTTTAAATTCTCCGTCATTTTCTCCATTCCCTATCTTCACGTCTGCATCATCAACAAGTTTTTCAGAAAGATCATGAATCCAACTATCTATAATCGTCATTCTCCTCACAATTCCATCAGATGTTATAAAAACCTGTCTGAGATTTTCATCTTTTTCACCCATCGCACATTCTCCTAAAGCGCATTCACACTCTCAAAAGCTTTTATCATCTTCGGAAACTGAATTGCGAACCAGTCAACAAGCGTTTCATCGTGTCCAAATTGTCTATAGTGCTCAAAATTCGCTTGCAGTCCGCTTTCAGCAAGAAATGCGTGTATAATTTCATGCTGTAGCTGCTTTCGCATCAGTTCATCAAAATCTCCAACTTCATTTACATTATCATCCCTGATTTTAATTTCTCTTGATGTATAGTCACAATAACCATCGCTATCTTTATCTTTGAATGGTTCCCTAATCACTTTATATTCAGTTCCAAGAATATTTACTGTTGTCATTACAAAATCCTCCAAAGTGCTTTCACATCATCAAGTCTGAACATGGCCTGGACTGAATCTCCCGATTGAAAAGTGACTATTCCATTTTCCGTTTCCACATTGCTGCTCGATGCTTAAACAATCACGAATTCGCAACCTATCAATTCAACGCTGTAGACTGGCTTAGCGATTTTCATTTCACTAAAACCGAATGTACCTTTCAGATTTTCAGGCTTGTCTTTGTTCATGTTCGTTTCCTTCATGATGGCTTTTTGTTTTTGAGTTAGAATTGGGGACTTAGTAAGCCGATTTTTCAAAGCTGTTTTAACCCCCTCCCCGGTAGGTTCTTTATTGTCTGATTATTTGTATTATTGTTAATCTATTTAATAAACACTAATTTATCCAATAGAGTTGACCATTTCCCATGGAATCCCGTTTAAAATCACTGCAAAGTCAATGATTTATTTTAACCACAAGTTTTTCCGTTCTCAAATCTTAAAAAATATCAATCGTTTTCCTCGATCTGTGGCGGTAAATCCTGCCCGAGCTGTGGCAATTGGTCAGCGGTCAGTGGTCTTGCCTCCACTTTCTCACGGCTAACGCCTGGAAGGTTCCACATATGATGCCTGTTCAGTGACGGGAGAACCTTCATTGGATTTATACGCTTATCTTGTAACATTGACTCCAATGATTGCTCATTGTCATCCATGATTTTCTTACGTAAATCGACAGTCTTTCTACTTAGTCTATTCCCACTACTATCACTATGTTTATTATATTTATTGCTGTATTTGCTATCGCTGTCCCAGTTATAGAGTGTTTGTTTGTCAATTCCAATCATGTCGGCGAATCCCTTGATATTGACAACCTGGCAATGTTTGTTGCAGATTCTCTTGTAGATCTCGTAAGCGCTCATTACTTTTTCATCGTCATATCTTACACCAACTCTTCCATCAGCCCAGAGCAAAGAACCGTTCTTGTCAAACAATGTCACTCTGATCTCTTCAATGATATCATTCCAGATCTGTGGTGGAATGTCTGATTCATCCAGATCATCTCTCATGCAGTAATCAGTGATCACGTCATCAACTAAGGCTCTGAGGTTGACCGGATCAACTTCAACACTTTCAACACTGTTCACTGTCTCAGCTTCTACTCTCTCTGTTTTCCGTGCTCTTGTCTTAGCCATTGTTTTCACCTCCGCATTATCAAATAATCTATAAACAAAAAAGCCTAGACACACCGAGATTATTTAACAGCTCATTGTCTGTTATTTTCTCGATATGCCTAGGCTGACGATTCCTAGCTCTTTTTGATCCAGCTCCCATTCGGCTTTCACAGATTTCTTGTCGCTGATGCTATTATAACACAGCGAAGATCTGTTTGCAATAGTGTCGAATAAATTAATTTTAAATTTTTATCAAGGCGTGTGTGTCCGTGTTTTCAATCGGTTTTGATTGGCGTTTGTTTTCGACGGCGAAAGTCGGCTATATATCTCTCTTTATTTCTGTCTTTTAACTCTTTCTTTTATTTCTTTGCTTCTTTCTTTTTTTCTTTCTCGTTTTCTATCTTTTTTCTCTTGTATCCATTCTGTATCCATTTTGTATACAAATAGCATAATAATTTGCACAGCGTAATATTTGCAGAATCCAAGTTTCTCTTATGTTTACTTGCTTTGTTGACATTTGTTAAATATTTATCGTAACAATTTGTTAACACTTTTGTAACCCTACTTGCCCTATTAGTTTGAACTAACAACTATTTTAAAAAAATAGAGCATGAATGACCATTTCTTGCTCTTTTTGCTGTGATGTGTTATAATTTTCTTTACTGGAGAGCGGCGGCAAGTTCCGCCCTCTCTTGCGTGTCTGAGTCGCTTTGTGTGGCTCTTTTTTAGTCGTTTTCCTTTGTCCTTGCTACTGTATCCAGAAGCTTGAGGATCTCTTCTTTTGTGTACGTTTCCTTTGTATCTGCATCAATCAGCAGTCGAATTTCATAGATCATCGCTGCTCTTGCGTCTTTTCTTTCTTTCTCGTTCATAACGTCCATGTTTTCTCCTTTCTCCGCTTGCCACGGCAACTCGTAAGTATCTCTTACAAGTATTATTATATCACTTTATAAAGTTATGTCAATGCTTTTAAAATAATTCTTGTTTTTTCTTTTCTTCGTCTTCTGTTTCTTCATATATAAGGATGTCTTTTGGCTGTAAATCAAGAATCATACAGATAGAATTTAACGCCCCAAGTGTGATATTTGTTTCTTCATTCTTAATCTTCCTTAACGTGTCTTGACTTAATAATCCCGTCTTTTTTGCTTTGTATGTCGTGAATCCAGCTCTTTCCAGTGCATCCCCCACATTGAATTTGTATTTAAGCATTTGCATTCCCTCCTTTTATATTAATAAGGATAATACAACGCCTTTTATAAGTCAATAAAAATATTATCAAAAAAAGTGATAAAAGTGTTGACAGTAACTTTAAAAAGTGATATATTATAACCATAGAAAACAACAAAACAAAAAGCCGACCGGCAAGCCTAGCAAACAACCCGATCGGCGCCAATCAAAAGAAAGGTAGCTCTATTATAACAGGAGCAAAGGTATTTTACAATGAGTAAAGCAAGAATTGAGAATGGAAAAATCTACAAAAGCAGAATGCCATTTTGTGAGGGAACAGACGTTTTTGAAATCGTTGAAAAGATTCCAGCAAATTATTTTGTTTGGAACATCGGCGAGAACATGGGGACAGATGAATATATCCCACTTGCTGAGGATTTACGCCCAGGAAATAAAGATTGCTATGAGATCAATCGCAGTACGCTGAAAGCTATCAAATTAAGCGTTGAAGATGTTAGACTTCTGAGACGTGCCGCAGGCGTTGGAGTCAATAGCAAAGCAACAGCTGAGAAAGCTCTGAGAAGCAAACGCCGTGGATATATGAGCGACAGAAGAAGAGCTGAAGCAGAAAAGACTATTGATATTTTCAAAAGAATTTCAAAGTAAAGAGGTGTATATATCATGATGAAATGGAAAGTAATAGCGACATGTCAAGCGAGCAAATACGAAGAGCCATTTGACAGAGAAATCGCGCAATTTATAAATTATGTCAATGCAGAGGATTTTATAAATTTAGTAATCCCAAAGGAAACAAGAAAACGTTTTAGAATTGAGAAAATAGAACGCAAATAGACAGACTACACCAGGGAAGAAATCCCCGGAACTTTTAAGCAGATCAGAAGGAGAAAAACAAAATGAAAGCACAGAGAAATTGGATCACACCGGATGGCAAGTATTTTATCGATTATCAGAACATGATGGAGCAGCCGCACTTGTTAGTCGCTGGAGCTACCGGATCAGGAAAATCCGTGGTAATCAATGGGATTATCACAACGGCACTGTTTGATGCACCGTCGCAAGTACAGTTCATTCTTATCGATCCGAAAAGGGTGGAACTCGTAGACTATAGATATCTTCCTCACACGGCGTTCTATGCATCCGAACCGACTGAGATGGTCAGAGGCTTGCAGATGGCTATGAATACCATCGAAACGAGATATGCACAGATGCAGAGAGCACATGAGAAGAAATACCAAGGAGCGCAGTTATATGTTATTATTGACGAATTAGCGGACTTAATGACCACGAACAAGAAACAAGTCATGCCGCTGATCCAACGTATCGCACAAGTAGGACGTGCCGCCGGTGTTCATCTGATCTGTGCGACTCAGTGTCCACTTGCCAAAGTAATCCCAACAGAAATCAAGGTCAACTTTGATGCCCGTGTGGGACTGCGTACGAGGTCAGCGCAAGACAGCAGAAACATACTAGGCTTTAACGGTTGCGAGGATTTACCGCGCTATGGTCAGGCATATTATATGAATCCTGATAGCGGAGTAAAAAAAATAGTTGTTCCGATGTATGACAAGGGCGAAACATGGCGATTAATTAATCACTGGATGCAGCAGCGCCCACCGAAAAAGAAAGGTTTTTTTGATAGATTGTTTGGAATGTAAAGAGAACCGGGAGAAATTCCCGGCTCTTTTTGTTTATTATTCGTATTCTTTCAAAACACATTTATCACGATAAAGACAACACCAACAACCATAATAGCAGCATAATTTACAAGGAGCTTTGTCACATTCGCCTTTTAAAGCTTCTTTGCACTGCCATTCCATACAAGGCCTGTTGTTTTGTTTTGCAACTAACTTTTTAAGAGCGTCAACGTATTTGTTTTGCTCTTCCTGCGTCTTAAATTCTACCATCATCAAGAGCACTCCTCATCTTCTTCTCAATGTACATATCTGCCAAATAAACTGTTATTCCGTCCAAAAGGTAAGAAACATCGCATCCGCTCTTTAAATCGATTCTAAGCATATTATACAAGCTTTCAGGCATATACACAGGCTTGCTAAACTTAGTAACTTTATGAGCTTTCAAGTGATACTCTAAAATAACTTTGTAAAGTTGTTCATGCATGATAGGTCCCTCCTATTTTCCTTTTAAATCCATTTTCTATTATCAATCAATAAAGTCTAGTCTAAACCAATTCAAATTGATTCTAGGCACATTCTGCGAAGTCACAGAATCAAATGCAGAATTCCTTGTTGTTCTTTTTCTTCCACTCTTCCCGATCTGCTTCTTTCTTCTTCTCTTCCTCGGTCATTTCTGAACCGTTTCGAATTCTTTTGATGTGGTTAAAGATGTCATTCTTTGTCGAGGTCTGCCATTCTTCGCGTCTTTTCTTCTGCTGTTCTTCTTCATCTTCAAGCTTCTTGATTTCCTCAGCTCTGTTTTTGTCTATCTGTTTCTGCCAGTTTTCAAGAGTAATCTTGTCATCCTCTTGCTTCGGCTGTTCTTGTTCCGGTTCTTCCAGCAGTTCCGGGTGGTCAACGTACTCTTTTGCTTTTCCCAGCACTTCCCCGCCACAAGTGAGAAGAATTTCTCCTTGAATTACTGAATCAGTCAAGATTGATTCCCCATACTTTCTGACATAGTATTTCGCCTTGACGTCATTTACTTCTTTCATTTCCTGTTCATGTACTGGATCAGGTTTTGACTCCGTGCAGCCCTCTTCCCATGGCATCACTTCAACTGCTGCCATCTGGTCGACCGCTTTCGTCTCTTTTTCGGTCTGCGCGCTCTCTGTAGGATCTAAAATCGGGGCTGTTGGCGTTTCAAGGTCGTGAAAGAACCTTTCTACAGCTTCATTCAAAAAACCGTTATACGTGTATCCAGCACTGATTATACGGTCTTTCGTTCCTTTGGGGAAAATTCCTCTGATAATGTCTTTGCTTTCTTCGTAGGCTCTGACTGCTTTCTTCTGTGAGTTAGACGTTTTCATTTTGCATCACTCCTTTGTTATAATGGCAATTATATAACGGTAATTATATAATGGTATTTATATAACATCAATTATATAATGGTATTTAGATTACTTTATAA
>ERZ1034980.274-NODE-274-length-42114-cov-6.670487_pt1 | contig 42114 bp, 28 predicted proteins | sample MGYA00520622_ERZ1034980 | MGnify/ENA primary metagenome ERZ1034980 (study PRJEB33766, sample SAMN09781791) | gut metagenome | biome: gut microbiome | host: Homo sapiens | place: Madagascar | study: EMG produced TPA metagenomics assembly of the PRJNA485056 data set...
GGCCCTCGCCCCGTCTCCTCATCCTAGGCGGCCGATTTATTCAGTGTTGCCTTAGGAGCGGCCAATGCAGTCGACCCAAGTCCACAGGAACCTGCTCGACTACGAGAAGAAGGTCGGCAGGTCCATCACGCTGAGAACCGTCTGCTTCACGGCCGCGGCCCTCGCGGCGGGCACCGCCGCCGGTGCCGCCTGTGCAGGGGCCCTGCGCCTGCCGTGGGCGGCCACACAGACCGTGCTCCTGGCGGTGACCGTCCCCGTCTGGCTCGCGGGCTTCGCCCGACCCGGCGGAATGAAGCCGGAGAGGTGGTGGCCCTACGGTCGGCGCAGCCTCTTCGGCAAGACGAGGACCCTGTACCTGACGTCGGAGCGCGGCCCGCAGTGCCGACCCGGCCCAAAGGCGAGAAAGGGAGGCGAGTGGGATGTCCTTGCTGATGCATGGGAGAAGGAAGGGATGCGCCGAAGGGGCATCGAGTCCGTCGACCCCGACCGCATCTGAGGCCGTCGAGGCAGCGTCCCTCATGGAGGCGCAGTCCCAGCACGGGCCGAAATCGAAGATGGGCTGCAAGGAAAGAAAGAGGGCGCTCGAGGAGGTCAGGGAGCAAGGCCGCCGGCACCGCGCCGAGGTCGAGGCGAAGGTGGCGGCGGCCGAGCGGCCGCCCTCGGCACCCCGCTCCCCCTCCCCATCCGTCGGTGCGCCCGCGCCCGGGCCCGCGCCCGGCTGGGCCGCGGACCACATGGCGGCCGCCATGCCCCTGACGGCCGCGGCCATGCCGTCGGTGGACGGTGCGCGCGTCATGCCCACCGACCCCGAGGGACTCAGACGCTTGAGGAAGGCCTTCGAGGCCGACATCGCCACCGCCACGGGACGGGCGGTCCAGAATGCCCCCAAAGCGCGAGCGGCGGCGGCATCGCGCCAGCGCTCCCTCAACCGCATGATGTCGGAACAGGAGAAGGCCTCGCGGAAGGCCGCCGAGGCCCGCCGGATGTCGCGCTCGGCCGCGAGGAACGTCTACGACCTCGTCGGCTTCGACCTGATGTTCCGCAACGGGATGTCCCAGGTCGAGCCCGGCCTCTGGAGCGAGACGTTAGAATTCTCGGACATGTGTTACCAAAGCGCCAAGGACGACGAGCAGCGCGGCGTCTTCGACCAGCTCCAGACAGTGGCGAACCTCTTCAACTCCGACGCGAGCTTCCAGTACCTGCTCACGAACATCCCCCTGCCCGAGGAGGAGATAGGACGGAGGCGCTTCTTCGACGAGACGGCGGCCGGAAGCAACGCCGGCCTCGCCCGCCTCTTCAACGAGGTCCTCAACGAGCGCGTGCGCAAGGGCTCCAACAACCTGCGCTCGTCGCGCTACATCAGCTACTCCGTGGAGGCCCCCGACCCCACCGAGGCGTCCGCCCGACTCGCCCGGCTCCGGTCGGGCGTGCAGCAGGGCCTCCAGCGCGTGGGCTCGCAGGCCCGCAGGCTCGACGGCGTGGAGCGCCTCTCGCTCATCAGCTCGCTGCTGCGCCCCGGACGCCCCTTCGCATTCGACTACGCATGGCTCTCGGGCCGTTCCAAGCTCACGGCGAAGGACTCCGTGTGCCCCCAGGAGATCGACTTCCTGCCGACGGGCCGGATGAGGTCATCCGCCCGCTTCACGGTCGACGGCCTCACGTGGTGTCAGGTCCTCGTCGTGCGCCCGGCGCTGGCCTCGCGCCTCGACGACAGGGGCGTCGCGCGCCTGCTGGACCTGCGCATGCCCATCGCCGTCACCTGGCACGCCCGCCAGATCGACAGGGGCGAGGCGGTCTCCATGCTCATGCAGCGGGACGACTGGATTCAGTCAGAGATCATGGCGCACCAGGGCTACGCCATCCGGCACGGCTACGACTACACGCTGCTGCCGCGGACCCTGCGCGACCAGAAGAGCGCCAACGACGCCCTCCTGGACGCGGTTGTCGACTCGGGCGACGAGGGTGACGTCCCGCAGAACCTCTTCGAGTTCACCGGCCTCGTCTACACCTGGGCGGGCTCCGCCGAGGAGCTGGACGAGCGCGTCGCGAAGGTCGTGGGCACCGCGCACGCCTCGGGCATCGAGCTCGACGCACTGCCCGACCGCCAGCAAGAGGGCGTGAACTCGGTGCTGCCCCTTGGTTTCAACCGGGTCGACGTGAGGCGCGACTTCCTGACGCGCGAGCTCACGCAGTTCATGCCCTTCGTCACACAGCGCCTCGACATGGAAGGTGGCAGCTATTACGGCGTGGAGCCCACGACGGGCGACATGGTCCTCGTCAACCGGTCGGCGCTGCTGTCCCCCCACGGCATCATCTGCGGCATGACGGGGTCGGGCAAGTCCTTCGCCGTCAAGCGCGAGATTGAGCAGACCATCCTCTCCTACGCGGGCGACCAGGTCTACATTCTCGACCCCACCGGCGAATACGGCCTGCTCGTGTCGGCGAACGAGGGCTCGTACTGGGTCAGGCTCGGCCCCTCGGCCGAGCTGTCCGTCAACATCCTCGACATGGGCGACATCGCCGCCTCGCACATGACCTGGGCGCAGGCCAAGGCCTGGAAGGTCGACGCGATGCTTGCCGCCACGGCGGCCCTGCGCAACGAGGGCGGGCGCACGCTCACCCAGGAGGAGCGCTCGGTGGTCACCCGCTGCGTCGAGCTCGCCTACGACAGGGCGGGCGGCGAGGGCGCGCCCGCCCCGACGCTCAGGGACTTCTGGGAGGCCCTGGGCGAACAGCCCGAGGAAGAGGCCCAGGGCCTCTCCCTCGTCTTTGAGCGCTACGTCTCGGGTTCGCTCTCCTTCATGGCCCATGGGACCAACATCAGGCACGACGCTCGCATCGTAAGCTTCGACACCTCCGAGGTGCCCAGCGACATGAGGGTCTTCTGCATGCTCGCCAACCTCGAGAGCGTGCGCGCGGCCATGTACCGAAACCACGCCTCCTCCCGCAGGACGTGGCTCTACATCGACGAGTTCCAGTCGCTGTTCGCCCACCCCGCCGTCGTTACCTACCTCGCGCGCCTGTGGCGCGAGGGCAGGAAGTTCGGCCTGGTCTGCACGGGCATGATGCAGTCGGCGGCCGCCATGGACGAGCACAACTCCGACGCCCGCACCATCGTGGACCAGTCGGGGTTCGTGCTGCTGCTGCGCCAGTCCGACACCGACCGCGACTTCTGGGCGCGCCGCAAGGGCCTCTCGGACATCGAGCTCGCCACCGTCGGCGAGAACGCCGCCCCCGGCTCGGGCCTGCTCATCGCCGACGGCGCCCGCGTCGCCATCAAGGACGAGTGGCCCCGCGGCAACGAGCTGTGGGACATTTTCAACACCTCGCCGGAAGAGGCGGCCGGCCAGCTCGAGAAGACCAGGAAGGCGGGCCGATAGGTGGAACGCCGGTGGCGGCGGGCGGAGAGGCTGGGACGCCCCTTGTCCGCGCGCGAGGGAACCCGCAAGGCGTGTGCGGACGCAGACGCACCGACGCGGGCCGTGCGCACAGCGGCAACCTTACCACCAGGCAAGAACGCGAAAGGAGGAGACGGGAACAAGTCCCAGGCCCCCGACGGCGAGGCACGCGGGCGAACCTCGCCGCATGCAAGGAGGGCCGTGCGCAGAGCCTCCCGGAAAGCTGCCGCATCCATCTTGAACCAGGCCCCCGCACAGGCCGACACGGAGGCGGGGGACCAGGCCAGCTCGCTTGGCGCGAGGGCGACGGTGGCAGGCACGCGGTCATGTGCCTCGGCCCTCGGCCGCGCGCAGCGGGCCGCGATCAAGGCGGCACGCTCGAAAGGTCCAAACAAGGAGGCCCACAAAGCGCAAACCCGCGTCGTCACCCCGCCGCAGACGGCAAGAGCAGCCGGGGCCACGAGCAGCGGCGACTTCGGTGACGAGGCGAGCCAGGCCGGCCTCTCGGGCTGCACGAGTACGGGAAGGCGGGTGGTCCCAGCCGCCGTGAGGCTGCCGTCAAAGGCAAGGGGAACCACAGAGAAGACGACACGAGCCTACGATGCGGTCTCGAGCAGGCGCACCGTCACATGCCCTGCCACGGCGAAAAGGCCACCCCACCCGCTCGCCGCCATCCAGGCACGGCGCGCCCAGGCCATGTCGAGGGCCGCCCTCAGGCCAGCGGCCCGCGCCTCGCCGGCAGCCGGCCGAGCGGCCGTGCGCACCCTGGGGGCCGCGGCCCGCCCGGCGAAGGCGGCCTTCTCCGCGCTCGCGTCGGGCGTCTCCGCGTCACTCGCTCCAGCCCTCGCGGTCGCGCTCTCCGTGGTCGCCGCCATCGCCCTCGCCGCCGTCGTGGCGGGCACCTTCGCCTCCTGCGCGGGCGGAATGGCCGGCCTTTCGGGCCAGCGGGGCTCGGCCCTTGCCCGCACGGCCCTGGCCGAGTACGCCCAGGGGGAGTCGGACGGGACCTACCACTACAACGACAGCAAGTACTGGGACCTCGTCAACGGGGAAAGCACCTACGTGAGCGGCGCGGAGACACCGTGGTGTGCGTGCTTCGTGAGCTGGTGCGTGGCCAACACCTCGGGCCTGGAAGAGATCTTCTGCGGGCCGACCGCAGGCGTGGCCGCGTTCCTCGGCCACTTCCAGGCAAGCCCCGAGCTCGGAGGCGTCTACGACATCGAGGAGGCCCCGCAGTCCCGGGAGGGCGACCTCATATGCTTCGGCAAGGACTCCGCCGCGTGCACCGACCACATAGGCATCGTCGTGGAGGTGGACGCCGACGACCCCTGGGCCTTCACCACGGTCGAGGGCAACACGGGGCACTCGCTTGGCGGCACGGGCGGCAGGGTCTACAAACACCGCTACCGCGCAGGCAAAGACTACTCCCTGGGCGGTTACTGGGGCTACGCCAAGGTGATCAGGCCGAACTACCCGCAGGCCTTCGGCACAATCGAGATCCCCGCGACGTGCGACTACACCTACTATGGGACGGGCCGCTACGAGGGGCTGGGCGGCAGCTGGCGTAACCTGCCCCTCGGCACCTTCGCCTCGTGGGAGTGCGAACCGCTCACGCCGGCGATTTCCTGGGACACCTCGTCGCAGTGCTACCGGATCATGAGAGCCTGGCAGGCCAAGGGGTCCGTCTACGACCAGAGGGGCTTCGCCACCATCGACGGCAGGTACATGGTCGCCTGCACGAGGAAGTTCGGGGAGCCCGGCGACGAGGTCGTCTTCTACTTCGACGACGGCACGGAGCTCGACTGCGTAGTGACCGACACCAAGGACGAGACGGAGGCCTTCGGCCCTTGGCCGGCAAACGAGTGGGGCCACCCGGGAGTCATCGGCAACGAGTACTCGGCGTCTGCCTACGTGACCTCGGTGGGCGTGCTGGAGTTCTTCGGGCACGTGCAGGGCTCGACCTACGAGAAGCTCGGTCTCACCGGCCACAGGACGACATCGGCCGAGAACCTGGGACCCTACGCGGGCTTTTGAGACGGAAAGGAAGCGTGATCTGCCATGAGGCTCGCAAACGAGGAGAGGCCGCCGGGCCGAGGCATCGCCATCGCCGGGGGCGCGGCCCTGCTGGCCCTCGCCCTTGCCGTGGGGCTCGCCGCGCGGGCGTCGATGCGCCCCGCCGAGCCCCAGGTGCCCGAGGCCGGGCAGCAGGCGGCCCAACCCGCCGAAGACGGCAACAGCGATGGGGCTGCAGACCCCCAGGACCAATATACCGACGGCGCGGCGCAGGAACCCCAGGAGGCAGAAACCCCCGACGACGCCGGCAACAGTGATGAGCCCTCGGAGGGGCGTCTGTGGGTCAAGTCGCTCGAGGGGGGCGAGAGGCTCGCGGGCTACACCGACGAGCAGCTCGACGACCTTGAGGCAGGCGTCTGGGACTGGATGGACGCATACGGCTGGGCCGCCTTCGGGGACCGCGGCCTCGTCGAGTGCACCATGGGCCCCCAGGCGGTCGACGGCGACCCCGCGGTCACCTCGAGGGTCTGGATGCGCGTCAAGGGCTCCCGCGTCTACCTGCAGTGCGACTGGTTCGACGGCGCGGGGAGGTGGAGGGTCGCCAAAGTCTCCGGCACCGTCGAGGGCCTCAACGACTCCGACGACCTCCTGACGGGGCCCGCAGGCGAGGTGGAGCTCACCGACCTGAAGTCCATGAGGGCCCTGCTCGGCAAGGAGGCCGCCGACGCGCTCGACAGGCAGTGGGGCGCGCTCTACGGCCGCGGCGGCAGGCCCGGCGTCGCCTTCGTCTTCCCCTCGGAGGTCGTGCGGGCGGACTCGTGGGCCTCGCTCGTCATCCGCTACGCCGCCGCCGACGGCGCGGCCGACCCCGTGACCATACAGACCGAGGCGACGTGGGACGCCTCGACGGGGACCTGGTCGCTGGCCGACGTCCCCCTGACCGACCCACCGGCCGCCAACTAAGGAAGGTTTAAAGATGGGAATCGCAGAAATCATGGCCGCGCACGGGAGGGCCGCGACCGCGGCCTGCGCGGGCCTGGTGGCCGCCCTCGCCATCGGCGCGGCGGCACTCGCCGGGGCGACCGACGTCGACCGCACGGTCGTCCTCGAGCGCGACGACGGCGCCCAGTCGCGGACCGAGCAACCCCGGGAGAGCCCGGAGGACACGGCCGACTCCATGCTCCCCGAGGACGTCCGGGCCCTGCGCGGGTCGTACGGCGCGTCGGAGCTCGCCGTGCAGTCGGCCCTCTCGGCCAACGTGTGGACCTGCTCGTTGCCAGGGATCTCCCTCACGTTCTCCGAGGACGGCCGCACATGGACCGAAAACGACAACGGAGACGCGGCCGTGACGGCCTACGCCATAACCGCCGTCGCCGACGCCCAGGTCGCCGAGTCCGCCGGCACCGTGACAACCACGACGGCCTTCACGGTGCAGACCCCGGCGGGCACAAGCATGGCCACGCTCACGACGCAGTCGTACTCGGACGGCTCGGCCTCGGTCACAACGCTCAAGTGCGCCGCCTTCAAGTTGTCGCCCTCGTGGACCCTTGCCGAGAGGGCGCGGTCCCTGGAGGTCGAGGGGCCCGACGCCGCGTGGTTCGCCACGTACGGCACCACGCCCGAGGCGCTCTCGCGGGCCTTCGACGACTTCGTCGGCACGGCGTGGCCCACGGTGTCGAAGGCGACGTGGGACGGCACCATGGGCTTCGACTACGCCGCGGGCGTCGCGCGCCTGCCGTTCACGCTCGACGACGCGCGGCGGACCAAGGTGAGCGCCGTGCTCACCCTGTCGGACGGGTCCTTCGCCGTGGGGGTGTCCTAGCATGGGCGGCGAGGCCAGGCGGCTCCGCCCCGCGCTGCTGGCGGCCCTGCTGGCGGCCTGCGCACTGTCCTCCCTCCTCCCCTCCCCCGCCCTCGCGGCGCTTTTCGACCCGGATGACTGGCTAAAGGGGCTCATGACGGACCTCGTGGCGCCCAGGATCGACGACATCAACGGCTGCATCGCCCAGCTCACCGGCCTGAGCGGCCAGGGAAGCCTCGCGAACCCCCTCACGTCCCTTTTCGGCGACGAGGTCGGCCGGCAGGTCTACGACGTCGCCACCACCGTGATGAACGTGATCATGAAGCCCATAGCGGGGACCATCCTGGCCTTCTGCCTCGTGGGCCAGTTGATAAAGGCGTCCCAGCGCGTGAGCCCCTCCTCGACCTTCCCTGGCGTCCTCGAAGTCGCCGGCACGCTCGTCTTCTTCGTCTTCTTCAGCCTCGCCATAGGCTACACGGAGCAGGTGGTGACGCTCTTCTTCGAGACGGGGCGCAAGGTCCTCAACGTCGTGAACCAGACCGCCTCGATAGTTGCCGGCCCGGCGCAAGCGGTCGGCAACATCGACAAGGAGGCCGTGCTGGCCATGGTGTCCGACCCAGGGGCCGGACTTTCCATCTGGGCCGAGTTCCTCGTCGTGGAGGCGATTCTCTTCGGGGCCCAGGTCCTGACCACCTTCGCCGTGTGGGGCCGGGCCCTGCAGATTTACATCATGCTCATGGTGGCCCCGGTGCCCATCGCCTTGCTCGGCTCCGATGAGACCAGGCACATGGGCGTCGGGTTCTTCAAGAACTTCGCGGCGCTCTGCCTGGCTGCGGCCATCATGGCCTTCGTGCTGTGGCTCTTCTCCATCATGTTCGCCGCAAGCATCACCGAGGTCATAAACACGGCCAACCAGCTCTCCGTCGTCACCATCGGCAAGCTCCTGGTGGTGTGCCTCCTGCTCTGCTGGGCGCTCACGAAGTCCGGGCAGTTCGCAAGGGACGTGCTGGGAGGATAGGAGGACGCGACGTCCCCGACCGCTGCCGTCGCTAGAACCGACAATAGCCCCACGCCCGTGGCGAAGGCGCAACGGCCCCGCCCAATAGCATAGAATCGGCGTGTGCCGGAAACAGGTAGCTCGACGCCGCCCAGCACATGGACCGCAGCCCGCCATGACCCCTCGAGAATGGTCCGACCGTGGACACACACCGCATCCCCCCCGCTGCCTGATGACTTGGTCTCCGCGCCCCAGGACCCCGACGTGTGCTGGCGCGCCAGTGGGGCACCTACGCCGGAGGCGTGTACGACAGCGAGTTCGTGGTCGACCGCGACTTCTGCGGGGTCGCGCGCACCTTCTTCGACGTGACCTGGGCGCCATGGCTGAAAAGGCGGGGCAACCGTGCTGGGCGTCACTCGAGAGGTTCCGCACCTACCACGCCGACGGCCGGCCCTGCATCGACCTCGACTGGGAGGAGGAGAGGGACACGGAGCTCGTCGGGTTCCGCATGTCCCCGGAGGGGCGCGGCGCTCCGTAAATCAGCAACAACCTGTGCTTTCCGCAAAGTACCGCGGACTCATTTAGCAAGCAAATCTATACGAAGCTCGGCTTCCACCTCAAGCAGGAACTCATAGATTACGCGAGCGACCGCGCCCCGCGATAAGGGTGCCAGAGAATACGTCGTGCTCGACAGGGCCGCTTTAGCAGCCGAGCCAACCTGCACCCCAGCGAATGAGAAATGGCATGCGCACCAGGAATCACAGCCCGACGGCAATGTGGTAAAGCGGGCCTTCGAAATTCTCGGGGGCAGCGTAGATAAAGGGTAGACAGAGAAGGAGGTCCCCGGGTTTGAAGACCTCCCTTGCTTACGGCAAACCGTACTGCTGCTCCCTTACGCCTGAGCGATGGCCGCGTTCACGCCCTCGAGAATGGCAAGGCTGGTAACCGTGGCGCCAGCCACAACGTCGACCTCGGTGGAGTTGGCCTCCACGATGCGGGCAGGCATCTGGTCCACGGCCGCAGTGCCAATGTAGGGGGTCTCCAGGTTGTAGGCGACCTGGACGTCTTCAATCACGCCATCAACGTAGCGCACCTTCACATACACACCGCCAGCCAGGCCATCGCCGATGCCCAAGTACTCATTCTCGCCAAGCTCAATCTCGGGATCGTCGTCGACCAGGGGGAGGACGTTCTCAACGGTCGAAGACACGACGCACGCGTCATCCTTCTCGGTCGCGGCGTTGGCACCGGAGATACGGCCATATACGATGCACTCGGCGATATTGCCAGAGCCCTGGTAGGTGTCGGCGTAGATGGAGCCCAGCTCACCAGCACTGTACAGGTGAGGAATGATGTCGCCAAAGACGTCAACGATGCCGCCATCGATGTCACGCTTGGGGCCACCCATGGTGTTGAGCATGGAGCCCACGGCCTTCATAGCGTAGAAGGGGGGCGTGGCGATGGGGAGCAGTTTCTCGGGATCGCGGCCGAAATCGTAATCGAGGCCAGCCTCGCAATAACCGTTATACTTCTCGACCTGGGCAACCAAACCCTCGGCGTCGATGCCCATGGCCTCGGCGAGCTCCTCGAGGGTGTCGGCCTTGGTAATCCAACCGGCCTCGAGCTCAGTCACGTTGCCGGCGCTCCAAGTGGGGTATATGCGGTAGTTCTGCATAGCCTCATCGTCGAAAACGATGAAGCAAGGGTTGGGCACCTGCTCCAGGCGGTAAGAGCCATGGTAGTACAGGTTGCCATGCTTGGGACGGTTGGCCTCGTTGGTGAAGCGGGTACCGTCGGAGCCGACGAAGATGGCATTTTTGGAACCAAAGCCGTTCTTGTCCTGCATGTAGGTGATGAACACGTTGTCCATGTCGGGGGCCTTGAAGTTGATATCAGGGCCAGCGACGTTGCTCATGTGCCACAAGTCGGCGCCACAGGCCATAGCCATCTTGATGCCGTCGCCCGTGTTGAAGTGAGCTCCCTTTGCGTAACAGTTGCACATCTGCAGGTAGTTCTGGACCATCTCCTGACTGTTTTCAAAGCCGCCGCAGGTAAGGACGACGCCGTTCTTTGCCAGGACGTTGTACTCCACGCCGTCCTTCTTTAGGATGACGCCCCAGACGACCTTGGTCTCGGGGTCCTGGATAAGCTTCACACCGGGAGCTCCATAAATAACGTCAATATTCTCGTTGGCCTCGACCTGCTTCTTAAGCATCTTATAGAGGTCGCTGAAGCCGTAGCGACCCGCGACAGTCACCTTGATGCAGCTCTCGGCACCGGGCATCTTGGGATACTCGGCCTGTGAGGCATCAGGACCCAGGGGGAACAGCTCATCAGCCCCGTGAGCCAATAACCAGTCCTGAAGGGTGCAAACCTCCTCAGCGTAACGCTCGAGCATGGCCTCGCTTACCGTGGTGAAGTCGGTGAAGATGGACTTGATGTAGGTCTTGGTGGCCTCAACGTCCAGGGGGGCGTAGCAGCTCTGAGCGCAGACACGGGAGTTGCCGCCGCCCAGGCCCTTGATAGCTTTCTCGGCCAGCAGGACCTTCGCACCGTTTTCAGCCGCGGTGATGGAGGTCGCGGCACCAGCGTCGCCGAAACCCACGACCACGACGTCGTAGGCGGCGTCCCACTTAATCGAGTCGCCGAAGGAAGCACCCCCTTCGGCCAGGGCGGGCGAGCAGACGGTTACGCCGGTGGCCAGGGCGGCAGTTCCAGTCAGAAAGTCTTTCCTTGAAAGCATGTTTATACCCCTTTTCTCTCTTGGCCGAAACGGCCGTTGGACGGCGCACATCGCCGCCGGGACAAAGCGATTCTATAGCCGCCATTTCATTTTCGTCTGTCGTATCGATGTGGCAAAAACGCATTCGGGCAGGTGAGCGGCGTAGTCGTTTTTGCTACAATCGGTTTGCACACGCACGGCCCAGCCCGGCGGCGCAAAAAGAGGCGTTCCGAGGCAGGGCAGACAGGAGAACACCATGCCCTCCGTATCCAGCGGCTCGGCCAAAAAAATCGCCGCGGCGACCTGTGCCGCGTTCGGCCTCCTGATCGCCTCCACCGCCATGTCGCGCGTCGAGGGTTCAGGCTTTGGCGGCAGCGCGACCACCATTGCCCGTGCCGCGACGCTGTTCGAGCTGTTCACCATGGCCTGTTTTTTCCGCTACCAGGCCCCGCCCATTCGGAGGGTGACCACCTTTGGATGCCTCTGCACAGTCGTGTACGTGGCCCTCTTCAGCGCCCGGCTAGTGGGCGTCGACCTGTGGGTCGGCTCGACGGGCCTGGAGGCGTCTCAGCTCATCGGCCTCTTTTGCGGACTGTCGGAAGGGACATTCATTATCGTCCTATGCTTCCTTTTTTCGGTGCAGGAGCCCCGCATGGGGGCCATTAGCGTCGCCGCCGGGTGTTTCCTATTCGATGTCCTCACCGCCATCGCCACCGTAGTCCCCACCTCGGCAACCCCGGCCCTAAAACTCATATGCCTTGCATTCGGCCTCGTCGCGCTCGTCTACTCGCTGGGGCAGGCTGCCTCCGACGAATCGCTCGCGCCCGAGATCAGGAGCCTTGTCTCCAGGTCCGACGGATACATTAGGACTTCCCGGACGCTCCCGAAGGGCCAGCGCGCTGGCTTCCTTTCCTGCGTCGTGGTGTTCCCGTTTCTCTACGGCGTAGCCATGCAGATAGTCAACGCCTCGGGCCTGGGAACGTACAACATCGTCTATCAGCTTGTTGTCTCGGCGGTCGTTGCAAGTCTTCTGGTGTACGTGGCGGTGCGCGGGGGCTCGCTCCAAAGCACAACCCTACTGCTTCTGGCCGCACCCGTGATCTTCGGGGCATACGTCCTCATCGCAATATCGGGGCCTGACGGCCTCTTCGCCGTTGGACTGCTGTCCAGGGTCGACTACTCCGTGTGCCAGCTTGTCTTCATCGTGACGCTGGCCAGGCTCTCTCATGCAAGTATCGGCGAGACTTGCTACTACACCGCGCTGTTCTACGGAACGCTGAAGCTGGCTGCCCTCCTGGGCAGGGAGTTCGCGACCGGGTTCCTACCCCTCCCCCTCGACCAGGGTCAGAGCGTCACCGTGGCCTTGGCGGCACTGGGTCTCACCATCGCCTGTTGCGTGTGCGTTGCACTTTCGGGGCGCCGCGTCGCGAACGAATTCGAGACCGATACAACACAGCAAGTCGATGTCCATCCGCACCCTGACAAAGCCGCCCTCTTCGCCCAGACCCACAGCCTCTCTACCCGAGAGGCCCAAATTTTTCAGGGATTCACCAGGGGCTTCAACATGGCCAGCATCGGCGAGGAAGCCGGCGTATCCACCAGCACCGTGGGCACCTACATGCACCGTATCTATGTAAAGGTTGGAGTCGAGGGAAAGCAGGGCCTCGCCGAGGCCTACGACGCATTCCAACCCGAAGAGCGCGCCGACAAAGGATAGATGACAAACCTCCATCACTGGGACGAAGCTCAGGTGGCCGCAAACCGGCCTTTTGCATCAAGATTGGCATAAAAGCCCGCCACGAGGGTATGTGCCATGACAAAGACGCCCCTCTCCGGCTTTCCCTGCGAAACCTCGAGATGGAGGGAGGGGAGCCCGTCGGTCTCAGGACGACGCAGGGTCGCCTCATTTCGATGCGGGTCAGGAAATTTGACCCACGAGCCTCATCTAGGGCGCATTCCTTCCTTCGCCATGTTGATAATGCCCTGGCATTTGTGGATACCCCTCTTTTGGTATGCGCGGCAGATATGACTCTTCGCGGTGCCCATGCTCGCATGGAGGATTTCCTGAATATAGGACGCACTCCGACCGTCGAGGAGCAAGACGAGCAGGTATACCCCAGTTGACCTCCGCCGATCCCCCTCCTTAGCATCGTACATCTCCTCGAATTCCACGCGCATCGCCTTCGAATATGACTACAGCGCCTGCGACCAAAAGCGCCGCGCCCAGAAGACACGTGAACGCCCTTCCCCCACGGCCTTTTCCATACCTTCCGCCTTCTCTCCCTCCCCGCCGGGCCCGCAGGGAGCGTACCCCCCTCGCAGACAACGCCGGCACCCGTCTCGTTCCTAGCGACGAACTCGATGCCCTCGTCAGCCTCAACGCGCACGGCCTCCTCACCGAAAACGTCACGACACTGCCCACGACGACCGAGCCTGTCGAGGTATTCAAGGCGAGAAGGTAAGGCCTGAAAAGGAAACCTCCACGCACACAAACGCCTTGTTCTCAAAACACGTCACCAAACGAAGATGAGTCCCGCAGCACCTCGGCAAGGACCCCAACTACCTGGTGCACATCGACCCGGCGGGCCCCTTCTGCTGCGCCATGAACTACCCCGTGCTCATGTCCACCGAGGCCGGCCTCAACACCAACGTCAACGCCCAGGTGTGCGACACCGACGATCGCCCCATCCCCGGCCTCTTCAACGTCGGCCAGATGATGGGCAGCATGTACGCCAACGACTACAACTTCGCGATCCCCGGCATGAGCTACGGCCTGAACTGCATCACGTTCGGTTACCTGCTCGGCCGTAATCGGGCCGCCGGCAAGTTCTTACAGATACGCTTCGGGGCGCTGGGGCATTCCGCCCGGTAATCCCGGACTGTGTGGCTATCCTCGGTTGAAACTCCCTTTGGGCGAGGGCCCGTTCTCGAGAGAGGCGGGCCCTCGCCCTTATTCGTCCCCAGGACCATGCGCCTTGCGGGCGACGCCCGCCGGCGCCACCAGACGTCGGACCGATTCCGGCAGGTACAATCGCGAGGCCGAATGCGTTCGCCCGTCGGCCATATTAAGACAAAACGCCTGCTAAATTCAGGTGGCAGATTCTGCCACCCAAGTTTGGCAGGCGTTTTGTCGCATGGGCCGGCAACCGTGCGCACGGCGGAGAACGGGCATCGCCGCCTCCGACACAAAACGGGGCACCGGGGTCAGCCCTGACCCTGCGCAGCTTGCCACGGGGGCAGGCACACCTACCGCCCCCCCGACGGCCGGCGGGCCACGCCACGCCCGTCCCGGCCCACCTCCCTTGGCCACTTGCTCCGGGCCAGGACCGACCCCGGTGCCCTGGCGGACAGGAAGGAGCAACCATGACCGAGAAATCAGCATCAACCAGCACGGCCCCCTTGGAGGTGACTAGGTGGCGCGAGGCAGGCGGCAGCCGAATCGAGGTAGATGACGGCACCATAGCAGACGGGGCCAAATCCGCGGCCGAGTACTCGGCCCCGTCAGGCACCCCTGGCATGAGGCCGACATCCATCGGCCTGGCCCTCGCGAGAACCTACCTTGAGGCGTGTGGCTACGCCCTGTCGGACCCAGCCCCCAGCGGCTTCGACATCGCCGCCCGAGACGGCGGCACCGAGGTCATGGCCAAGGTGTGCGTCTTCGCCGAGCCGTTCGACGCCAACGAACTTGACGAGCTTTTCAGCTCCAAGGGCCCGAGACGCGCGGCCCTCGCCCACATAGCCGAGACACTGCCCGACTCCGCCCGCGTCGACCTCATCGGGGTCGTCTTGGGCGACGAGGGCAGGGCGCAAATCCGCCACCTCGTCGGGGTCTGCGAGTGGGAATGCTAGCCGTCTTGGCATGATCGCAGACAAGCCTTTTGTTTGTGGAGACCCCGTCGATTCTCGGCGGGGTCTTTTTTGCCGCGCCTCCGGCGCCACGCCGCAGCCCGGGGCCCTCCCGCGGCGAGCCCACGGGCGGCAAGCACCTCTTCCCGCCGCCCATGGGCTGATCAAGGTCGCCGGCGATGCCGGCTCGGTGGGAAATAGGGTGCCGGCATCGCCGGCCCAGGGCCTTACGCCAAGCCGGCCCAAACAGGCCGAAAAGCCGAAGGGCCCGGGTCCAGCAAGACGCTGGAACGGGCCCTTCGGCTGAGCTTCCTTCATTCCTTGAGCAGGTGCGGTACAGCATGCCTCTTGGGAAGCGACGCTCTTGCCGGCTCTCCCATGCCGCCGCCCGCCTCTGGCGCAAAACGGAAAGCCAGGTTCCCCTTTACCACTCGCCGCTCACGAGGTTCTTTCCGAGCAGGTAACCAAAGGTGTCGCAGCATCCGCCTAGGTTGATGCCGGGGCAGCGGTAGTCATAGATGTCGCCAAACATGTCTCCCACGACCGTGCCCACGCCGTACAGGCCCGGGATGGGGTCCTGGTTCTCGTCGCAGACGTGCATCTGGATGTCGGTGTTGAGGCCGCCGGTAATGCACAGCGTGTACGGCTCGTTCTTGATGCCGTAGAACGGGGGCTGCTTCACGGGCAGCAGGAAGCGCTTGTCCTTGTGGAACTCGTCATCCAGACCGGTCTCGCAATAGCCGTTGTAGCGTTCGACCTGAGCCAGGAATTCATCGGCCGGGATACCCAGGCCCTCCGCAAGCTCCTCGAGAGTGTCCGCCTTCACGGCGTTGGCCGCCATGGTGGCGTCGAATCCCGCATACTCGTCCGTCGTCGTCCAGTCGGCGTCCTTGTCGAACAGGACGGCGATGGAATCGTAGACCTCCTGCGTGTCGCGGTCGGGCCCGCCAACGCGGTCACCCTTCCAGGGGGCGCTTGCATACACCCAGTTGTCGTCCCAGATGAGGAAGGCGCAGCCATCGGGCTGGACGCGCTGGGGATAGGGCATGTAGCCGTACGTGCAGTTCTCGTTAGAGTAACGCACGCCCTTCTTGTTCACGAGCAGGCCGGGGAACGTGGTGAGCGCGCCCTCGGCCCACCAACGGCAGGGAAGCACCTCATCGCCCATCGTGGCGAGCATGGGGGCGTTGGGGGTGTACTTCTGCCACGCCGCGCCGATCCACATAGCCATCTTGAGGCCGCTGCCGTCGTACACGCCTCCCCATCCGAAAGGAAGCGCCATGGGGCAGTACTTGGCGACCATGTCCTTGTCGCGCGAGAAGTCTCCGGTAGCGAGAACGACGCCCTTGGACGCATTGTAGCGGACGTACCTTCCATCCCGCTTCGCGACGCACCCCGTCACCCGCCCGGTGTTGCCGTCGGTGCGGTCGAGCTGGACCGCCGTGGTGTTGTAGAGGACCTGCCCACCAGCGGCCTGGATATCCTCGGCGAGAGCCTCCACCGCCTGCTGCTGGCAGGCGCCGGCGGCGTCGTTGTCGGGCGTCACAAATGAGTGGGAGACATTGAGCGTCGCGAGGGGGCCACCGTTGTCTTGCTGGTTCAGTTCGATGACGGTTTGAATGCCGTGCTGTTCCATCCTGTCCATGAGCCAGTTCATGGCCTCGCCGGACTTCTCGTAGATGAGCCACCACTTCTCCTGGTCGAGACGGAAGCTGTTGGCGGCAAAGATGGACTGGAAGATGGGCTCAATCTCTTCGCGGGTATAGTTCATGCCCATCTTCTCGGTGAGGCGCGTGTTGAACGCGGCGTTGGAGCCGCCGCGGGAAACGGGTCCGGAGCTTTCGGCGATAAGGACGACGTCGGCGCCCTCTTCAACTGCGGACATGGCAGTCACGAGGCCACCCATGCCGGCGCCGATGACGAGAATCTCGCAATCAACCGTCTCCTCAATGAGAGACTCGTCGACCGGGTCGGGGGCAACCTCGAACGACCACTTGAGGTTCTGGAACTTGTCCGCAGTCATGAGCTCTTCTTTTCCGGCGCCGCCGTCGCTACGGCCGTCCCCGGAGGCCTGGGCGAGGGCGTCGGAGACCGCCCCCATAATCGCCTTGTTCGTAATTGTTGCCCCCGAAACGCCTTCGATATCGGCCGACTGAGCTGCCTCTATTTGGTCGGAATAGGTGCCGTCCTCGATTGCCTCGTAACCGCCGATGCCTTTCGTCTCGTTGTTGGGGCTGATGTCGACGACGGAAATCACGCCACCTGCGACCTCAACCGTCACGTTGATGTCGCCGCCCATGCCAGTGCCGGTGCCGGTGTAGGTGCCGTCGCTCAGCCCGGTGGCACCGTCGGCGATGGCCGCAAGCGGCGCGGCGCCCGCGGCGATTGCGGCCGCCCCCATGGCACCGGCACCCTTGATGAAGCTCCTGCGATTCACACTTGCCATCATGCTTCCCTTCTGCGAGTTGTGTCCGACGCCCGATGGTGCCGCGTCCATTGCTACCGCGAGGCCATCGGGCGTCGCGCTGACATCCCCAAGGTAGCCTCTCGTCCCTTTCTTCCACATCACGCAAAAATGCCTGCTTGACGCCTCACCCATGGACGATTTTCCGCAAACACAAAATGAGTGATGCGCGTCAAAGGGGTTTGGTCATAATAGGGGGATTACGCAAGCGCCGTCCCATCATGGCAGGGAGATAAGATGCAGCAGTCGCGACCCCGCTCGGCTTCTCAGCTCCGTACAGCATGCGCGCTGAAGCCGCAGGATGTTGGGATGGGCGCCTTGTACTTCTTCGCCTCCCATATGGTCATCCGGACGGCGTTCTACCTGGGTGATAGCCGCAGCGAATCGCAGATGCTCGCCTTCATCCTTGCGGTCTTGGGGGCAATCTCCGCCGCCCACGTCTTTTACAAGCCTCTGTTGAGCCTCCGTCTTGCCACAACAGCCTACACCGGCGTTCCGCTTGTCAGCGTTTTGGCGAGCCTGGGGTCAATCCTCGAACTGGTATCGACCGTTCCCGGGGTCAGCGACGCCTACTTCTATCTGGGCGCGCTGTTTCTCGGGCTTGCGGTCGGATCTTTTTCCGTAGTCTTGGCTTCGACCATCACGCCAAAAACTCCTTCGCCCCATCACTTCCGCATTCCCTGGTCGCTTGTCTGCGCAGCTGGCTTCTATTTCCTCTTTCGCCTCGCCAGCACGGTTTCCTACACCGTGGGGGAGGGATTACTGCTCGCCCTCCCTCTCGTCACACTCGCCTGCACGTCGCTTGAAACTCCCGCCACTGACCCAGAGGCTCAGGAGGAAGACAGACGGTCACTACAGGTGCTTGTCTGGGTCTCGGCCGCCTTCGCAATCGTAGGCTCTGTTGTGGCCTGGGTTGCCAAGGGGGATGTCCCCCCGGTCGAAAGCTCAATCAACTACTGGACGCTTTTCGAAGTAATGTCCGTCGCCATCATGCTCGCCTGTTGCTGTGTGCTGGCAAAGCTCGCAGGTCAAAGCGCGCTCCCGAAGGGGACCGGGGCGTTCGTCTCTTGCCTATGTATCCTGCCGTCATTCATTGCCGGCTGTGCCACGGCGGCGGCGTTCGTCCCCATCACAAACGGCAGCCTTATGTGGGAGTCGTCCTTTTGGGTGCTGATCGTCGCCATCTTCTCCTACGACATGAGGGCCACGCCTTATTCAGTTGACGGCATAGGCGTCGGCATCATGTTCGAGTCGATGTGCGTCGGTCAAATGGCGACCCAGGTCATGAGGGCGGGGGCCGGACACGGCATAACCCAACTCCTTGGCGTCGCCTTTGCCGTCGCGTACGTTGTGGGAGAATTCACCCAGCTGCATGCCTCAAACAAGCGCGCCGAGCACAGACCGCTCGAATTCGCCTCTGAGAAAGACGGTCAGGCGGGCAGATCATCCACCCGGTGGCCAGCTGCCGCAACGCACGCCGACGCCTTGTGCATGGAGGGCCAGAACACGGCATGTACCTGCGAATCAGGCAGCCGAAATGGCGACCCCCATTCGCAAGCCTCTTCTCTCGACGAGAGCAGCAAGCGACTCTGCGCCTTCTATGGCCTCACGGAACGAGAGGAACTCATTTTCAACCTCGTCGCATCGGGGCGGAGTGCCAGTTACATATCCGAGGAGCTTGGCATTTCGTTCAATACGGTGCGCACGCACATTCGGCACGTGTATGAGAAGATGGGAGTCCATTCAAAGCAAGAGCTGCTCGACATCGTGGACGCAAAATGACAGCGACGGCGTCGGCCACCCCATGTCAAGCATGAGTACCCCTGGAGGCTGGCTCATTGCGGCACTCGACTCTCGCCTTGACCCCCCGCGTCCATGCCCTTGAACCAGGCGCGTGGCCCGAAGTGCGTAGGGTGGCAGATTCTGCCACCCTCTGGCCCCTTTAGGCCCCAAGCGACCGTGACACGTTAGACACAGTTCGAAAACCCGCTCCTCCACCCTTCCCCACGCGCTATGATTCGTGCATCACGACACCGCAGGAAAGGAGACCCCCGTGCCAAGCAAGACACCGGAACTCACGAAGGAGGAGCGCGCTGCAGCGCTCGCAAAGGCTGCCAAGGCCCGCATGGAGCGAGCTGCGCTCAAGGATGACATCAAGGCCGGCAAGGTCAGCGTGGCGGAGGTCCTCGACATGGAGGGCGACGTGGCCCGCCGCATGAAAGTAAAGGACCTCATCTGCTCCGTCCCCGGCTACGGCGAGGCAAAGGCCGCCAAGCTCATGGACCAAATCGGCATCTCCGAATCCCGCAGGGTTCAGGGTCTGGGCATCCGTCAGCGCGAGGCACTTGTAGCTGCCCTCGGGCAGTAAAGGCTTCGCCGGCCCCGACGCTCGACCCAGCACTCTCCGCAGCCGGGTTCGCCCTGCTTCCCCTCGTCCGGAGCAGGTGCAAGAGCATCGAGAACGCCCGAGCGCAGCTGGGCCTCGGCATCGCGCCGATGTTCCTGTAGCGCACGCTCTCCCAAGCCGCCCAGAACTGACCCCCACGCTGCCGCGGGGATTGGAAGCAAAAAAGACGGGACCCGACCCCTCCTGAGGCGCCGAATTCGGGAGGGGTCGGGCCGCCAGGGTCATTTGTTCAGTGTTGCCTTAGAGCCATCTTCAGAACCTCCGATACCGCGTTCCACTCGGACTCACGTTCGCCTAGTACGCTTCACCCTCGCGCGCTTTGTCTCGACGGTTCTTGGTTTTGATACAAGTCCCGCGCGAAGTCTCGATGGAGGCGTCTGGGTTGTGCTGATCCTGCACCACGCTCGGCCCCGTGCACCGTACGTGTCGCGCGTGGATTCGCAGCGCAAGCCTTTCTACCCTATACTGTCCGACGGGAGGAAACTCGTCGAAAGGGGTTGGAATGGACTGCTTGAAGCGTGGGGGAACGCCTCCCTGCTTGTGGGCGGTGACGGCCGTCACGCTCGCCGAATCCTCGCAGTTCATGGTGTCGTCGGCCCAAACCGGCACCCCCTTGTGCATCTACGTCGGCTTCGCAGCGCAAGTCGCCTTGCTCCTGACAGCCTGGACGCGGCCTTACGACCTCATGCGCCACGCCGCCAGGAAGGGGTTCGCGTTGACGTGGGCCTCCCTGTTCGGCCTGTCGGTCCTCGCCCTCTCCCAACCCCTTCCCCTACCCGCACTCTGCCTCGTAGCGACCGTTTTCAAAGCCTGCGAGATGTTGGCCGTCCTCACAGCGGCAGGCATCGTCTTCTCCTTCGTTCCGGCACGGCAAATTACCGCCGTCGCGCTGGCGGGAATCGTACTTGCCTTTGCCGTGGCCGTCGTCTTTTATGCCCTACCCGACAGTGCCGCCCTGACGCTGCAGGTCGTGACAGCCGTCTCGTGCGCCATTGTGCCCGCCGCCGTAGCACGTCAAGTCACCCCCTTTCCGTCTCCAGCACCAGGGCGACTCGCAGCAAAAGGAGCCGCCAAAGCCCGCACACCATTGGCCCTTATTGTGACAATCTGTTTCTTTGCGGCCGCCATCCAGTTCATCTACATGAGCCTGTGGGCCCAGTGCAGCTGGTCGTCCGCCTTTTCCATGGCGGTGCTCCTCTCCCTCGCCCTTCTCGCAGTCGAGTTCAAAACGCACGGGTTCAGCCGCTTCTCGCTGCTCGACCTGACCTGTGCCTCGCTCATAGCGGCCCCTGTCATATTCGTGGGCTCCGGCTTCGGCGCCGGGGAGACGTCCGTCGCCATGGCCAGCATCGGGTTCTACCTGTTCCTGCCCCGAGTACTGCAGGTTTCCGCGTCAACTTCCGCAGGCGCCGACGCTAACCCTCTGCCCGTGTTCGCACAGGCCGAGCTGGCGGACTGGTCCGCCAACGTTGTAGTGACGGCCTGCATGGCGTCAGGAATGGTCGCGACGCTCGACCCCGGCACACTCCTCGTCGCGTCCACCGTCGTCGCCTTTGGGTGCATCTTCAGCGTCTTCACCCTCTACGACGCCCGCACGAAAAACGCCCTGCTCGACTTCATCGAAGATGAGCCGTCGTCCGCAAACGGAACACCAACGATCGACGCGTCAGACCCACAGCCCGCCTTCACGCCGCGTCAGTCTTGCCACGCAGCAGCGCTCGCCTACTCGCTCACCGCAAAGGAGGAACAGGTCCTCGCCCTCATCGCTTCAGGCAGCACGCTCACCGCCGCGTGCGAGGCGCTGGGCGTCTCCATGAGCACGGTCAAGAGCCACGTGTACCACATCTACCAGAAGCTCGACGTCCACTCGCGCGGCGAGTTGGCGGAGCGTCTCGCAGGCACATGTCCCACCGCGTCATCCGACCAGGAAACGACCTGCTCTTTCAACCCGGTTGAGAAAGAGGGTTGAGCCATATCAACCTCGCGCTCCTGATGCCCCCTCAACAGCTTTCCGCCTAAGGTGGGTTCAAGCGCGGCCCGGCACGCGGGCCGCAGGACTCAAGGGAGGCTCACCCATGGAGAAGGGTATCTCGCGCAGGACGTTCATCGCAGGCTCCGCCATGGCGGGCATGGCGGCGGGCACCGCCGCCAGCTTGCATGGCGAGGACGCTTTTGCAAACGAGACGGCCGCGTCGGAAAGTGTTTCCTGCGACATCGTCATCGTGGGGGCGGGCAACTCCGGCCTCGCCGCCTGCGTGCAGGCGGCCGAGCTCGGAGCGAAGGTCGTGTGCGTGGAGCGCCAGGGCTCCGTCGGCGGCAACGGGCAGTTTACGCGTGGCATCTTCGGCCTGGGCTCTCGCCTGATGACCGAACAGGGTACGACGGCGGACGGCGGCGCCATGATTCGCGACGAGCTGCGCGCCTCCCAGTATCGCGGGAGCGGCATTCACCTGTCATCCATGGTCAAGGCGGCGGCTGGTAACATCGACTGGCTCCTCGATCAGGGTGTAACGTTCACTGCGGTCGAGCACGAGACGTTCCACGACTTCGCCGGACACTACGCCGGAGCCTCCGAGCACTACACCGCTCCCATGGAGGCCCGGGCTCGCGCACTCGGCGTCGATTTTTTGCTTGACACCCTGGCAACGGACGTCGTCATGGGCGAGGACGGCTCCGCATGCGGCGTCATGGCAGAAGGGCCGCAGGGTACCGTCCGAATCGATGCCAAGGCGGTCATCCTCGGCGGGGGCGGCTTTGTCCAGAACAAGGAGCTCATGCAGGAGTACATAGGCGTCGACATCGACCGCAACGTCCAGCTCATGGGCAACCCTGGCATCGACGGCTCGACAATCCAGATGGCCATCGCCGCAGGGGCAAAATCCAACATGGGGCATGCCGGTGTCCAGGGTACGTTGCAGGTCATCGGCCTTCCCGACTATATCGCCGACGGAGCCTATTTCTCCGGCACACTTGAAAACGAGCCGTTCCCCGGCATATGGGTCAACCAGAACGCCGTGCGCTACGTGAACGAGGACTGTGGCAAGGAGAGCTGGCCCCTCTCCGACATGGCCACCATGGCGGCCGAAGACAACTACGTCCTGCTCGACGCGGCCATGTACGACGACTTCGTGGAAAGCCTCGGCGCCCCGCGCGAGGCGGTGGATTCCCAGCTGCAGGAAGGCAAGGACCTGGGACAAATCTTCGAAGCCGACTCCTGGAAGGCCCTGGCCCAGGCGGCCGGACTCGACGCCGACCAGCTCGTTGAAACCGTGGAAGGCTACAACGTGCTGTGCGAGGCGGGGGCAGACACCGACTTTGGCCGGGCACCCGAATATTTGCGCGCCTTCGGGGACGGCCCCTATTTCGCCATCCGCACCGGGCACCTCGTCATCTGCTCGTTTGCCGGCGTATGCACGGACCTCAAGGCGCGCGCTCTCGACAAGGACGGCAAACCCGTCCCCGGCCTGTACGTCGTCGGCAACGACGGCGCCATGCTCTGGGCAAACGAGTACACCATCATCATCCCCGGCGGCACGAACGGCCACAACGTCAACTCCGGCCGTGTTGCCGCACAAGACGCCGTAGGACTCCTCGGCTAGCCCCTGAAATGCCCTGACGCCGGTTCGAAAGCGAGAGAAATCGGGTCGGCCGCTCCGCCGGCTGGCCCGAACCTGTTTTTGAGGACGCACAGGTCAACCACACGCACGGCATCGCGGCCGGGCCTCTTCTCTCCCCTGCCGGTGTGCTCGGAGAGCGTCAGCAGCAGGTCGGCCGTGTATTCGACGGACCCACTCTCCTTGAAGGCGTCCATGGCGGCAGACCTGTACCCGCCGCGGTTCAGGGAAGAGATGGCGAGCACTGGGCATGCGAGCTCCTTAGAGATTCCCTTCAGAGCGACAACCGAGCGGGTCACCGCCTGTCGCTCGACCTCACCCTTCTCAGCCGCGAGAAGTTGCAGGTAGTCGACGACGACGAGGGGGGCGCGCCCGGAGGAATGTGCCAGGATCCTTGCCTCGTCGGCAATTTCCTCGGCCGAGAAGGCGCCCGGACGGTCCATGAAGGCCATCCCGGCACCGACTTCCTCAACGTAGGCGGCAAGCGCCCGGTCGAAAGTCTCCGCCTCCGCCCCCCAGAGCGCCGCTGGGTCCATGGCTCGCCTGGCGCCGACGGGCACGCCGAGAAGGCCGCAGCGCCGGGCCACGCCCCTCGCTACGAGCTCGTGCGCTGGCTGCTCGAGCGTGGCAAAGAGAACGGGGGTGCCGTTGGCGGCAGCGTTTTCGGCCACTTGGAGCGCAAGGGCGGTCTTCCCGCACCCCGAGGGCGCACCCAGGATGGAGAGCCCTGGGTAGAGGCCGCCTCCCAGGGTCTCGTCTAGGGAGGCTATGCCCGTGGGAAGGGCCTCCTGTGCGTGCCTTCCATCCCTTAGCGCAAGCGCAATCGAGGCCGCGCCGACAAGGCCCGAGGGGAATTTTTCGGAGGCCTTCCCCACCGGTGCCACCAGACCGGCGCGCGCCGCCTCCGACTTGAGGAAATCTCCGAACCTTCCCCCGTCTGCGGCCCACTGGGCGGCGGGGTCTGCCTCGTCACAGTCGGCCGGCCACCATAAAGGGTACTCGACCTCTATGCATGTGACGCCCGCCTCCCGGAGGGCGGCCGCCATGTCGCTCCCGCGCGACCTCCCCGCCGCATCGTTGTCGAGCATGACGACGACGCACCCCCGATAGCACATCGAGACAAGCCTCTCGACAGTCTTTGCGTACGAAGTGCCGCACAGGGCCGTTGAGGCAAACCCGGCCTCCTCCACGGCAATTGCGTCGAAGGGGCCCTCGACGGCGAAAACCACGTCTTCCTGGAACGCGTCAGGGTTCCAGACGGGTTGGGGGCCCGCCTCCTCCGATTTCGGCTTCAGGTACTTGCAAGCCGACCTCCCCGTGCAGTCGCGGTCGACGTGGTAGCCGGCCAAGCCGGGAAACGGGATGACGAGCCTTTTGGCACCTGGGTCAAATGAAATTCCATGTCGCAGGGCGGCTTCGGTCGAAAGACCGTGAGAAGAGAGGAGCTCCATTGCCTCGGGGCTGAATCGCGGGCTGTCGTCCTTCGCGTTGCGCCTCCCGTCAGGCACCGCATCGCCGCACATCCTCTCCACCTCCTCAAGCTGCACCATGGGGTCACCCTCCTTCATGACGGCTCCCACGAGATCGAAGACGTCGCCCGACTTGTCGCATGCAAAGCACGCCCACCTCTCCCCCTTGACGGAGAAGGCACTCGTCCTCTTCGGGCCGGAGCCGGACCCGCAGCAGGGACAAACGTACTTTCCGCCCGGCGCCTTGTCGAGCAGTCTCTCGCAGAAGTCCGCGAGGGGCGCCTTCTCCTTTGCCACGGCAAACCTGTCAGCCATTTCTCTCCCGTCAATCAGTGCGTTGACAGACAAGATAACCTGTATGGAACGCCCTTTCCTGTGCTTGGGGGCTTTCCTACTCTTGTACTGATGTACAAGATATACGCACTTACAAATTGCTGTTGAAATGCCTGCTCAGCGCCCGTTTTTGGCTGAAAAGCTAAAGCAAGACCCCGACCACCCTAAAGCACAATCTGTCCCAACCTTAAGCATGGATTCGCCGACCCTAAAGCAAAAACTCGACCACCGCTGGACCACACAGCGGCCTAAAGCAAAATTTGACCCACTTTCGCCCGCTTCACGCTTGCGTCTTCCCACTTCAGGGCCTTGGACGCGTCGTCTCTGCCCCGCCTTTTCGAGAAACTCCCACATGGGCGCGGTTCCACCCGGGCCTTCGACCCCATCCGACGCGCTTTCTTGAGTCCCGTAAAGATATTCTACAAATGGTTGTTCTACCTGTTAAATGACTCGTTTTGCTCTTTGTGGACCAAGCTAAAGCAAGAAAATGACCACCTGGGACCGGTTGTTCGGAGCAGGTTCACCCCTTGGCGTCTCACAACGGGCTAAAGCAAGAAATGGTGGTCTCCCGATACGATGGCAGGCTCATGAACAGGCACTCTGCCCTGGTGCATTGCGATTTCATCGTCGGCCGAGTCTCTTTCGGCAAGCTGTGCGCACGGCCCGCCGCGTTCCTGCAGCGCCTCCCTTGTACGGACCCCGTTGCGTCTCGCCATGCCCCGCATTTCGTCCAATGCATCATCGATTATGTCGATTACCTGCTGCTTTGAAAGCGAAGGCGGATGTAAGGCCCAGTTTTCTGACCGATGAGGGACATGTGCGCCCCTCATCGGTCACAGGCCTGCGTTAGGCTGCTAAAGCAAGATTTTGACCCTCAGTGCGACGCGCCTGCACCCTAAAGCAAGATTTTGACCACGTCGCAAGACATCTAGCTGGGATGTTGTGCTGTCCCAGAGGCATTTTCAAACGTGCGGCCGATTTGACTTCGCAGGGTTCTCCATAACATGCTAAAGCAAGATTATGACCCAACAGACCGCTTTATCAGAGAATCTGCCAGGTCTTTTGTAATGTGTATACAGCACTTTTCCATAGCCTCACACGCAGGCTAAAGCAACAAATGTCCCTTTGCCCTGGGAGCCGGAGAACCTATGGGCGAGCCATGCCCTCGGCGTCTATTTCGATCTTGTGCAGGGTCGAGTAGGCCGTGATTTCGAGGTCCCCCCAAGCGCCCTTGCCCTTTCCCCTCGAGGGGTCGCGGGTAATCGTCGCCTTAATCCACATCCGTTTGTTGTCGCCCGCGCCAAAGCCCTCGGGCGAGGCTTCCTTCTCAGCGACGGCCCCCAGGACCTCGAGGAGGGACCTGACGATCTTCTGCTTCTTATAGCTCCTCAAGGTTCCCTCGTTGGCCGGTGACGCCATCGCGAAGATGCCGTCCCAGGAGCGTTTGATGGTCGCACTCTTCGAGGGTCTCCCCTTCTTGGGGAACAGCTTGCCCCGCAGCTCATGCATGAGGTCCGCCACATAGTAGGGCATCCAGGTGTTCTCGTCTGAAAGTGGCTCCAAGGGGAGCATGTTGTAGGAACCCGTGTAGGCCGCGAGCTCGCCGTTGAAGAGGGGTGCCACCTCAGGCACGAAGCCCCAAGCGTTCTTGATGACCTTGCCGTGCGACAGAATGGTCTCTCGGAATGAGGCGTCGATGACGTGCTCGGTCGCAAGGGGCGTGCCGTCGGGCAGCGTGATGCCGAGACTCGCGCTTGAGAGCATCTCGATGGCGGAATGCAGGAGCTCAAGGCTCGCCGTCTTGCGGTAGACCTTCTGGCTCACGCCCTGCTCGGTCCTCGTCATCTCGCGCAGAATCGTGGACTCGGTGATCCAGACGCGCCCGTGCTCCTCGCACTGCACGGCCTTCTTGTCCGACAGAAGGCCCCTGATGGTTGCCAGGACCTTGAGCGAGTAGAGGTGGTTGGCCTCATCGCGGGAGTAGAAGCGGCGGCAGAGCCCCGGCGTCGCCCTCAGCTCGACAGCGTCCCAGCTCCCCGACTTCGACTCGTGGCGGTAGATGCCGTCCTGACCATGGGCAATCTCGAAGAGTCCCTCCAGCGACTTAGCAGCAAACGCATGTGAGACGTCGTTGCGCGTGAGCTCGGCGTTGAGGACGCGCGTGGGAATAGCGGCCTCCTTGGGGGTGGGCATCTGCGAAATCGCATGCCTCACGTAGGAGAGCGTCTCCCTATCGTCACCCTTGGGACTGTCAACCTCGGTCGCCCCAAAGGTGAAGACGAGACCCGTCTTGCCCCCAACGCTCGTCGACATCGAGTCGAGCACGAGCGATACGGGGGTCGCCTTGGGGTTCTTCGGGACGATCAGCACCCAGCGCCCGGCCTGGCAGACCGCGCCGTTGCCGAACCGCTCGGGAGCGGTAAGGATGAAGGTGTAGTTGGTGGAGCCGTTGGGCGACTCGGTCACATGGACGAGCTGCATCCCGTCGGTGGGGCCGGCATCGATTACCTGCACCTCGACATCGCTCTCGCTCATGCGTCTCTCCCCTCTCCTGGCCGGCCCTGCGGCCGTCGTGCCGGTCTACATGTGCCGGCCGTGCGTTTTGTACATAGTAGCACTTTGGCTGATTGACATATTATATGTAGAGTAGTATTCAATAACACATAATATGTTTTTCATTCCTTGGAGGTACGATGCCACGAAAGCCGCAGAGTTATACGCTCGACGAGTCGACTGTACGCGCAATCGACGCCGCGGCAAAGAAGAGCGGCGCCCTCAAGAGCCGCATCGTCGAGGAGCTCATCCAGAAGGGCCTGCTCTCCGACAACTCACACCGTCCTATGGTGATCAGCGTCATGAGCTTTAAGGGCGGTGTGGGCAAGACGAGCGTGACCGTGAACCTGGCCCTGTGCCTCGCGAACCGCGGCCGCCGCGTCCTCGTCATCGACACCGACGGCCAGGGCAACGCGAGCCAGTCCCTCAACTGCTACGACCCCCATGCGACCGAGCCCTGCATCGCCGACGTGCTTCTCTCCGACGCAAAGGGCCGTCGCGCGCCCATCTCGAAGATCATGCGCAAGACCGAGCACGAGGGCGTGTGGTGCGTGCCGTCGTCCTTCCGCTTCAACGACCCCGACACCCGCATGCGCTCGGAGGTTGCCTCGGGCATCGACTCGCGCCTGCAGCACGCAATCGAGGATCTGTCCGAGGAGGGCAAGACCGACCCTGAGAAGCGTTTCGACTACGTGATTGTCGACTGCCCGCCGTCGCTCGGCCTCGTCGTCACAAACGCAATCACCGCCTTGGACGCTGGCAACCCCAACTCCATGGTGATCATCCCGGTCAGGGTCGACTACTACGCCATCTCGGGCCTCAAGAACACCGTACAGGTCATCCAGTCCGTGGCAGAGGAGCGCCGCCGCCTCCCCTACTCCTGGGCGCTCCTGCGCACCATCGTGGAGCGCAGCACCGTCTCGTACCGCGAGGGCGTGGAGATGATTAAGCGCGAAATCGACAACCCGCCCTTCCTGGCGACCTCGATCTCCAAGAACGTCGACATCGTCGAGTCGACCTTCATGCACCAGCCTGTCGTGGTCTACAACCCCTCCTGCAAGTCCTCCATCGAGTTCGAGTCCCTGACCGACGAGATCGAGACGCTGAACGCCGACGCGTTCGTGGCTGGCGAGGAGGCGGATATCGATGACTAAAAAGAGCTTCGCGAAGGCGATGGCCGAGAGGAACACCTTCCCCGCCCCAAACCTCACTGCCATGCCCCTTGGAACCATGACCGACGAGGAAATCAGGAGGAAGAGCTTCGAGGCCCGCGTGGTCGCGGGCAACGGTGGTGCCGACAAGCTCGCCCGCGCCAACATGCGCGCCGACCTCATGCGCCGTGCCGGCTACGACTTCTTCGACGTCCGCTCCCTTGTCTTCAACGATGAGAACGCCTACAGCATCGACGAGGACTCCATCGCCACCCTGGCGGACATGATCTACGAGTCCAAGGTGACCGAGCCCATCGTCATCCGCGCCATCGACGAGGGCCTCCAGGTCATCGACGGCGAGCGCCGTTGCCGTGCCCACATGCTCCTCGCCTCGCTCCACGGCGACGAGTGGTACATGATTCCCGGGCGCTGCTTCAAGGCCGGCGAGGTCTCCGACGACGACGCGCGCTTCATCCTGCACGCCACCAACGTCGGCCAACGCAACATGACGCCCTCCGAGAGGGCCATGGGCTTTGCGGCGGTCGCTGAGCGCATTGCCATCAGGAAAGCGGTCGCGCCCGGGGAGTACCCGGGCAAGACCCGCGACATCCTCGCCGCGCAGATGGGCATCTCGCCCAGGACCGCCGCAATTGAGATGGCCATCGGCAGAAACCTCGGCGACGGAGGCAAGCGCCTCTATGACGACGGCCTCATCACCAAGAGCCAGGCCGAGCGGCTCTCCCACCTCGACAAACCCCGTCAGGAAATTGCTGCAAAGGCAATTGCCTCCGGTGAGACGGACTTCGCCGGCGCAATGGCCCGCACGGGAGCGGAAGCCTCCCCTGCCAAGAAATCCTCTGCCCAGGTCGCAAAGGCCTGCAGGCTCCTTGAGAAGGCGGTCGAGGACGGCGAGGTCGCCGACGAGGAGGTACTCTCGAAGATCAAGACGGCGTTGGCCAGCCTTGAGGAACGGATATAGGAAGGCCGTGCGGACGGGTTTGAACCCCGCTCGCACGGCCTTTAACATCTTGTAAGCCCCTCGTCTACACGACGGTTAGCGATAGAACCTTGGATGCGTCACAGCGATGCCGCGTTGCGCGCCGATTCCCTCGAGGCTTGCCTTGGTGAGCTGGGCAAGACCCCGGTAAAACGGATGTCGCGCCGCCTCGGCGAGCTCGTCCAAGAAATGCGACGACCACGTGAGCAGATGCTTTTGCAGGTACTCGTCAAGCGAATCGGGCCTGCTGAGGGCGGCGTAGGCCATGAGCGAGAGCATAAGGCCGATGTGGTCCTCGGGGGTGCGCTCATCAGACGACCGAACGATGCCCACCTCGCGCATCCAACGGCGCAGCTCGAGCGTGGAGGCGCCGAAGACGACGCACTCGCGGTCGGTATAGACCGAACCCCACGGCGGCGCGGGCATCGCCGCCGGCCCTATGAACAGGCGGCGGTATTCGTCCACCAGGCTGTCGTCATCATGCCCCTTGGCTAAACCGTCGACCATAAGGCCCAGGCAGCGCCTCGCCTTGTCGTCCGCCACGAACGGCCAGTCGCACGCGGCTGCGGCGACATCGAGCGACGCCATGGCGTCAAACGCCGCCGCCGCATCCCCCGTCCGGGGGTCCTGCAGGAAGAACGGCGCCAGGGCCTCGCCGACAAATGCGACGGCGGCGAGGTCGTCGGCCACGTTCTTGTTGTCTTCGGCCTCCACAGTCCTCATTCCTTACAACTCGCGCTCGTTGGCCAAGGACCCCTCGACACCCTCGGCGGGCAGGCCATGCGCCGGCACGCCGACCACGAGGTTCGGACCCGTTTCGGAAGAGTCGGGCAGCGGGGCGAGGTCGGCCACGTCGCCGTATTTGGCGCGCAGGTCCTCGATGTCGCCGAATTCCAGGGCGCGCAGGGGGCACGCCTCAACGCAAACAGGCTGCAGGCCTGCCGCCACGCGCGACGCGCAGCCGTCGCACTTGACGCTCTTGCCCTTCTCCTCGTCGACGCGCGGGGCATCGTAGGGGCAAGCCGTGACGCAAGCGCCACAGCCAATGCAGGCCTCTTCGTCCCGCGTCACAAGGCCCGTGTCGGGGTCCTTGCTGATGGCACCCTGGGGGCAGGCGGCCAAGCACGCGGGGTTGTCGCAGTGGTTGCATGCGACGGACACGTAGTAGGCGAAGACCGTGTTGCCCCACAGGCCGCTCGCCTCGTCCTGCGTCCATGCGCCGCCGGCGTACTCCATGACGTTGCGTAGAGACACGTCGGCGCCTAGGTCGTGATAGTCCTTGCACGCCATGGTGCATGTCTTGCAGCCCGTGCAGCGGCTGCCGTTGAAATAGAAACCGTACTGGCTCATATAGAGACACCCTCTCCTGAGTGAAATAGCAGCCTGGAAACCGCCTTATGCCTTCTCCACCTGCACGAGGTTTGTGTGCTGGGGATTCGCCTTCGCCAGAGGGCTGGGGCGCAGCGACGTGAGCGTGTTGATGCAGCCTCCGCGGTCGATGCGATCGCCAGCCATGTCCGCGTCGTGCCAGGCACCCTGGCCCATGCTCACCACGCCAGGCATGATGCGCGCCGTGACCTTGGCCGGGATTTCCACCGTGCCACGGTCGTTGAAGATACGCACCGTGTCGCCGTCGGCAATATCGCGTTCCTTGGCGTCCAGCGGGTTGATCCACAGCTCCTGGGGGTTGGCCTGCTTCAGGACGTCGATGCACCCGTAGCTCGAGTGGGCGCGGGCCTTGTAATGATAGCCCGGCATTTGCAGCGGGTACTTCTCGACCAGCGGGTCATCCCATCCCTCGACGCCGGGCTCGTACACGGGCAGCGGGCTGATGATGTCGCCCTCGTCGAGCTCCCAGTTTGCGGCGATGTCGGCAAGCTGCTCGGAGTAAATCTCGATTTTGCCGGACGGCGTGGGCAGAGGGTTGGCCTCGGGGTCGTCGCGGAAATCCTTGAGGGCCACTTGGTGGCCGTCCGGGTCCTTGCGGCGATAGACACCCCGGGCGAGCATGTCGTCATAGCTGTGCAGGTCGGGATCGCCCTCGCACGCCGCGTCATAGCAGCGCTTGAGCCAGCCCTCCTCGTCAAGCCCCTCTGTGAACTCGTCCTTCTCGCCCATGCGGTCCGCGACCTCGGCCAGCACGCTGTAGAGCGTCTTGCGCTCGAACTTGGGGCTCGTCACCGCCTGACCCATGATGATGAAGCCCATGTTGCCGGCATAGTCGTTGCTCACGAAGTTCGGCTGCTCGACGGGCATGAGGTCGGGCAGCAGCAGGTCTGCGTACTTTGCCGAGTCGGTCAGGAACGTGTCCCAGACCACGATGAACTCGCACTTGGTGTCGTCGCGCAGGATCTCGTGGGTCGCGTTGATGTCGCTGTGCTGGTTGGTGAGGCAGTTGCCTGCATAGTTGAAGATCATCTTGATTGGCACGTCGAGCTTGTCCTTGCCGCGCACGCCGTCATGAGTGGCGGTAAGCTCGGCGCCGTGGTCAATTGCTTCCGTCCAAAGGAACGTGGGGATGGAGGCCTCGACGGGGTTGTCACCACGAGGCAGCGAGAAGCTGCTGAAATAGTAGCCGTCCAGATCCGAGCCGGTGTTTCCGCCGTTGATGCCCACGTTGCCCGTCAGGATGGGCAGCATGCAGATTGCACGGGCCGTCTGCTCTCCGTTGCTTTGGCGCTGCGGGCCCTTGCCCTGCCAGATGGAGCAGAGCTTGGCCTCGGCGATCTGATGGGCAAGATCGACGATGGTGTCGGCCGGCACGCCACAAATGGCCTCGGCCCACGCGGGCGTCTTCTCGACCCCGTCCTCGCCCAGGCCCATGATATAGCTCTTGTAGGATTTGTTCTGTCCCTGAGCACTGGCGGGCATGTGGTCCTCGTCGTAGCCTATGCAGTAGGTGTCGAGGAATTCGTGGTCGACGAGGTCCTCCTCGATAAGGACGTACGCTACGGCATCCACGAGCGCGGCGTCCGTACCGGGGCGGATGGGGATCCATTGGTCGGCGCGGCTCGCCACAGTGTCGCTGTAGCGCGGGTCGATAACGATGACCTTTGCGCCCCCCTGCTCGAGCGCCTCCATGAGATGGTAGGTAGGGCCGGCGCCGCCGGCCTTGGTTTCGACGGAGTTCTCGCCGAACATGACGACGAGCTTGGAGTTCACGATGTCGGAGTTGGAGTTCGCGGCGCGCTTGCCGTACAGGTAAGGCAGCGCGGCGGAGATCTGCGCCGAGCTGTAAGAGCCGTACCGCTTGAGACAGCCGCCGTTCATGTTGATAAAGCGGGAAAGGAAGCCGCCGATGTTGCTGGCGTTCACGCCGCTGGCGTAGTGGTTCCAGATGGACTCGGGGCCATACTCGTCCAGGATGCGCGTGTAGTTGTCCGCAATCATCTGATAGGCCTCGTCCCAGCTGATCTGCTCGAACTTGCCCTCGCCGCGCTCCCCCACTCGCTTCATGGGGTAGCTCAGACGATCGGGGTTGTTGATCCACCGACGGATGGAGCGCCCGCGCAGGCAGGCGCGAATCTGATGGTCGCCGTATTCGTCGTCGCCCGTGTTGTCGGTCTCAACCCAGCTGACCTCGTCGTCCTTCACGTGCAGTCGCAAGGCGCAGCGCCCCTCGCAGTTCACCGAGCAGTGGCCCCAGAACACCTGGTCGTTGTCAGAGTCCTGCGTGCCGTCCTGTTCGTCGGCCTCGGCAAACAGCGGCATCGCGGCGCTGCCAGAGACTGCACCCGCCAAACCCGCGAGCGCGCCCATCTTTACGAACGTGCGGCGCGTGAGATTTGCGCCCGACGTTTTGTCGGTCGTTTCCATCCCCATACAACTCATCCTCCCTTGTCCGGGTCCCGGTCTCCCCTTCGGAGCCGGCTTCGTGCGGGAAAAGCCTCCTGCCTCGGCCAACAGCCGCAACGACTCCCCCGCATAGAAAAATGGTATTGCTGCCCGTCTGTTGAGCTGTCACATATTTCATGGCATTCAAGCGATTCCGGAACCAAGACGGCCGCCGCCAAATACAGACAGGCGACTTCAAAGGGTTTCCATCGGACTTGTGAGGGCGTCGCCTAGAAGTCACGGTTTGAAACCCAACCGCTTCAAAAAGCTGATAGAACGCGAGCAGGCACCCTTCCCTTCTTTCAAAAGGCAACGGACACCCTGCCTACCCGCTTTGGGACAACCAGAAGCGATTCGGGCTTTTGCTAATAGGACCATCTCGCGTTTTGGTCCGCCGTCTGTTCCATGAATTGTTTCGTGAAACAGACGGCGAATAAAAGTACGTCTCATAACAATGTTGAAGCGTTTCACACATCGAATCATGAACCGTTTTGCGAATCGATGTGAGTCGTTCAGAAACAGTCATAGCGTCAGGTGGTAATCCTGAAGTCATTAACGCAATGAGCGTTTCATCAATGTCTCATGCAACAGACTTTGTGACACAGACGGAATTGATTAGCGTCTCACGGAGAATCACGAACCGTTCCAATGACAGTATTTGAAACAATCACTGAAATTCATGCACGTGTACCAGCCTCTCCCCCACTCCCTTATATAGCCGTTTCGGAATTGGTTGTTGAAACGGTTCATTCCTGTCTCAAATCATCTCAGAGATATATGCGAGACGCTCTGAAACAATGTGAATTGATTAGGAGAAACACTAGTGCGCCCGGTACGGCATGTGCCTAACCATAGACTTAATGGCAGCATGGGCGTCATTTTCTGTCCCAAGCCGCCTATGTTTGACCCAATCGTCTCATGAGACGGCATTGATACGGTCAATTTTCTTTAAAAGACTAATCTACCTGCTATGATATCTCTTATCAAATCAATACCGACACAATGAGACAGTCTGAAACGGTTCTGTCTACGAAGGGGAGCACCCCATTAGCAAACCCAATCGGTCTCTGTTAGTCCATGGCTCGGCGCTTAATCGGGGCGATTCCAACGAAACCGTTTCACAAAGAGGCATCTCGTGAAGCACTCTGAGATGCCTCTTTGTGAAACGGTTAGTGAGCGTTTCAAGAAACGTTTCAGTGAAACAGACAGTTGCGACAAGAAGCATTTTGTAGGGGATGGACGCACACTCCGAGTGGGGCATCAATCCGCCTGATTTTAAGCTAATCCACCTTATCATAATAGATGATACGGTCAGAAACGTTTCGTTTGATACGGTGAGACATAAGTCTATGACTGAATCTCACCGTATCTGAATCGATTCAGTGAAACAGCTATCGGCGTGAGCGAATTTTATTTCAGAATTTCCCCCTTTGGAGAAGAGACGAACTGAGTCAGTCAGAAACGTATCTAGAAACAATCAAGTTCGTTTCATGAGACACTCTGAGACATTTCAGAAAAGCACGTTACATTTCACTTTGATTCGAATCTGAGCGTTTCATGAGACAAACGAACGTGTATGATGAGACACATACACCAAAAAGCAGAGTACCGACCACCAATTCGGCACTTTGCCGCAGGCAAGAAAGGGCATGCAAGATGGGCTCCAGCATCCAGGACCTATGCGATCAGCTCGGCGTCTCCAAGGCGACGATTCACCGCGCAATCAAAAGGCTCGACCCCGATGGCGCCCATATCACCACGCAGAAGAGGGGAGCCTTCGAGGTCGATGAGTACCTTTGCTCGCTTCTCAGCGATGACTTCAGCCGCGACCGAGACTTGAGCAAGACCATGAAGGACCACGCCGCAAAAATTGCCTCAAGCGAGTTCGTCCCCAAGAAGAAAATCTCCGGCCACAGGACCGTAAAGAGCGGCAGCGAAGTCCAGGAGCTCAAGGACCTGTACGAGAAACTTTCCCAAGCAGAGGAGCAGAGGCATAAGGACGCCATTGCTGCAAAAGACCGTGAAATCGAGCTTCTAGGGGAACAAATTGCCAGCCTGCAAACCAATTGTGACGACCTGAAGGCGCGTGCCGCCGAACTTGAAGAAAAACTCGACGCTACGCGCGCGCAATTGGATGCAATGACAACCGAGACGCTGAAAAACTTGTCCACCCAAAGACTTCCATGGTGGAAGAAGCTGTTTTCGAAGCCAACAAATATCGGTTAGCTTATTCAAAACTCACAGGAATGCAGCTCCCCAAAGGCCTCTTCGAATGAAGGGGTCTTTTTTATGGAACGTTATAGGGAGAGAAGATCTTAAGGAATATTGCGGGCTGGATTTGTTTTGAGACTTTCAACGAGCGGTACTTATTTGGAGTTAGAAGCGGGACGTATTTGTTCTTCTCGCTGCTGGCATACCTCTTCCTTCCAGGTCGGTGCGCGCCTGGCTGGCCCTTTTAATCGTTTGGCTGGAGGAAGGTCGATGGTTGCGCGCGTACGGTGAGAAAAAGTCCACGCTTAGACAAGCGGGATGGCCGCCTTGACTTCAATGCGTGTGGTTGCGCGTGCTGTGGATGGTGGCTTTAGAGCGGCTGTGGGGCCGCTGGGAATGCCTTTAATGGCCGCTCTCTCCACGGGGAGCGGTATCGGGCATTAGACGTGAAATCGAGTATTCTACGGGCGCTGAGCGCCCAAGAGCAACCGGCTGAGACCATGGCGGCAAGGCCACGACGAAGCGCCCTCAGGTGAAGGGCGTCGCTGCGGGCGCTCTCATATGCAGCACATTCATGTGCGAGGGAGGTATCTCCAAAAAAGAGGGAAGAGACGACGGTCGTCATATCCGTGCCGAAGTCGTACCCACGCACCAGAAGTGCGCGGGCGACGCGAGTCGCGTCGACCTTGAATTCGCAGGTTCGGTTTTTGAGTGCCACGTTGCCGTAGACGCGCGTGGAGGAGTACTGGATGCGTTCCTCCGCAAGCCCTGAGGAAGAGAGGCATGCCCTGGCTCGCCTCAGGGAGCGCTCAGATCCGGGAAGCCAGGACGAGAGGGTGGTTCCCGAAGCCCACACGTAGCCGTCCCCCTTGCCATGGGCGATCGCCCATCCCTTGGCCAAAAGGAGTGCCGCCTCGGTTGCACCGCAAAGCTCAACCGCCCATGCGGGCAAGGCGAGCGAGTTTTTCTTGTTTGACAAGCGATGTCGTGCGTCGACAGGTGTGAGGCATCGGCCGACGACGGCCGATGCGGTGGGGGAGGAGCAGACAAGTGTGGCGAGCGCCGTCCAAGAAAGCGCATAGCGCCCCCGGCACCCGTCGACCTTCTTAAGCACGCCCCTGCGGGCAAGGCTGGCGATGGCAAAGGAAGCCGTTGACGTCTTGAGTCCGGTTCTGGTGCGCAGGCGCGTAAGGTCTGACTCCCATGAGAGGACCGAGCCGGAGCCCATGACGTCGACAACGTCGGCAAGGATGATTCGCTCTGAGATTGTAAGGGTGAGGGCCCCGTCGAGGGCCCAGGCGGGAATTGCGGTGTAGTGGATGGAAGAGAGCACCGCGTCGAGGGAGCGCCCCGCGGGGGCACTAGTCTTGGGGGCGTGTGTGACGCTTGCTACGCGGGGCGTGGTCGTGACTCGAACTGTCGGCTTCACGGGGCAAGTGGTGGTTACTTCCATGGAATGGGAGAGGGTGGCGAAGAACACCTCGCGGGCGTCGCGGTAGGTCTTGCCCGAATAGGGGACGGCCGTCACGAACACGAAGCCGTCGATGTCAAAGGCCCAACGGCCGAGATGCGCGAGGGGACTTGCGTTTCTTGAACCGCTGAGGATATGGGGCGCCTTGGATGCGAGATAGGAAAACGCCAGGCCGCCGGATCGAGCGGCCTCGGCCTCGAGGTCCTCGAGGGTCGCTGGAGAAATCTCATCTGCAGCCTGGCGCGCTCTCACCGCCTCAGACCAAAACGTAGCTCCCATCAACAAAGCAGCCTCTCTCGGGACCATGAACGACATCGGCTGCAAGGCATGATTGAGAATGCCCCCGAGGGGGTTTGCTGCCATACGGCTTGTCTGTGACGTGGAATTCATGGCGCATGGTTCTTATCGCGCGCCCATGGGGCGGGCATGCGGGTGCTGATAGTGACACCCGATTTGGAAAATTATACCACCCGGTGAGGAATCAACTTTCAATCAAAGATCGTTTCACCAGGTAGATGAGCTGATTCGTTTCATGAGACGATGTGAAGCGGTTCAAAAACCAGCCATGGGACGGTGCGAGGCATTTTTTGAGAAGGCAATTCGCATTTTCCCAGAGGTGGGATTTTTGAGACTGTCTCGCGACTGTAGCGGATGATGCGGAGATGAAATGGAGAGATGCGGACGCAGGCTCTAGATGCGGTCGACCGCTCCATGACACGCGTTGAGACAGCCTGAAGAGAAGGGGAGCGGACCGGTGAATCACACGCGAGACGATCTGACGCACCTCTGAGATGGCGCTCTCTCGGTCTGCGGTTTTGTTTTCTTGTGTTCCGGGAAAGATGATGCGCTGGCAGTAGGTTGAAGGTTTGTAGAGAGATGACCTACGGTGACGCACGGTGTCGTTTGCGCCCCGTCTCACGCGCCGTCTCACGAGACGGATGCATCAAAACACCCTGAGACGAATAAAGAAACACATCTACCTGCGATGATTCAATCATGAAACGCCAGATGAAACGATTCTTAGAAGAAAGGGGCAGAGAAACGTTTCAAACCGACTCGAATTGTATCTGTCTAAATCACAGGCGGTATAGGAGAAGTTTCTGCGAGGTACCATGCGCTTCCGTGGCGGGAAAGATAGACCCATCAAGAAGGGGGCCGTCATCATTGGAACCCCTGGGCAAGAAAAACCATAACAATAAAGTAAACAGTTAAAGTAAGTCATATGCACTCTTTGGCCTCCGTTAAAGATGAGGTCCCGCTGTTAGACTCTGGCGAGCCTTGGCAGCGGGACCTCTCTCTTTTCATTAGTCGGTCAGGACGGCCTTACCGGTGTGGTGACCTTTTGCGCTCGTTGCTCCTAGGCGTCTTCCAGACCGGCGAGTTTCCGGCCGACCAGGTAGCCGAAACACAGGCAGCGTCCATGGCTGACAGCACTGATGTGATGGGGATACGTGCCGAAGAACATGGAGCCGCTCGTGTTGCCCAGCGCGTAAAGACCGTCGATGGGCGAGCCCGTAATGCTGAGCACCTGGGAGTGCTCATTCACCTTAAGACCGCTCACTGTGGTCAAGCAGGAGCCGCTCTCCTCGATAGCGTAGAACGGGGGTTCATCCATGGGCAGAAGCGTCGTCGGGTTCTTGCCAAAGTCTTCATCCACGCCTTTTGCGCAGAACTCATTGTAGCGGTCGACAGTGGCCTTGAGGTTGTCGGCGTTCACGCCAATCTTCTCGGCAAGCTCTTCGATGGTGTCTGCCTGGATGAGTAGGTCCTTGCAGTTATCGTACAAGTCCTCGGGAGTCCAGGGAATGACGCCCCTCATGATGTCGAAGGCCGCGAGCAGGTCACCAGACAACAGCACGTAGTCATGGGCGCCGGGCTGGTACATAATCATGTTCGTGAGGTACTCGAAGGACAGGCTTTCGTTGATGAAGCGCTCTCCGTATTCATTGACCCGGGGGAAGGCGAAAATGCAGCCGTTGGCGCGCTGGCCGCTCGTGGAGCCAGCCGGGTCGTTCATAAGGACATGAGGCAGGTCGTCCTCCGCGGCTCCCACAGCTTTTGCCATGAGGTGTCCGTCACCCGTCTCGGTTTTGGTGGGGTTGATCCAGGCGTTTACCGCCAGGTCGCGGGGACGCACGGACTTGCACAGGTAGTCCCAGTTGTTGTCGTAACCGCCCGTTGCCAACACGACGCCCTTGGCGGTCTCGAACTTAACGTAGCCTCCTTCAGTCTTGGCAATGACTCCATGGACCTTGCCGTCGGCGTCCTGCATGAGTTGGCAAGCCGGGGAGTTATAACGCACCTCGGCACCGTTTTGGATGGCGTTGTCCAGCATCATTGCGACGAACGAGTATGTGCCGCCTTCGACGCGCACGCCGCTGCACCACGTGGTGACGCCGTCGTAGACGGTGTTCTGGCCGACGACCTTGAAGGTGCCGCACTCGCTGCCTTCGGTCGCGGCAGAGGTGTCCTGCGCCCAGTCCATGGCCTCGCCGGAACGGTCGATATAGGTCTTCCACACCTTGCGGTCCGCGCGGTAGTGACTTGAGGCCATGGCGTCTGCGAGCAGCTCGGCCGGATCGATGGACACGCCGGCCTCGTTATGGGCCCGGTCGTTGATGGCACCGATCTCGCTGCCGCGGGCGGCGAAAATCTCACCTTTCTCGAGGACGATAGTCTTCAGTCCGTTCTGGGCGCACGAGGCGGCTGCGCAGGCCCCTGCCATGCCGGCACCGCACACGACGACATCACAGGTTACGGTCTCGGTGATATCCTCGTCGGCGATGGGCTCCGCCTCAAACGAAGGATCGCAGGGGACCGAGGGGTGGAAGACAAGACCCTCCTCGTTGGGAAGGAGGGTCTCTCCCACATTCGCCTGCGCCTGGCTTGTCTCTTCGGCCAATGCGGGCACGGCGGCGATGGTCGCGATGGCGGCCGCAGTGGAAGCGGTTCCGATAAACGAGCGACGGGTCACGTTCATGGTCGGGCCTTTCTCTTGTGGTGGTTCGGGGTCGGCGCCCTGGCGTTTAGATTGGCCACAAAAGTTATACTTGTGTGGGTTGGCGTCGACTCCCATGTCTCGCTAAACATAGGGGACGGTTGAGAAACGAGGTATCGGCAAGAATGGACATTCCTTCCGAGGATAAGGTCGGACGAAAAGTACGACCCTCTTTGAACAGGTATTTTGAGAAGTTGGATGTCGTTATGGTTTTGGGTGCTGCCCTGTTCTACGCCTGGAACCTCTACAGTATTTATTGCGGCAGCGTCATATCGTCCGATTCTTTCGGCGCAATTCCCAATCTCTCTGTAATTGTTACAGGCGTGGCAGCGACGGTCAGCTTCATCGTTATCGCGTGCTGCTTCTATCGGATGAGAGCTTTCTATACCGCAGGGCTAATCATTTCTGTGCTGGCGGGTTTGGCGACACCCATGGGTTTGTTTATTGTTCGGGCGTTTGATGCCGACCCCTCGCTTGTGAGGCTCGTCGTAGACGCCATCTGTCGCATCGGTTCGAGTTGGGTCATCGTTTCTTGGGGTGCCCAGTTCGCGCGCCTCGACCCTTTCTCTATTACCGTCAATATCCTGTCAACGTTCGCCGTGGCGCTCCTTGCGTGTCTCGCAATGATGTTCTGCCCTTATGTCGTGCGCGCGGCGTTTGTTAGCCTGGCTCTACCCGTGTCAATGGCTTTCCTCGCGAAGGCGAGACGTCGAGGCGAATGCTTGAGTGACGCTGTCGCGTGCCAGCCCGTCGGCACGAGTGTTTGCTCGGAGACTTTCGTCGGCCTTACATGGCGGGTTATCGTGGTTTTCTTCCTGTTCGGCATCGTTACATGGCTGAGTATCATGTCAAATCGCACGGGCGACAGCAGCCCGTTCGCCTCGGGTGTTGTCATTCTTGCGGGCAGCACGGTTGTTGTGCTCCCGCTTTTGGTCGTGGCGCTGCTCAAAAGAGCGCCGCTTTCTGAGTCATACACATACAAGGTGGTGTTTCCGCTCGTCATGTCTGGCGTGCTGCTCATGGGCGTGGTAGGGGCGGAGGCCACATGGTGCTGGCCGCTCATCTCCATTGGGTACACCTGCTTTGACCTGTTTTGTTTTGCGTTGTACGCCAACGCATGTCGAAGGACTGGGACAAACGCCCTCATGGCGTACGGGTGGTGTCGGGCCATTGAGAGCGCCGTGCCGCTAGTGGCGCTTGCCGTGACCGGGCTTTTCGGCTGGGCCACGGATGGGGGGTCTGAGACCGTTTTCCTTGACCTCGTTGTTCCTGCGGCCATTTTTGCGATTCTGGCCATGATTGCCCTTGATCGTGAAGGCCTTTTCGAAAGCGGGCGGATTAATTCTGCTATTGCCTACCCTCAGGCAGGCGTCCTTTACTTTGCCCGGCAGTGTCAGGAGGTCATCAATCGTTATGCGCTTTCTCCGCGCGAGGCGGAGGTACTGGGCCTTATCGTGCGCGGTAGGAGCGTGCCTCACATCTCTCAACGGCTTGGAATCTCGAACAGCACTACCAAGACGCACGTCTCGCATATTTATGAGAAGCTTGGTGTATGTGATCGGCAAGAAATGATCGACCTGATAGAGTCTTGCACTCTGCCTGACGCATCGAAGGCCGCGCCAAAGGGTGGGGAATCATAAAGCTGTAACTGAGTGAGGTGTTTAGGCGGCTTTGCGCCTCGGAGTGCACAAAGCCGCCGGTCTGCGCCCTTCGTGGGAGCAAGGCCGGCGGCGCCAGAGGTTTGGGTTGTCGAGAAGGCCACCCTGTTGCGTCTTTATGCTATGCCAGCGCGTAAGCCGCGGCCGCCTCGCCGGTCACGATGCCGGAGCCGAGGC